>Ga0256839_1001888_pt1 | contig 24568 bp, 20 predicted proteins | sample 354166metaG_FD_185968 | JGI IMG/M metagenome (GOLD analysis project Ga0256839, IMG submission 185968) | Hydrothermal vent microbial communities from Mid Atlantic Ridge, Atlantic Ocean - 354-166 | ecosystem: Environmental > Aquatic > Marine > Hydrothermal vents | place: Atlantic Ocean: Mid... | reverse complement strand
TTTTCCTGGCGGCCATAGCGAAGTGGCACCACCCGATCCCATCTCGAACTCGGAAGTGAAACGCTTTAGCGCCGATGGTAGTGTGGGGTTTCCCCATGTGAGAGTAGGTCACCGCCAGGTTTTATTTCAAAAACCCCATGCTCGTCTGAGTATGGGGTTTTCTTTTTTCTGGATGTTAATACATCCTCAAAGCAGTCAACTGCGGAATCCAGGGTTACCCTCCCTTATCGTATCGGCCTCTACCGTTGGTGCTGTTCACAATAAAACGCGCAAGTTACATATTATTTAGCCACCGGTTTAGGGTTATAAAATAAGGTAAAGTTGTAGGGACGATTTTGTTTGTTTCGCACACTGCGTTTTATATGCGTCAACAAATTCCATGTTGGACATGCTGATCTCCGCTGGCAAGCGAAATGCTTCTGTTATTATGGGGCAGAGGGTGTGTTGATGAGCGTGTGAACACTTCCTTGCCGTTGTTGCGGGCCAAGTTGGAAAAACTGGATGGTAGAATGAAATGCTTGCTTTATTGTGACCCGGTCGCTGTGATTCAATTACCGCCTTTATACATACATTTTGTAATGTCTGGATAATGATTCTCGCTCAAACGATTTTGATACTGCTGGCTGATGGTGAATTTCACTCTGGCCCCGCTTTGGGGCAGGCCAGCGGGTGTAGTCGTACGGCTGTGTGGAAAGCGATACAGTCATTGCAAAATACCGGTCTGGAAATTTATTGTGTGCGTGGCAGGGGCTATCGTCTGGCGCAGCCAGTAGAACTATTGAATCGTGACAGCATACTTGCAGCATTAGATACTGGTACGCGACAAGCTGTGCAACAGCTCGATGTGTATCATGAAATTGATTCCACCAATGCGTGTTTGCTGGAAGTGGCCAGACAGGAAAATACTTCTGGCTATGTTTGCATTGCTGAGTGCCAGCACAGGGGGCGTGGGCGTCGAGGTCGTCAGTGGGTATCACCTCTTGGTGGTAATCTCTATCTCTCATTGTTGTGGCGGTTTCCTGCGGGGGCGACTTCTTTAGGGGGATTAAGTCTGGCTATTGCTGTGGCGGTGATGCGTGCTTTGCGTGATAACGGGTTAGCGTCAGCACAACTGAAATGGCCTAACGATATTTTACTGGACGGTCATAAACTGGCGGGTATTTTATTGGAGTTGGCGGGTGAATCTGCCGGACCTTGCGCTGTAGTGATGGGTGTGGGGTTGAATATCCGCACCCCTGTGGCGGAGATGTCGGCGGTGGACCAGCCTTGGACTGATCTTGAGTCTGCTCTGGGCAAAACAGTGTCGCGCAATGAACTGACGGCAGCGCTGTTATGCCATTGGGTGCAAGCGGTTACAGATTTTGAACGGCAGGGATTGATACCTTTCATGGATGAGTGGGGGCGGTGGGATGCTCTGGCGGGTAATGAAATTATCCTGGATTTACCCACGGGTGCGGTACGTGGTGTGGCGCGTGGCGTGGATGAAAGTGGTGCGTTGTTGCTGGCACGTAATGGTGAATTACAACGTTATCACAGTGGGGAAGTGTCGGTGAGGTTTTCGGCAAAAATGGAGAACCCGGATACATATGGAGCTGGACAATGAGCGTGTTATTGCTGGATGCAGGAAATACCCGTCTGAAATGGGCGCTTTGTGAGCGGGGGCAATTTTTACAACGCGGAGTATTTACCTATGAATGGTCAACATTGCTTGCACAATTTCAAACGCAGTGGGGGGATCTGGCGAAGAGGGGCATGATCAAGAAACTGGTGCTGAGCAATGTCGCGGGTGAGCGCCTTGAGTCATTATTGCGTCAGTGGTGGCTTGGTACTTGTTTGCAGGAAAAGGCATTACAGGAAACAGGCCTTCTGACGATAGACATTGTGCAGGCGCAGGCACACGCTTTCGGTGTGCGCTGTGCCTACCGGCAACCGGGGCAACTGGGTGCCGACCGCTGGGCCGCGCTGATAGCGGCCCGACATCATATTACCGGTGCCTGTTGCGTGATTGCCTGTGGTACTGCACTGACTATCGATGTGCTTAGTGCGGAGGGAGTGCATGTAGGTGGCCTGATTGCTCCAGGCATGGCGATAATGCGGCAAAGCCTGTTGGCGAGCACGACGCAAATCACCGAACACATTGAGGCTGGTGATGCAACGAACATGTCAATATTTTGTGTGCGGGATACAGCCCGCGCAGTGCAGACAGGTATAATGGCTGCTACTACAGGTGCGGTACAGCAGGTGCTGCAACAATGTCATGAGCATGGGCAATTAGTCCCCGTTTGCGTGGTAACCGGTGGGGATGCGCAAGTGCTCCTGCCGACTTTACCCAAAGGCAGCTTACATGGAACAGAATGGGTGTTAAAAGGCCTTGCGATTATCGCCGGGTGTAACAAATAGATGATCAACGAGAGAGTCTGTCGTGTGGACTGGTGGAATGTGTTGTAAATGCTAAAAATTCTTTTCCTCTTTTTTTTACTGCTCAATGCTGTTTATTTTTATACACAGTTTGATGACACCGCTGAGCCGGTATCGTCCTCGGTTCTGAAGCCGCCGCCACTGCCACAGGGCGTTGATACGCTTGTTTTGCTGCGTGAACGTGGTTTGGGCGGGGAAAATGCACCACTCCCGGGGTCTTCCGCAGGCCAGCCATCTGTAACGCCAATTGATATGTCGGCCAAGCCTCTTGGGTTACAAGGTGAATCTTCTTGTTTTACTCTTGGCCCTTTTACCCGTGCTGATGTTGTCAGACGCAGCGCCGAGACGCTTGCTGCGTTGGGTGTCGATGTTAAACATCGTGAAATATCCAAGCGCACCCCCAGGGGCTACTGGGTGTATTTACCGTCTTCAAAAAGTTATCAGGCTGCTAAACGCAAAGTCACGGAGCTACAGAAAAAGGGCTTGAAAGATCTGTATATTATGGGCAAGGGGGGTCACCAGAATGCGATTTCGCTGGGTTTGTTCACCCGTGAAAGTGCTGCAAACAGCCGCTTTCAGCAAGTCAAAAAACTGGGATTGAAAGCGGTACTGGAAATCCAGTATCGTACCAACAAGCAAACCTGGCTGGATTTGACGGTGCCTGGCGGTCAGGCTGTCACCGTGGCAAATATCACCAAGATGGTCAGTGGTTTACAGCGGGCCAAGTTGGGGCAGAGTGAGTGTCAATGAAGGGGGAGCTGATATTGTTGTTCGGTTTCCATTGCGAAAGAGAAGGCAAATGCCTACAATAGCGCCCCTGATCAACAGGCCGACGTAGCACAATTGGTAGTGCAACGCACTTGTAATGCGTAGGTTCGCGGTTCGAGTCCGTGCGTCGGCACCATTTTTTGTACCATAACCCCATTGTTTAGTGATTGAACTTAATCCATTTGTGAATGAAGGGACTTTCAGTAATGCAAAGTAATATGCTCAGGCGAAAAAGTGTCCGCATCGGGCAGATGTTGCTGGTATTGGCTTTGTTTAGCGGACAATCGTTTGCGGATATCCCAAGTGGCCAGGCGGCTATTCTCAAAGGGGACTTCCCCCGTGCCTTTAAAGAATTTAAAGTCGATGCAGACAAAGGTGTAGCGTATGCGCAGGCGACCGTGGGTGTGATGTTGCATCTTGGCCAGGGAGTGAAACGCAATCTCTCGCAAGCTTTTTTCTGGTATAAAAAAGCAGCCGATCAAGGCTATGATGCGGGTGTGGCGAATGTTGGCATTATGTATTACAAAGGGGCAGGCACCGAGCAGGATGATGTGAAAGCCTACGCATGGCTGGATCTTGCCAGTTATATTCGAGGCGGTCGGGAACACAACGCCAAGGCCAGGGCGGCCAGTTTTTTGTCGCCAGCGCAATTGAAAAAGGCCAAGGAACTGGCTGTAACATTGCGCAAAAAATTTGATAAAAAGTAACCTGAAAATACGCCTGCCTGGGTTTTGTTTGTTCTCCCTGTCACATCTGAACTGATAGCAGTTTGCGTTGATCATCTTCCCGCTGGTTGGTTTTGAAAAGCATGAGTTTTTGCTTGCAAGCCAATTATTCGTCAATGCGTTTTCCTGTACTGGTGTTTGTTTAAAAAGCTCGTTAGGATGTTGGCCTCTGTTGCAATGCGCGGATGGGGGTTGTGGGGATGGACGGCGATAACAAAACGCAAAACACAAAGACAGCAGGCCGACCTGAGACGGAAGACAAACGTCTGGCTCATCGGCATACGCTGGTGCTGGATACGGAAGTGCATTTTCATGAGCAGTATGTGAAAGGGATGTTTCGCTGCCGTACGGGCAATATCGGTCTGAATGGTGTTTTTTTGCCGTCAGAAAAAATGCCTATCATCAGCAAAACGGACATTGAACTGGTGTTTTATGCACACACCGGGGCTGATCCGGCACAGCACCGTATCTCTGCCAAAGTGGTGCGCACAGCAGCAGATGGTGCCGCACTGGTTTTTTGTCCCAAAGATGAGCTGCAAATTCAGGAGTTTCGGCATTTTCTGCTCAAGGCCAAGGTGGCCAGCCGACAATAATTACCCGCATTGTCTTTCTAGTCCCCGGTGATTCTGCCGGGTCTTTCTCGCTGTAAAACAACGAGGCATAATATGCCTCATCAGTAGTTTCTGTGATTGACATAAACAAAATAGTGCAAGGAGTAAAAACGATGGTGGTTAAAGCGCATAAAGAAACCCTGGGATTCCAGACTGAGGTGAAGCAACTGCTGCATCTCATGATTCATTCACTTTATAGCAATAAAGAGATTTTTCTGCGTGAGCTGATTTCCAATGCCTCGGATGCCGCCGACAAACTGCGGTTTGAAGGTCTGTCCGACGATGCTTTGTTTGAGGGTGATGCGGATTTCAAAATCCATGTTGCGTTTGATAAAGAAGCGCGCACTATCACCATCAGTGACAACGGTATCGGTATGTCACGCCAGGAGGTGATCGATCATATTGGCACTATTGCCAAATCCGGTACGGCCAAATTTTTTGAATCTCTGACGGGTGATCAGGCAAAAGATGCCAATTTGATCGGCCAGTTTGGTGTGGGTTTTTACTCTTCGTTCATCGTCGCAGACAAAGTGACCCTGACCACGCGCCGCGCTGGACTGGGTGCGGAACACGGTGTGCGCTGGGAATCGGCGGGTGAAGGTGAATACAGCCTGGAAACCGTGGAAATGGATACCCATGGCACAGTGGTGCAATTGCACCTGCGCGAAAATGAAGATGAGTTTCTGGACGGTATGCGCCTGCGCAATATCATCGGCAAATACTCTGACCACATTACGTTACCCATTCTGATGGAAAAACAGCAGTTTGGTGTGACGGAAGACGATGAGGAAAAAGATAAAGCTGCGGAGCCGGAGTTCGAAGTGGTGAATCGTGCCTCGGCATTATGGGCGCGCCCCAAAAGCGATATCAGTGACGATGAATACAACGAATTTTACAAACACGTTGCCCATGATTTTGAAGATCCGCTGGCACGCACGCATAACCGGGTGGAAGGAAACTATGAATATACCTCGCTGCTGTATATCCCGGCACGGGCACCGTTTGATTTGTGGGACAGGGAGCAGCGTCATGGCATAAAACTCTATGTGCGTCGTGTTTTTATTATGGATGATGCTGATCAACTGATGCCGAATTATCTGCGTTTTGTGCGTGGTGTTATTGATTCTGCAGATTTGCCATTAAATGTATCCCGGGAAATCCTTCAGCATAACAAGGCCATTGATACCATTCGTGCCGGTTCAGTGAAAAAAGTGCTTGGCCTGCTTGAAAATATGGCTAAAAATGATGCCGAAAAATATGCCACATTCTGGAAAGAGTTTGGACGGGTCATTAAGGAAGGACCGGGTGAAGACTTTGCAAACAAAGAACGCATTGCCAAATTGTTGCGTTTTTCCAGCACTCACACCGACAGCGAAACCCAGGATGTATCGTTGCAGGATTATGTGAGCCGCATGAAAGATGGTCAGAAGGAAATTTATTATGTGACCGCAGAAAGTTTTGCTGCCGCGAAAAACAGTCCTCACCTGGAAATTTTCCGCAACAAAGGCATAGAGGTGTTGTTGCTGGCGGATCGTGTGGACGAGTGGATGATCAGTTCATTGACCGAATTCGATGACAAGTCGCTGAAATCCGTGGCTCAGGGTGAGCTGGATCTTGGTGATATGGAAGATGAAAAGGAAAAGGCCGAGCAGGAAGAAACCGGTAAAGCTTTCACTGAAATTGTCGAGCGTATTAAAACAGCATTGGGTGATGATGTGAGCGAAGTGCGTGTTACCCATCGCCTGACATCTTCGCCAGCCTGTTTGGTAACCGGTGAAAATGATATGAGTGCCAACCTGGAGCGCATCCTTAAATCAGCAGGCCAGGACATGCCAGGCAGCAAACCGATTTTTGAAATCAACCCTGGGCATCCGCTGGTACTGAAGCTAAAAGATGAAGCTGACGAGAGTCGTTTCACGGAATTAACAAAAGTGCTGTTTGATCAGGCAATGCTGGCCGAAGGCGGTCAGCTGGATGACCCGGCAACATTTGTGCGCCGCATGAATGAATTGCTGCTGACCATGGCGAAATAGTTTTCCGAAGGCTGGCGCTTGGAATTTTCGCAACCGTTGATCGAGGGCCGTTTGCTTCGGCGTTATAAACGTTTCCTGGCGGATGTTGAGTTAAAAAGGGGTGAAGTGCTGACGGCACACACGGCAAATACTGGTGCGATGACCGGTTGCAGTGAGCCTGGCAGCCGTGTGTGGCTCAGCATTTCTGATAATCCTAAACGTAAATATCCTCATAGTTGGGAAATTGTGGAAGTGGCGCCGGGGGTGTTGTGTGGTATTAACACCTTGCTGGGCAATCAGTTGGTAAATGAAGCTATTGTTGCGGACCGGATACCTGAGCTGAAAGGCTATGCCCGTATTCGGCGTGAAGTGCCTTACGGCGAAGAACGTAGCCGTATCGATTTGTTACTGGAATCCTCCGGGGCTGCGCCTTCCTGTTATGTTGAAGTAAAAAACGTCACTCTGGCAGACAACGGTGTGGCGTTATTTCCTGATGCTGTAACGGTACGTGGTACAAAACACCTGCGTGAATTGATCCATGTTGTTGAACAGGGTGCGCGAGCGGTGATTTTTTATTGCGTACAACGAAATGATTGTCGTGAATTTCATCCGGCAGAGGCAATTGATGCGGTTTATGCCCGCACGCTGCGCGAGGCGATGGAAAAAGGCGTTGAAGCTATTGCCTATCAGGCAGACGTTAGTGTAACGGGTATTTATCTGGAAAAAGCCATGCCGGTTCGTATGTGATCACTGGAATTCAGGTTAATTTACACTAAAGACGGTTTGCTTGTACACCAGCAAGAGTTTCATCGGTTTGAGTATTGTTTTTTACCTTGGTTGATATCAGCATTGCGGTAAGTTCGTCGTGCGGCATAGGCCGGGCAATGTGGTATCCCTGAATGTACTCACATCCCATGCGGCTTAATTCATCCTGTGACATCTGGTCTTCGACCCCTTCAGCGACAACTTCCAGTCCCAGGTCATGTGCAAGGCTGACCGTGGCACGCACAATGGATGCATCACTTTCATCTTTTGCCATATTCAACACAAATGATTTATCGATTTTTAATTCATCGACAGGCAATTGTTTCAAGTACCCCAATGAAGAATAACCTGTTCCGAAGTCATCAATGGAAAGGCGTACACCAAGATCATCCAGTTCCTTAAGCAGTTTTTTAGCGTGCGCCGGGTTAGTCATCATTGCTGTTTCGGTGATTTCCAGACACAGTTTTTCGGGGGAAACATTCCAATAATGGAGTAAATTGGAAATCTGGCTGCTTAGTGTTTCATCGTGCAAATTCCGGGCGGACAGATTGACTGACACGGTGAGATATTTTCCCATGTCATGCCATTCGGCACATTGTTTGATGGCGGTGCGTAAAACCCAGTCCGTCAGCGATTGAATCAGGCCGGTTTGTTCAGCAATTTCAATAAACGTATCGGGTGGGATGAACCCCTGTTGCGGATGTATCCAGCGGGCCAGTGCTTCAACGCTGCCAATTTCATGGCGACGCACATCAAACTGAGGTTGATAATGTAACTGTAGTTCTTCGTTGTGTATGGCATTGCGCAAATCATGTGTTAGCCGCAGGCGTTCGGCACTGTTGTTGTCCTGGCTGACATCATAGACACTGGAGTCGATGGCCAGTTTTTTTGCGGTGTGCAAGGCGGTTTCTGTTTTTTGAATCAGTTCTTGTGCGTTATTTGCATGTTCCGGAAAAATAGCGATGCCCAACGTAGCGTGTACATAAAGGCTGTGGCCATTAATTTCATAGATGGGTTCAACGCTTTCCAGTAATTTGTGGCGAATATTTTCTGCATTGACAGTTTCACTGCGTTTTATCATGACCGAAAATTTGTTTCCACCAAATCGGCCAATATGTCCTGATCCCTGTAGCGTGCGTTTTAGACGCTGGGTCACTTGGTCCAATAAAATATCACCACTTTTGTGTCCGAGGCTGTCATTGATTTCTTTGAGTGCATCGATATCAACCAGACAGAAAATTAACGCTTCGTTGCAGGCTTTGGCAGACTCCATTTCCTGTTGGACGCTGCGTCCAATAGCCCCCCGATTGGGTAATCTGGTAAGCAGGTCATGGCTGGCCTGGTATTCCAGCTGTGTATTTTTTTCACTGATTTGCCGGAATAATCTGGCGAGCAGGAGTGCGGCCCAGACAGAAATCCAGATGCTGATAAACAATGTTGTGCTGAGAGGCGTGCCGACATAACTGAAAAAAGTTGATATATCGCTGCTGTCCCGGAGATAAGTGTTGGCAATAATGTACTGGCTGTCAGGTACCGGGTCTGCGGACCACAGATATTCCTGTTTGCCAATAGTGAAACTGCCTTGTTGTGTTTTGTTGCCGGATTGAATCAACAAATCTGCTAATAAATGTGTGCCAAGATTGAACCCTCCGCCCGGCAGTATTTTCTTCTGCGAAATATCAATGATACTGAAAACATTATCGCGGTTTTCATGATGTGGCACGATGTTCTGGAGCTGGGCCAGTAAAGGCAGTGATGTATCCAGCATGGCAAACAAATGTTCATTGCTTTTGTGCAAGCGTACTTGTTCAACGTGTTGGGTGTATTCGCGAGCACTGATGTAGGCGACAACGCTGAAAATACTGACAACCATTAAACTGATGGTAATGAACGACAGTATCAGTTTAAGTCGTAGTGGCATTTGTCGAGGTGTTCAGAATAACAATTATTTTTGATAAGTGTTAATACCCGCAAGGGCATAAATTGGACAGGAGCGTAGTGCGGCGGCAAGAAGATTAACGATACCAAAAATACCCAATAACCAGCGTGTCATCTCATTGCTAATGTAGCTTGTATCGACAAAACCAAAATAAATCAGTGTGATGCCAATAAGTGTGCGTATGGCAATATCAATATGGTGAAGGTTTCGTTTGATGGCCATTGTTTTTTTGAAGTAAATACCAAGGTGTTGTCAACAATATCGGTTAAAACCGGGTTTACTTATTTGCTGCTAATGGCGAGTTTGAGTCGTCATTTTTATCAAGCCATGAGTCAGCAGATATCGTCTTGCGTGGAGGGCAAGGGATGTCTGTTGATTGCTACAAACTTAGCGGTGTAAAAGCGGGAAAACTTTAATTTTTTAGTGGGTTATGCCGGTTGTCCGGGCGCGGGTTTGTGCGGGAAAACCTTCTCGGGATTAAGAATATTGTGAGGGTCAAAAACCTGCTTAATGTTCTGCATCAGGTGTAGTGTCGGGGCTGCAATTTCACGGGCCACAAATTCCCGTTTGACCAGGCCAATGCCATGCTCCCCGGAAAGCGTGCCGCCCAGCCCCAGCACCAGCGAAAAGACAGCATCCAGGCAGGTCTCGGCACTGGCCAGCTGACGGGGGTCATCAGGGTTTACCAGCAGGTTCACATGGATATTACCATTGCCAGCATGACCAAAATTGACAATGGTAACGTCGTGTTGCTGCGCCAGGGTTTCCAGTCCGTTCAATAGTGCCGGGATTTTTGAAACGGGCACCACCACGTCTTCGTTGATTTTTTTCGGTGCCACGTTGCGCAGTGCCGGTGACAGTGCTTTGCGTGTGGCCCATAGCGCCTGAATTTCTTCCGCAGTGCTGGCGGTTTTCAGGCTTAGCAGCCCCTGGGTTGTGGCGGCCTGACTTACCGCATCCACCATTTCTGCCATGGCTGATGCCGGGCCGTCCACCTCAATCATCAGCAATGCACCGGCCTTTTCAGGCAACTCTGCCGTGGATATTTTACGCACCATTTCAATGGCGGCACCATCGATGAATTCCAGCGCACAGGGCACCACTGGTTGCGCCATAATGCGTGATACCGCCTGCGTTGCTGACGTAATATCCGCGTAGATTGCTTGCAAAGTGCGTTTGGTTTCGGGCAGGGGGGTGAGCTTGAGTGTGGCCTCGGTGATAATTGCCAGAGTGCCTTCGGAGCCAATTAACAGGCGCGTGAGGTCATAGCCCACCACGCCTTTGGTGGTGCGTGTACCGGTGCGGATTTCCTCTCCTGTTCCGGATACTGCGCGCAGTCCCAGAGTGTTTTCGCGTGGCGTGCCGTATTTTACTGCCCGTGGTCCTGCGGAATTATAAGCGAGATTGCCGCCGATGGTGCAGACCGCCGCACTGGTGGGGTCGGGTGGCCAGAAAAACCCCTGTGCCGCTGCTGCCTCTTGCACAGCTTGATTGGTTACGCCGGGTTCCACCACCATCAGCCGGTCGTCTGGTGAAATTTCCAGAATGCGTGCCATGCGTTCGGTGGAAAGTACGATGCCACCACGCACGGGCACGGTGGCCCCGGTGGTGCCGGTACCACGACCACGAGTAACCAGCGGAATTTTGTCGTGACAACAGTGCTGCACAATGGCGGCTATTTCATCGTGACTGCGAGGGAAGACCACCAGCCCGGGTAGCGCCTGTTCGCGACTGTTGTCATAACCATAAGCCAGCCGGTCGCTGGCCGCAGTGAGCACCCGGTCAGCGCCTAATAATTGAATCAGTGCCCGGGTAACATCAGCAGGGATGTCCATTACAAAGGGTTACAAATATTCAAATATCTTCACCACACGTTTCACGCCGGAAATTTCGCGGGCGATAGCCGCAGCCTGATTGCCGATTTCTTTTGTCACCAGCCCCATGAGGAATACGCTGCCAGCTTCGGTCACCACCTTGACGCGGGTGGCGTCAAACCCTCGGGTGGCGATCATTTGGGTTTTTATTTTTGAGGTAATCCAGGTGTCGTTGGTGCGCGAAGAAAGCCCGGTGAGATCGGCAATCCGAATTTCATTGTGTACACGGCGCACCTTGTCGAGGTGGCGCACGATATCCACCACCTTGTCACGTGTTGCCCGGGATAGTGCCTCGCCGGTTAGCAGCACTACACGATTGAAGCTGGTGATGTTGATGTGTACACGTTTGGCCATTTCGACATCGGCGTAAATGGCATCTTTGGCTTTGGTTTCGATCAGCTGGTCATCAATCATGGCCTGATTGCTGCGTTTGTCGTGCGCAACGGTGGCACCACCGGCAGCGCCCGCCACCAGTACCGGGGCAACGCAACCAGTGCTCAACGTGAAGGCAGCAATGGCAAATAAAATGAGTAACAGTTTATCGGGTTTCATGGTGTTCTCGTCTTGTGTCGGTTGTTAATGAGTTCAGGCCTGAAAGGCATCGATAATCCAGTCAATGGCTTCTTGTTGCCCGTTTTCAGTGGTGAGCGCCACCACGTCAAAACGACAGGCGTTTTGTGCCATTTTGGGATGTTGCTGTAAATAGTGTTCGGCAGTTGCCAGCAATTTTGCCTGTTTACGCCAGTCAACGCTTTCCGCGCTGCTGCCAAAACGGTCATTACGCCGGTAGCGCACTTCCACAAAAACGGTGGTGCGTTTGTCCTGCATGATCAAATCGATTTCGCCGCGCCTGCACAGATAGTTGCGTTCCACCAGCGCCAGTCCCCGCGCCTGCAAATATTCGCAGGCGTGAGCTTCGGCCTGTTTGCCCGTTGCGGCACGGGTGTCATTTTGGCGGTTTTTACTGAACATCGCAGAGGTCTGGGTTTATGGGTCTGGCGGTGTGTCTGAATATTCGTTGAGCAACTGCGGTATGCCACGCTCAAATTTCGCCCATAATAACCGTCGTTGCAGGCGATTGGCTACGTCCAGATACAGGTCACCGGTTTCTCCGGAATAAAATGCCGAGCGGTTGCGCCGCAAAGTATTGAGTTCACCTATCACCCGGTAAGCATCCACGCCCAATGCAAAAAGGCGTGAATAACGCTTGCTGGCGTTGGGCCAGATGGCCTCGATGTCGGCCTTGAGCGCATGGGTGGCTTGTTCAGTGTGCAGTGTCCACGGCATGTCAGCGAATGTGACACCGTCCATATCTCTGTCCATATCAGCATTGATACTGCCACTGTAACTGCGCGATGTAGCGTACACCGGCACTTTGGGTGCGTGGTGAAAACGCAACTGTGGACGAATCAGCCGCGCCTGTCGTGAACCGGCGGCCATAAAAATAAAGTCGATATCCTGTCGGCGGCGAGGAATGAATTCCGTTTTTTTGCCCAGTGTCCGGCGCAGGTTTTTGTGGCGCTGTTCGCTTTCATCGACATTGAGCAGACGACGAATCGGGAGTGAGTAATCACTCTTTTTGGCGTCGTAAGTCTGTTTTTCCACCACATGACCGCCAAACTGTAACCAGCGCTCGCTGAATGCCTTGGCTACTCGTGTTCCCCAGGTGGACGAAGGTGTGATGATCGCTGCACGACTGTAACCGTCCAGCCAGGCACGTTCAGCGATTTGCCGGGCTTCCTGTTCCGGTGACAGACTGAGCTGGAACAGGTTGTCGGGCAGACCTTTTGTCGCGTTTTCACCATGTTGTTCGCTGTAATTAAGCGCCAGCACGGGCACGGGCAATTCATCGCGGGCAGCCAACTGATTGACGGCATCTTTGTTGAGCGGACCCACCACAAATTCGGCACCATCATCAATGGCCTGCTCATAAATCAGATCAATAAATGCCGGATTGTCGCCTGCATCGTAAATGGCGATACTGGGTACCACGCTGGCGGGTGTATCAAACGCAGGCATATTATCGGTGCTGTCAGTCGGGTTGTCGCTGTTTTCCAAACCGGGCGAGTTCACAGATGTATTGTCAGGTTGCGCGTAATAAGCAGCAAGAAAACCATCACGCACCGCACTGGCAGCCTTGGCGAAACGATTATTCAGCGGCAGGATCAGCGCGATTTTTTTCGGCAGGGGCAGCACCCGGGGGCGCGCCAGCAGCACTGCCACGATAATGTCATCTTGTGCCGGGTGGGCAGGATAACGTTCACGCCAAGTGACCATATCGATACCGCCCTGCGGGTTATCTGCCATTTTGCTGCCGAGCAGCACCAGTTCCAGCCAGCCACTGAGGACATCCGGCGGCCCGGCGGTTTGCAGGGTTTGCAAAGTGCCAGGGGCGAGATTTTGCAGGGCGTTGAGAATAGCCTCCTGATTGGCGAGCACAGCCTCCGGGTCATCGAGCAAAGGCTCCAGCAATACCCGTTCACGAGCAGATTCCAGATGATTGCCCAATTGCGCAAAGGTGGTGGCGCGCAGTTGATGCAAGCGCCGTGTGTCTTGCAGGCTGATTTCGTCCATGGCTGCTAACAGGTTTTCCGCCTGGTCCAGCGCATTCAGAGCCATGTCCGGCAACTGTCGTGCCAGGGAAATACTGGCGGAAAGCAAGGCGTGACGAATCTGTAAATCTGTTGAAAGTGTGGTTGCATCAATTTCATCGAGCATCTGATGGGCTTGCGGTACATAATTGCCCAGCATCAACAGCTCGGCGGTGCGCAGCGTATAGTGCTCACGTTGTGGCGGGGGAGCATCAGCTGCCAGCCTGGAATAGGCCAGTGCCGCATCAAGGAAGCGACCATCGATGGCCATTTGCTCCAGTGCCGCAGTGTCAGGAGTGGGTGTATCCCGCTGTTCCTGCTGGGTTGGTGGCGCGCTGACACAGGCCACCAGCAGCAAAGGCAGCAGGCTGAGCAGGAAGAGTTGGCGTTGGCGCCCGAAACTTTGTGTTAGATTCCGCATGAACTGGAAAGTATGTGGATGAGGTGACGCAGTGTCAATGAACGAGTTAGTGGAAGCGGGTGTTTTATACGTGGTGGCTACGCCTATCGGTAATCTGACGGACATCAGCCAGCGTGCGCTGGGGGTGTTGGGGGAGGTGGATCTTATTGCCGCAGAAGATACCCGGCATAGCGGACGCCTGTTGCAGCACTATCAAATCACCAGCAAAACCTTTGCTTTGCATGATCACAACGAGCGCGACCGGGCACCGGACGTAGTAACGCGCCTGGCGCAAGGCAAAAGCGTAGCGCTGATTTCTGATGCAGGCACTCCGCTGATCAGTGACCCTGGTTTTCATCTGGTGCGTCTGGCCCGTGAGTCGGGCATTAAAGTCGTGCCTGTTCCTGGCGCCAGCGCGATGATTACCGCCCTGTCGGCTGCCGGGCTGCCATCAGACCGTTTTGTCTTTGAAGGTTTTTTGCCATCAAAAAGCACCGCACGCAAAAAACGCCTGGAAGCCATGGGCGCAGAAACCCGTACGCTGATTTTTTACGAGGCTCCGCACCGATTGCTGGATACTCTCGCCGACATGGTTACCGTGTTTGGTGCAGAGCGTCATGTCGTACTGGCGCGGGAGTTGACCAAAACCTTTGAAACCATCAAGGGTGATGCCGTGGCAGTGTTACGCAAATGGGCCAGTGATGACCCGGATCAGCAAAAAGGGGAAATGGTGTTGCTGGTGGCTGGCGTCAATGCCGCAGAAGACGATGCGCCGGATGGCGAAGCGCAGCGCATTCTCAAAATACTGCTCGATGAACTGCCGCTGAGTCAGGCCAGCGCGCTGGCCGCGAAAATTACCGGAGGCAAAAAAAAGCCGTTGTACCAGCTGGGTCTATCGTTATCCGGAAAGAAGGGTGATTGCACATAAATGAATGATAATTGTCTTCATTTGCCAACCCAAAAAAAACCATGGCATGATCTGGTGAGAGTGATAAGGTAAAACCGCTGGTTTTTTATGATGTGGCTACCCAAAAAAACCAGTGAGGGGATCTGTGGTGGTGTGATTCATTCTCGGTACGGAAACGGAATTTAGTGGAAACAACGGAAAGATAGCAGGTTATGCGCATATTATTGGTTGAAGATGATCCGCAATTAGGTGATGGCATTCGTACTGGTCTGCAACAGGCCGGTTATGCTGCGGATTGGCTACAGGATGGCCAGGCCGCGCTACACAGTCTGGAAGTGGAACGTTTTGATATGGTAGTGCTTGATCTGGGTTTGCCGCGTATGGACGGCATTAGTGTGCTGAAAAAAATCCGCACGGCGGGCAATGATGTGCCTGTGTTAATTTTGACCGCCCGCGATACTGTTGAAGACCGGGTGAAAGGCCTTGATTGTGGTGCGGATGATTATTTGGTGAAACCCTTTGATCTTGATGAGTTATGTGCCCGGATCAGGGCACTGAGCCGTCGTCACAATGGCCGTTCATCACCACTGATTAATTATCGAAACATTGTGCTGGACCCCGTTTCCCATAGTCTTAGCAAAGAAGGTAAAGATATTATTTTGTCAGGCCGGGAGTTTAAAATTCTGCAAACGTTACTGGAAAATACTGGCCGGGTACTGTCGAGAGAGCGCATTGAAGAAAGCTTATTTGGATGGGATGATGCGCTGGAAAGCAATGCAACGGAAGTTCATATTCATCACTTGCGCAAAAAGCTGGGTAAGGATCTCATTGTGACGATTCGCGGTGTGGGTTACATGATTCCAAAAGCAGATTGATGAGACCCCGCTCAATACGCCGGAATTTATTGTTATTAGTGCTGAGTGCGGTATGTCTTGCCTGGGTAGTTATCAGCTTCTTTATCTATTACAGTATTCAACACGAAATTGAAGAAGTCTATGATGCCCAGCTGGCACAAAATGCCAAGCTGTTGGCTTCGCTGGTCAGACATGAGCTGGAAGAGTCCCATCAATTGCAAATTGATACCGATGACTTTCTGCCACTGGTTCACAGGTACGAAGCCAAAATATCATTTGTTATTTATCATGGTGATGGCACATTGATGACACGTTCGCCGTCATCCTCAATATTGCCTGTCAATGAACAGCTGACGGGTTTTGAAAAAATAGAGGTGGATGGCAGGGTGTGGTACACCTACAATCTCCGTGATCCAAAAACAAACCTGCTGATTCAAACTGCCCAGCGCCATGATGTCCGCGCAGAGATGGTTGCTTATATTAATCATGGCATCATCGTTGTTATGTTGGCCGCATTACCTTTTATCGCGCTTTTGCTTTGGATCAGTATTGGCCGGGGGTTACGTCCCCTGATCAAGTTGGCTGACACTATATCCGGACGTTCAATACATCAGCTGGACCGGATTACATTTGAGGGTATACCCACAGAAACCCAGCCAATTATTAGCGCACTAAATTCACTTTTTGATCGGTTGCACCAGGCTTTTGAGAAAGAGCGTCGTTTTACTGCTGATGCGGCGCATGAACTGCGTACGCCATTGGCGGGTATAAAAACCCAGGCGCAAGTGGCCATGCGATCAATAGAAAATGAAGAGCGCCAGCAGGCGATAATGCAGGTAATTACCGGTGTTGAGCGCTCTACCAAACTGGTTAATCAATTATTGATTCTGGCGCGTGTCGATGAAAGTCAACATATAACAAAAGCTGATTTTGGTCTGAAGCAACTATGTGCGGCGATTATTAGTGAAAAAATTAATTCAGCACTGATAAAGCATATTGACATCAGTTTGCAAGGTGAATCTGATCTGCACATGTTTGGTAATGAAGAATTGATACGGATTTTGATTGTTAATCTGGTCAGTAATGCGATTCGTTACACGCCCGATAAAGGACGTATTATTGTCAGTGTCATGGCTGAACCGGAAGGTGTAGTGATCAGTGTAAAAGATTCGGGCCCAGGGATTCCTGAATCGTTACAGACACAGGTTTTTGATCGATTCAAACGTGGTGAACATCCCGATATTCCAGGTAGCGGGCTCGGGTTGTCAATTGTGTTACGAATTGCTGAATTACATCGGGCAAAAATTGAGCTGAGCCAGGGACTGAATAATTCAGGGCTTGATATTAAAGTCATTTTCCCGGAGCGACACTGAGCACATTCAGCTTAGAACATGTGATTATGAATAGATGCGTAATAACCTCCCTGTTTCTCCTTTCTTCCGTATTTGCAGGCTGTCAATAACTTTTTTCCAACAACTTATGTTCCTTTACACAAGATACATCACCTTGCTCAGTTAACTTGACCGTCATCTGTTTTAGTTGTTGCCAGCAGGCCAATTCTTTGGCGGGGACATCAAAATAGTTTAATGATGTATATTGATGAATGCTGTTTTCCCCCCGGTTTTTTTTATGATGGTGGAGATACAGCAATGTATTGTATTTGCTCCATAGCCAATTGCCCAGAATCATCAGAGCAATGAAAGGAAATAGGGCAATAAATTGTTTGATATTCAGTGAGTACTCAACTTGACTGATGGTTTGAATATCATTGCCAATTAATACCAATACGGGGGCCAGTACGGGTAATAACAAATAAACCCATAACACCCATAACATCATCGTTATTGAGCTTTGTGTGTATTTACGTAGTGTGCCCTGATTGTGGGGGCTTTGAATGATGAGTGTGTTCATGGTTGTATTCCTCTATCAGGGCTCGTCCATATAGCACGTTTTTTACGGGTTTGGAGTAATGTGAGCGGCACGGCTACGGCGAGCGTTATCAAGTTGATTAACCAATAAACCAGGGGGTACCAGACCATCCAGTAATAAATTTTCCCCAGGCCTTTTTCATAACGACCATCGATATAAAAACTTACCGCAAATTGAATCAGACACGTCATTGCCAGTAACAAGCCTGCCGGCCCGGGCAGGAGAGAAAATGTCGCAGTGTTTTCCATGTAAGGAATAAATTGCATCAGCGGCCATAACACAATCAAAGAGATAACGGCATAAGTCCATAATATACTGACAAAATATTCAGCCAGTAATAACCATAAGCGGCGCTGGCGCGGGTGTATGATTTGCGAAAAATAACGGGTAAAGACTTCAACGCCCCCTCGGGCCCAGCGCAGTCGCTGTTGCCACAGGCCTTTAAATGTCTCCGGCATTAAAATCCAGCACAGGGCATTGGGTTCAAAACGGATATCCCAGCCTTTTAATTGCAGCTTCCAGCTAATGTCAATATCTTCGGTGATTGCATCCACACTCCAATATCCGGCATCCTGTAAAGCGGATTTTCGGAATCCGGAAACAACACCGGAGATACTGAATATTCGGCCATAGATACGCTGTGCGCGTTTAATAAGACCGACAATTGATGAAAATTCACCGACCTGTATTTTACCCAGCAGCGTGGAGCGAGTGCGTACCCGAGGGTTTCCCGTCACCGCACCCACATGCGGGCCACGAATAAAGTGTTGCATAATCCAGCTTGTTGCATTGGCATCCAGCAATGCATCACCATCAATACAAACCAGGAACTCGTTGGCAGACATCATTGCGCCGACATTCAATGCCATGGCTTTACCCTGATTTTCTTTCAGGTGTACAACGCGCAAGCGTGAAGATGTCTGACATAATTCATCCAGAATTTCGCCTGTGGTGTCAGTGCTCCCGTCATTGATGGCAATAATTTCAAAATCAGGATAATTCTGGTTATGCAGTACCGAGATGGTTTCACGCAAATTGGCGCTTTCATTGTGGCAAGGTATCAGTATGCTGACGGGGGGGTAATCCGGTAATGTAATCGTATGCCCGCCGACAGGTCGTCCGCGCTCCCATTTGTTGTAATAATATATTCCACCCACCATCCAGACGTAAGCCATAACCAATGGGTAATAGTAGGCCAGGTTAAGTGCTGAATTCAGATAAATTGAGAGCCAGTTTTCCATGATCAGTTTTTCTCCAGGCCGTTCATGGACGGGGTTTCTGACTTTTTATGTGTTACTTTTAGCAAAGGACGATAGAGGCGGGCTCGCTCGACCAGCTCATGCTCATCATTACTTAATCCAGCTGCATGATAAAAAGCCAGGCCGTCTATATATGAATATCTGGCAAGGTCTTCATAGAGGTCACCTAGCAAGGTTACTGTTTTTGAACTGAAGGCTTCAGGCGGTATCCAGGCATAAACTTTAACTTCTGCGCGTGTACGTAGTTGCCAGGTTGCACGATTGAATAAATCTGCACGTACCGGAAGGTGCCGGTTAGGGAAATATACGGCATCTGCATTACCATCACCATCAGGGTCAGAGAATGCTTGTAAATAAACAGTATTAATACGGCGTTTTTTGATTTTCTCAAGAGCCACGCCAAGGTTGTTTTCCTGTTGTTCAGGGTTCGGGTCATAGATATCATCAAGGTTCAGGTTGACCGCACGCACGAGCTCTTTTTGAGGTTTATAGTGATCGGTTATTTGCCAAACAAAGTCAGCCAGGGTGATTCCATGGCCAATCAACAAACGGTTTATGCTGCCGGGGCTTTGGAGATCCACTTTTCCTTCTTCAAGACTCAAGGTAACCGGCATGCCAAGTTCTTGGGCAATGTCCATGGTGATGCGGTTATGGGCACCGTAAGGCCATACAAGTACGCGTGGTTTTTTTCCTGTTTTTCGGGCAATAAGGTCTGAGTTACGTTTCAGGTCATTATAAATACGCTGACGATATTGTTTTTCATTTTCGTATTGCCGGGTATTAGCGTTATAGCGCTGGCTGGTGGCGGCTGGTTGTGTATTGCCTTGTGGGTTGGCAAGAATGCCGTGATGAAGGTCATAGCTGTGTGAGGCAACTTCTACACGCCCGGATTTTACCATTTCCCGGATTTGTGCCCAGGTCAGGAAATTTTCCCGTGCTACAGATTTGGTGCCATAGGCCACTTTTTTACCGTTAGGTGTTTCCATCCAGCGCCCGACCACTGCAATGACGGCCTGAAAGTCAAAAGCACGCAGCAGTGGATAGACCTGTGTATACATTCCCAGGTAGCCATCATCGAAGCTGAGCAGCACCGCATTATCCGGTAATGTACGTGTTCCTTTTTGTGCAGCCAGCAAATCATCAATGTTGATTGAGACGTAACCCCGTTCCTTGAGCCAGGAAAATTGTGCCGCTAATTCAGAGGTTTTCAATGTCATAGCATCGAAATCCGAATTGTTGTCAAGCTTGTGATGGGCTTCGTGGTAGGAAAGCACAATAAGCTCTGCATGTGCTGGTGCTGTTATTGCCAATAATAACAGTGCGGCCCATAACCGGTTCAATTTTTGTCCGGAAAAATATGTTTTTATTGTCTTGGAAAAATTCATGATCAGAACCTTACATATAAATTCATAAAACCACGGGTGAAAGATTCTTTCACACCATCGTAAACAGGCCGGGAGCGGCTGATGCCATAAGCCAGGCTTAACTGTTGGCTAAAACTCCAATGATGTTCATAACTCACCATCCAGGTTGATTTTGTATCAAAGTTTTGCTGGTTGCTTGAGCCAATGCCGATCTTGAGGCGTTGACGCATTGATTTTTCATAGTGCATTGATGTCAGCCATTCATTATTAAAACTCAGCTCAACAGAACTTTGTTTTGAAGGATTAAAATAGGCCGCATTATTGATGCTATTGGTTTGGCGATAGAGGTACAGTTCACCCGCCAGTGTGTAACGCAACCCGGTGAAGAGGCGTTGCTGACCAAACAGGGAAAGCGTGTTACGTTGATTGCCGTCATCAAAGTCCATGTATTGCAGTGAAGCGCCGAGGCTGCGGCTTTCGTGAAAACGGTATCTTGTGCTGATGCCCAGTGACTGTGCTTTAACACCCGCCAGATCAGCTCTTAGTGGTGTTTGCTCACTGAATGTTTCTATTGCAAGGCTTCCCTGCCAGTGATCTGTTGGACTCCAGTCGCCCTGGAATGAAAGTCCGGCCGGTCCATCACCATCACTGATATTGCCTCGAAGCACGATATCCTCTTGTCGATAATGTAAACCTGCACCGCCCCGGTTACGGGTTGCCGTTTCTCCGGAAAAATTACCTTGAAGGTGTGACAGATAAGCAAAGGCGCGTAGACCTGAGCGCCAGGGACGGTCGTAATAATAGCCGGTAAATCCCAGGTCACTGCTACCCTGGTAGAGTGTTGTATCGCTACTGGAGCCACCATTCACTTCGAGCCATACTTCCCGCATTTTGCGGATATTGGCTTCCTTGATCAGGTTCTTGACTTGAGGCTGATCGTTATATTGGTCTTGCAGTGGTTTCAATGCTGTTCCCGCCGCTGCAAAATTACCGCGCGCAGATAATGCGCTGACAATGCCTGTTTTGGCTTCCATATTATCTGAATTCTGAGTCAGCACCGTCTGGTATTTTTTCAGGGCCGCGCGCGGCCAGCCGCGCCATAAAAAGACATGAGCAAGACTGGTTTGTATATCAATATTGTCGGGAGCCTGAACCGCCAGGGTATTCAGTCTGTTTTCAGCCTGATCCAGTTTTCCAATATAGGCACGGGCCATGGAGGCAATAGTCTGAGCATATAACTTATCAAAATTACGTTGTTTTTCTTTGCCGCCCGGCGGCCATATCCATTGCGGGAGTGAGTCCACAAGGGCATCGATATGGGTGAGCGATTGTTCATAACGACCGGCTTCAAGGTAAGCGTAATACAGTGAATATTGCGCATCCAGATTGTGGGGGTCTTTATCGACAGACTTTTCGAGCAAGACAATTGCTTTTTCGGGTTGACGTAACGACAAATAAGCATCACCCACAAGCGCTTGCACATAAGGTGGGAAGCGCTTTACAGTATCTTTGCGTAATTGCTCATACAGCGTAACGGTTTCGTGCATATAACGTCGATTGCGGTAAGCCGCCATGAGGTCAAATCGATTACGCAGATAAGCAGGGGATGTTTTATCTGTTATGTTTTTTTGTTGGTTTTTTAGCAGCTCAATAGCCTTGTCGGTATTGCGGTAGCGTTGGGAGGGGTCGAGTACGGGTTGCTGCCCCCAGCGTATTTCTATTGCGGCCTGATCGCCAAGCATCCGGTTCCATTCTTCAGGACTGAATAAACCGGTATCGCGACGGGCAAACTGTAATGCTTCATGAGGAACGCCCAGGCGGAGCAGGCTCAGCACCCGGGCATGCCGGGCACTTTTATTGTTGCGATCAATAATTAATATGCGGTCATAAACATCAAAAGCCCCCGCGTAATCCTGATCAGCTTCTTTTACGTAGGCCAGTGTTTTTAATAATTCGATGGATCCGGGGTTGGCTTTGAGTAACGACTGAATGTGTTTGTTGGCTTCAACAGGTTGTTTTGCCTCAGCCAGGCTCATGGCAAGGCCCAGTTGAGCTTGTCGTTCATTGGGTGTTTGTTTCAGTGCAGCACGATAAGCCCGAATGGCCAGTTTGGGGCGTTGCTGGTTGCGTGCAGACTTGCCAATAGCTCTCAGAACATAAGCGGGCGCCTGTGCAAAATCAATATGAGATAGTTGTGCCAATACCTCTTTATCATGCTCGGCCCAGGCAAGTGTATTAATGTAGTCGTAGCGGAACAAGCGATTTTCAGGATAGGCTTGAACGAGCAGGCTCAGCTGTTCCAGCGCAGCTTCATGTTGACCCTGGCGTGCCTGTTCTACGGCTGAATGATGTACGGCTTTTGGGTTTGATAGCGGGGCGGCAGTCGCCGTTGATATGCCCGAACACAGGGTTGCGCCAGCCAGTAATACCATCACCGGCTGGAATGACCGGAATCGTATGACGAGAGGTGAGCCCTGATTGCATACGTTGGATTTTTTTGTTTTCGTCGAACACATAATTACCACCAGGCTTGTTATCACTTGTTGTTTTCCAGTGATTAAACTTTAGCCATACAGGCTTAAGGAAGTCTTAAATACGTTATTATTTGAATGTGAATTTGGCGAGACGGCATCAATGCCGGCACGGGTAGCGGAGGGGGTGTGAAAGGTGAGAACGTGCCTCGACAATAGAAAGTGGTTGATGTACCAGGCAGGGTTTGATTCATTAAAATCCAATACAAAGAGTTAGAGAATAATGGGCAAAAAATACCGCTTTGTGTTCTCGGTGCCTTCACGCCTTTGCGTTGGATTTTACAGTTCGACAGGGAGGCGTGGCCTGCACAGGGTTTTGGAGGCAGTTTGTTACCTTGGTATGCCGGGATTCCGGATAATTTTCGTTACCCTGCACCGACTCAGCCCAGCTGGTCGTCGGCCACATGATATTTTGGGTCTTCGATGACGTTGACCTCCACCAGGTCGCCAGCCTTGGTCAGCAGTTTCTGGCACTCGGGGCTGACGTGACGCAGGTGCAGGCGTTTGTTGGCTTTGAGGTAGCGTTCGGCCAGTGCATCGATGGCTTCGATAGCGGAATGGTCGTAGACCCGGGAGTGTTTGAATTCCACGATAACGTCGTCGGGGTCGTTGTGTACGTCAAACTGCTCTCCGAAGTTTTTCACCGAAGCAAAAAACAGCGGGCCGTGCAGCTCATAAACCTTGCCGCCCGTTTCGTTGGTAAAGCTGGTGATTTGCAGATGCTTGGCGTGCTCCCAGGCAAATACCAGTGCTGAGACAATGACGCCCACGATCACTGCGATAGCAAGATCAGTGGCCACAGTGACGCCGGACACCAGAATCAGGATAAAGGCATCAGCAGGTGGCACCTTTTTGAGAATGCGAAAGCTGGACCACTCAAAGGTGCCGATGACCACAATAAACATCACGCCCACCAGTGCCGCCAGCGGGATTTGCTCAATGAGGTCAGAGGCAAACAGAATGAAGGCCAGTAACGCCAGTGCGGCAGTAATACCGGAAAGCCGTCCACGACCACCGGAGTTCACATTAATCATACTTTGGCCGATCATGGCGCAACCGCCCATGCCGCCGAAAAACCCCGTGGCAATATTGGCGGTACCCTGAGCAATACATTCTTTATTACCACGGCCACGGGTTTCGGTGAGTTCATCGATCAGGGTCAGTGTCAGCAGTGACTCGATCAGGCCGATGGTGGCAAGAATCACCGCATAAGGCAGGATGATCCACAGGGTTTCCAGCGTAAACGGCACCATGGGAATGTGAAAATCCGGCAGGCCGCCCGCGATGGAAGCGATATCCCCCACGGTTTTGGTTTCCAGGCTTACGCCGATGACCAGCAGGCTCACCACCACAATGGCGACCAATGAGGAAGGCACGGCGGTGGTGAGTTTGGGCAGATAATGGATGATGGCCATGGTCAGCGCTACCAGTCCGAGCATCACCCACAGGGCATTGCCACTCATCCATTGCAAAACGCCCTCGGCGTCAGGCGTTTGAAAACTTTCCATCTGCGCGAGAAAAATCACAATGGCCAGGCCGTTAACAAAGCCCAGCATCACCGGGTACGGTACCATGCGAATGAATTTACCCAGTTTAAAAATACCGGCGGTGACCTGGATGA
>Ga0256839_1001887_pt1 | contig 24570 bp, 24 predicted proteins | sample 354166metaG_FD_185968 | JGI IMG/M metagenome (GOLD analysis project Ga0256839, IMG submission 185968) | Hydrothermal vent microbial communities from Mid Atlantic Ridge, Atlantic Ocean - 354-166 | ecosystem: Environmental > Aquatic > Marine > Hydrothermal vents | place: Atlantic Ocean: Mid... | reverse complement strand
ACAACCATCAGATCCCCCAAAAGGCCTTGGGCCACTTCTCACCCATCCAGGCCCTCAAAAACTGGCAGAAAAAACACCCGGAACTCTTCAAAAAACGTGTATACAATCTCACGGGGCTTGACAATTAGGCCTTCAAGGCGCCCTGGCAGCTGCTGCCCTGGCCCGCGGTGCAGGCGTAGCAGTGGTCTGCCACCGCCACGGCCCGGCCCGTCAGGGCGGCGGGGTCGATGTCGTTCAGGTGGCGCCGCCGTCCCCCCTGGGGCAGCCCGAGCATCTGGTTGAAGTCGCAGTCGTAGACGTAGCCGCGCCAGTCCACGCTCAGGGTGGTGCGGCACATGAGCCCTTCCAGATTGGCCGCCTCGAAGTTTTCCCGCAGCAGATCCCGGTAGGCCTGCAGCCTACCTTCCCGTTCCAGGGCGTGGGCGAAGCGCTGGATGGGGACGTTGGTGAGGGTGTAGAGGCGGTCGAAGACGATGCCGAAGCGGCTTCGCAGATGGGCCTTGTAGGCCTGTTCCAGTTCCGCCTGGGGCGGGGGCAGCACCGGTCCCTGAGGGTTGAATACCAGATTGAGCCTCAGTTCGCCGCCCCGGCCGTAACCGAGACGGTTGAGTTTGCGCAGGGCGGCGATGCTCTTGCGAAACACGCCCCGGCCGCGCTGACGGTCGACGTTGTCCTCCAGGTAGCAGGGGAGGGAGGCGACGATCTCCACCCGATGCCGGGCGAGGAAATCGGCCAGATCCTGATGACCGGGCTCTTCCAGGATGGTGAGGTTGCAGCGGTCGATGACGTGGAATCCCAGGGTGCGGGCGGCGCTGACCAGATAGCGGAAATGGGGATGCATCTCCGGAGCGCCGCCGGTCAGGTCCAGGGTTTGGATCCGGCTGCGCCGCAGGAAATCGAGCACGGTTTGGACCGTTTCCCAGTCCATGGACTCGGTGCGTTTCGGTCCGGCGGCCACGTGGCAGTGGCGGCAGGCTTGATTGCAGCGATAGCCCAGGTTGACCTGGAGCACCTGCAGTTCGGTGCGGTGGACGGCCGGGAAGCCGCAGGCACGCTCAGTCGCTGGAAAACCAGATGTCGCCATAGTCGGCCACCGTGTGTCGCCCGCTGTTGTCACTGTCGGTCATCAGAGCCACGGCGTCGATGTGATCGACGGCCCGGCCGAAAGCTTTGCGCCAGTCCCGGGGCAGATGGCGTTTCTCGCACCGCCACCCCGTGTCCTGCGGTCCCCGCAGCGCCCACATCGTCACCGCCTCGCCGGCGAAGGCGTTGGGCCAGCGGCTGCCCGGCCGCTGGCTGCTGGACCAGACGTAATTCAGCGCCCGGGTTTTCCAGAACGCCAGTCCGCCTTTTTGGACCAGATAGAGGCGCGCCGCATAATCATCGCCCGCCCGAGTGCGTTCGGCAAGCGGCGGCAGCGGTTCGACCACCTGCCAGCACCAGTTGAGCCATGGCGTGCGTTCGAGATCGACGCGGACCGCCTTCACCAGTCCGGAGGCGCTGGCTCTGGCCTCGGCGCGCAGCACCCGGCGTCCTGCCCGGCGTACCAGGGTGTAGCGGGTCTGGTTGTGGAAGCGCCGCTCCTGCCAGCCGCCGAGGTCACCGGCACTGAAGCGCCCCACCTCGAGCCGTTCCCCGGCCATCGCCAGCGTCGTCAGAGTTGCCAGCAGCAGGCCGTTACGCATGGCTTTCCGAGCGAAGGTGCCGGAACAGGACCGGTATCAGGGCTAGCAGTCCCAGCAGGCCCAGGGCCAGCAGCACCGACGGCGAGACCAGATCCGAGGTCTGGCGAACGGTGCCCAGGGCGCGTCCCAGGTTGACGAACACGAAGCTGCCGGGGAGGATGCCGATCAGGGTGGCGAGGGCGTAGGTCCGGGTGGAGATGGGGGTGAAGGCCGACGCCATGTTGACCAGCCAGAAGGGGAAGACAGGTACCAGGCGCAGAAACAGCAGATAATGGAAGGCGTCGGCCGCGAATCCCGCGAGCAAGCGGCGGGCCTTGGGATGACGCGCTAGCCGCCGGCGGACCCGGTCGGCCAGCAGATGGCGGGACAGCCAGAACACCAGCACGGCGCCGACGGTGGCGGCGCCGACCACGATTACCGTGCCCAGCCAGCGGCCGAACAGGAAACCGGCCACCAGCGACAGGGCGCTGGCGCCCGGGAAACTCAGCGCGGTGGCCAGGATGTAGATGAGGGTGAATCCCAGGGCCAAACCCCAACGATGGCTTTGGGCCAGCGTCAGAAGCTGGTCGCGGTGTTCCAGGATCGCCGCCGGGTCGAGCCAGCGGCGGCCGAGGAAGGAGAAGGCGGCGATCAGAAGCAGCCAGAGGATCAGGAGCGCCGTTTTCCGTTGCATTCGTCGATTCGGCTTTTCACCGCGGTGGTCGGGGGGTGTCGGACACGGTCCGTCGTGAGTGAGCGCGACCGATTCCGGGTACCGGGAAACGACGGCGGTTCTGGACCATTGTACCCGATGGAAGCCGCAGTGCCTCCTGCCGTTTTTCCAAGCGCCCTCTCGTGGAAAGGACGATTCAGGAATACCGGTGGTAGTAGAGGAGCTGCTGGCCGGCTTTCAGGCGCCGTGGATCGGTGACCCCGTTGATGAATTTCAGGTGATCCACGGGAATCCCGAGGCGTTTGGCGATTTTTTCCAGGCTGTCGCCGGGACGTACGCGGTAGCTTTTCTGGACGAAGTTCCGCCGGGTCGGAATGACGAGCAGTTGGCCTGCGTGGATCCGGTTACCGCGGATTCGGTTGACTTCCCGGAGCTGCTGAATGTCGACGCCGAACATGCGGGCGATCCCCGATAGGTGATTGCCCCTCTGGACCCGGTACAGCAGTCTTCCCGCGGCGTTACCGGTCAGGATCCGACCAGCGGATCCATCGCCGCGAAAAGCCACGGTTCGTCCCAACGGGCGCCAGATCCACTCCTCGCCGAGGTGTCGGGCGAGCCGCCGGGCTGCGGCGGCAGGGAGGCGAAGGATGTAGTTGTGCACAGGGAGACGCTGATAGCGCTGCAGTTCCGGATTCAGGCGCCGGATCCGGGCGACGGGCAGTCCACTCCAGCGGGCGATTTTCTCCAAGGATAGCGGTTTGGGAATCTGTACGTAGCGGTAAACGGGCGTGGCGGTGACGGGAAAACCGAAGAAGCCGGGATCCCGAAGAATCAGGGCGGCGGCCAAAAATTCCGGGACGTAGCGCCGGGTTTCCCGGGGAAGAAAGGAAGCCACTCGATGGTAGCGCCATGAACCGTGCCTGTGCACGATCCGGGCGATGCGCCCTTCCCCGGCGTTGTAGGCGGCGATGGCCAAGAGTGTGGAATTGCCGAACCGGTTGCGGAGGTATTTGAGATAGCGCGCCGCCGCTTCGGTGGCTTTCACCGGATCGGTCCGTTGATCGACCCGCCCGGCTACTTTCAGACCGTAGCGCCGGGCGCTGGCCGGCATGTACTGCCACAGGCCCCGCGCCCCGGTCCGGCTGCGGGCGTCGAAGCGGTAGGCGCTTTCCGCCATGGGCAGCGCTTCCAGGGCCAGCGGCAGGCCGGCGCGGGCCAGCATGGTGCGGATCATGGGACGGTATCGGTCGCCGCGCTGCAGGGCGACCAAGGTTCTGGGGTAGTTCCGGCCGGTGAATACTTTCAGATAGGCGAAAACCAGCCGATTCAATCGCTTCAGTGCCCGGTGCGGCCAGGAGGGCTCACCCAGGTCACGCAGCAGTCGGGAAAGCCGCCGTCGGATCTCGGCCTCGGAAACGGTTTTTCCGGTTACGGTGACCAAAGGGGCGGCATGGGCCGAACTCACCGACAGGGCGGCGCCGAGGATGGAAATGAGGAATAATGCGAGCGAAATCAGGAGACGAGACGGCATGACGCCACCGGCTTGTTTTTCTGATTTTCAGAGTGAAGATTATCGTATCGGCGGCCTCGAAGCGGAACCGCTTTCGAATTCTGGGATGGATACCACGATTTGCAGGGAAACTAGCTTGGTTTTCATGAACGGGGTCTGAACGTATCCCTGTCCTTACTAAGGGAAGACTAGGGGGTTGTCCAGGAAGGGGGCAATGGGTCAGGAGTCTTTGGGCTAGACTATGAATCAAGCCTATCCAGTTTATCGAGCGATCATGACACCGATATCAGATACGCCGGCCCGTTCCCGGCGAATGAATTTGCGCGGACAATTCAACCGGTATTTCGAGGTCCTTCCGGCGGATACCGACGCTCTGCGGCGGGAGGTATACAAGCTCCGCTTCCAGGTTTACTGCCTGGAGACCGGGTTCGAACGGGTGGAGGACTGTCGCACGGTGGTGGAGGACGGACGCACGGTTCACCTGGAAATCGACGATTACGACCGGCGGTCGTTGCATTATCTCATCCGGCACCGGCGCACCGGCTTGTACGCCGCCACCGTGCGCCTGATATTGCCGGATCCGGAAGACCCTCTGGCCCCCTATCCGATCGAGGAGCACTGCGTCCTGGAGGCGCCGGTGACCGATCCGGCCGTCCGCCGCCACCTGGCGGAGATTTCCCGCTTTGCGGTTTCCAAGGAATTCAAACGGCGCCGTGGCGAAGCCGGCACCCTGGCCGGGGTCAATCCCGAGCCGGAGATCTATTTCGAGCCCGATGAGCGTCGCCTTCTGCCCCATCTGTCCGTCGGGCTGTTCGCCGGCATATTGCGCATGGCCCGCCAGGAGGACATCAGCCACTGTTACGCCGTGATGGAACCGGCGTTGCTGCGCCTGTTGCGCCTGTTCGGCGTCCGTTTCACCACCATCGGTCCCGACGTGGATTATCACGGCCTGCGGCGTCCCTGTCTGGCGGAGATCGACACAATGCTGGCCGGCATCCGGGAGACCGATCCGGCGGTCTGGGATCTCATCACCGAGGGAGGCAGGTACGCCTGATGCGCCGGTGCCGGGTCGATGAAATCCCAGTGAACAAATTTTGTTACAATGACCTGCTCGGAAACGGCAGGTCGTCCCGTGCTTGAAACCATCCGCATCGCCACCCGGAAGAGCCCTCTGGCCCTGTGGCAGGCCGAACACGTCGCCGCCTGCCTGAGGCAGGCACATCCCGGCCTCGAGGTCCGACTGGTGACCATGGTCACCCGGGGGGACCGCCTGTTGGACGCGCCGCTGGCCAAGGTGGGGGGTAAGGGATTGTTCGTCAAGGAGCTGGAACAGGGCATCCTGGACGGGCGGGCCGATATCGCCGTGCATTCCATGAAGGACGTGCCGGTGGAACTGCCCCCGGGTCTGCACATCGGTGCCGTCCTGGCGCGGGAGGATCCTCGCGACGCCTGGGTCAGCCATCGCCACCCCGATCCGGTGGGCGCCCCCGCGGCGATCAGGGTCGGCACCTCCAGCCTGCGGCGTCAGTGCCAACTGCAACGACGTTTTTCCGATTGGAACGTCCAGCCATTGCGGGGCAACGTGGGCACCCGGCTGCAGAAGCTCGACGACGGCCGTTTCGACGCCATCGTGCTGGCGGCGGCCGGGCTGAAGCGGTTGGGGTTGGAAGAGCGCATCACCCGGGTGCTCGATCCCGACCTGTGCCTGCCCGCCATCGGCCAGGGGGCCATCGGCATCGAATGCCGCCGGGACGATGCGGCGATCAACGCTTTGCTCGCGCCGCTTCACCATGACGACACCGCCACCTGCATCGCCGCGGAACGGGCCTTCAACACCAGGCTGGAAGGCGGGTGCCAGGTGCCCATCGCCGGATTCGCCGAGTTGACGGAGCAAGGGCTGCGCTTGCGTGGCCGGGTGGGAATGCCGGATGGCTCTGCGTTGATTTCTGGAGAAATCGAGGGCGACCCCGCCAGGGCGGCGGAATTGGGTCAGGAACTGGCGGAAAGCTTGCTAGCCCGCGGCGCCGATCGGATTCTGCGTCAAGTCTATGGTGGCCGGCAGCTTGGCTGAACGCCGGATTCTGGTGACCCGGCCCCGGCACCAGGCGGAAAACCTCGGGCGGGCGATCGCTGCCCGCGGCGGCCGACCCTGTCTCTGTCCCATGTTGGAGATCGAGCCACTGGCGCCCTTGCCCTCGGGTTGGTGGCAGGGCAGCGATTGGCTGATCTTCGTCAGCGCCAATGCGGTACGTTTCGCCCTCGCCGCCGGGTTGCCGGCCGATGTGTCCTCGCGCCTAGCCGCCATCGGAAGGGCGACTGCCTCGGCCTTGCGGAAAGCCGGGTTGCCGGTGGCCTGTGAAGCGCCGCCGCCGTATACTTCCGAAAGCCTGCTGGAACAGCCGGCATTTTCCCAGGTCGTCGGCCGGCGTCTGGTCATCGTGCGTGGTTGCGGTGGCCGACCCCTGTTGGGGAAAGAATTGCAACGGCGGGGCGGCGAAGTCGTTTATGTGGAATTGTATCGTCGTCGGGCGCCGGGTATGGATACAATAACGGCGTTGCGGGATCAATTGTCGCAGGGGATCGACGCCGTGCTGATCACCAGTGGCGAGGCGCTGGCCCATCTACAGACGGCGGTGGGGGACGATTTACCCAGGCTGCAGCGCTTGCCCTTGGTCGTCGCCAGCCAGCGTCTGGCCCGGCTCGCGGCCCAGGCCGGATTCACCGAAGTGGCCACGGCGGCCTCGGCCCGGGACGAGGCGATGTTGGCGGCGCTGGAACGGTATTTTGCAAACCGATAGGAAACACCATGGCAGAGTTGCTCCCACAAGACGAGTACGAGGAAGAGGGCCTGCCCCGCCTGGGACTGTGGATCACGCTGGTCGTGATTCTCCTGATCCTGGGACTGGGCGGAATCGGCTATTACCTGTTTCAGAAACTGCGGGCCGAGCAGGCCGGTCTCGGCGGTACGGTGGGCAAGGAGGTCCAGCGGGTGATAGACCTGACCCATCAGGTGACCGCCCTGCAGAAGGAGATCGCCGTTCTGCACGAGCAGGTCTCCCGGCTGGAAGCGCAGCAGCAGTCCCATCAGCAATTGTGGCGCCGGATGCTGGAGGAGCAGGCCAAGGTCTTCGACACCAAGCTGGCCGCCCTGGACAAAAAGCTGGAAAGCAGTCACGCCAAACTGGCCGCCCAGATCCAGGCGCTGGGCAGGCAGATCAGCCGCACCCGCGCCGACGTCATGCTGGCCGACGCCGAGTATCTCCTCAGCGTCGCCAACCAGAAGCTGCGCCTCACCGGTGACGTAGCGGCCGCTCTGCGTGCCATGGAAGCGGCCGACGAGTTGCTGCGCCAGAGCGGCGACCCGGCGGTGTTCAAGGTGCGCGAGGCCCTGGTGCGGGAGATGACTGCCCTGAAACAGGTGAAGACCCCGGACATCGTCGGCGTCTCGGCCCGGATCCTGGCCCTGGAGGACAAGGTCAACGACCTCCCCCTGTTTCTGCCCCACATGGGTAAGGTGGCCACCAAACCCGACGAAGGGAAGAAGGCCGAAGGCGGTGATTTCCTCGAGCAGTGGAAGGAGGTGCTGACCATCCGGCGCCGCCGTACCGGGCGACCGGTGGAGGCCATCCTGACCCCGGAGGAGGTCGAGGCCATCCGTCACGCCCTGATCCTGAAGCTGGAGACCGCCCGGTTCGCGGCGGTGCGCGGGGAGCCGCAGATCTATGACACCAGCCTGCAGGCGGCGGAAAAATGGCTGGAAACCCATTTCGACGTCAAGGCCGAGGCGGTGCAGGCCTTCATCGCGGAACTGAAGGCGCTGCGGCAGGAGCCGGTGGCGGTGCGACTGCCGGAAATCGGCCAGTCGCTGCGGCTGTTGCGCCATCTACCCCAGTTGCGCCTGGACCTGCACCGGATCGAGCCCCCGCCGGCCGGCCGGAACGGAACCGAGGCGGGAGGGTGAGCATGCAGGCGCTCAGGAGACAACTGATCCTCTGGTCGGCGGTGCTGTTGCTGGCGGTGGCCGCCGCCTTCCTGTTGCCCCGTCTCAAGCTGCTGCAAGACGCCGGTTATGTGCTGATCGGCTGGGGGCAGTGGGAGATCGAACTGACCGCCGTCACCCTGGTGCTGATCTTCGTCATCGGCTTCATTCTGTTCTACGCCGCGATCCGTCTGATCGGCTTGCTGCTTCGCCTGCCGGTGGCGATGCGCCAGCGCCGGGAGCAGGCCCGCAGCGAGGCCGCCTTCCGCAGCCTGATCCAGGGATTGCGCCAGGCGTCGGAAGGCAACTGGGAGCAGGCGGAGAAGCAGTTGATCGAGCATGCCGCGGTCAGCGGCCATTCCCTGGTGCACTACCTGACCGCGGCCCGGGCCGCCCATCGCCGCGGTGCCGCCAAGGCCCGGGACGAATATCTGCGCCGGGCCGTCGAGGATGCCCCTGACGCCGAACTGGCCGCCAGACTGACCGCCGCGGAACTGCATCTGGAGAGCGGCGATTTCGAGCGGGCGCTCGAGGCCCTGAAACGTCTGGACAAGATCGCCCCCGCCAACGCCCAGGTCCTGAAACTGCTGCACCAGGTCTACGCCCGGCTCGGGGACTGGGAGGCGCTGGCCAAACTGCTGCCCCGGCTGCAGAAGAACAAGGTGCTCATGGAGGCCGACCTGCGATTGCTGGAGCTGGAAACCTACAGCAACCGGCTGCGCGAGGCCGCCAAGGGGCGCGACGCCAAGGCGCTGCGGGAACTATGGGCGCAGATTCCGGAAAATCTGCGCCAGGAGACCGAACTGCAGGAAATCTATTTCGCCGCCATGATCGAGGCCGGGGCGGGGACCGAAATCGAGGCAGAGCTGCGCCGCACCCTCAACCGCCACTGGCACGACACTCTGGTGGTACTGTACGGCGCCATCGAACTGGCGGATCCCGCCGTCCAACTGCAGCATGCCGAGGAATGGCTGCGGCGCCACGGCAACGACCCCGTGGCGCTGCGGGTGCTGGGGAAACTGGCGCTGCGGGCCGGGGACGAGGCCAAGGCCGAGGATTACCTGCGCCGCAGCCTGGAGGCCGGGCCGACGGTGGAGGCCTATCGCCTGCTCGGCGACCTGCTGCAGCGCAAGGGGGCGGTGGACGAGGCCGCCGACTGCTACCGCCGCGGTCTGATGCTGGCCTCCGAAGGGGTCATCGAGGAAGTGAAACGCCATCCGGAGGGCTGATTCCGATCTTCGGAAATTTTCGAGCATGGCGGCGGAGAACGGCTTGAGGGGCGTACTCGGCCCGGATGGCCGAGTGCCGAGCGCCCAGGGACGGGTTCACAGCGTCCCCGAAAGCCGTTCCCCGCCGCCGTGCCGATGGATGATTTTACGTTTTGGTGTGTTCAAACAATGTCCAATTCGTCCCAGATGGCGTCGACGCGTCGTTTCACCGCCGGGTCCATGACGATGGGGCGCCCCCATTCCCGGTCGGTCTCCCCGGGCCACTTGTTGGTGGCGTCGAAACCGATCTTGGAACCCAAACCGGCTACCGGCGAGGCGAAATCGAGATAGTCGATCGGGGTGTTTTCGATCACGGTGAGATCGCGGGCCGGATCCATGCGCGTGGTCATGGCCCAGATCACGTCCTTCCAGTCGCGGATGTCGATGTCGTCGTCGGTGACGATGACGAACTTGGTGTACATGAACTGGCGCAGGAACGACCACAATCCCAGCATCACCCGCTTGGCGTGACCGGGGTACTGTTTCTTCATGCTGATGATGGCCAGGCGGTAGGAACAACCTTCGGGGGGGAGATAGAAATCGACGATTTCCGGGAACTGTTTCTGCAGGATCGGCACGAACACCTCGTTGAGGGCGACGCCGAGCACCGCCGGCTCGTCCGGGGGGCGACCGGTGTAGGTGCTGTGGTAGATGGGATCGCGGCGCTGGGTGATGCACTCGATGGTGAACACCGGGAAGGTCTCCACCTCGTTGTAATAGCCGGTGTGGTCGCCGAAGGGGCCTTCCGGGGCGGTCTCGCCCGGGTGGATGAAGCCTTCGAGGACGATCTCGGCGCTGGCCGGGACCTGGAGGTCGGAGAGTTTGGCCCGGACCACCTCGGTCTTGCCGCCGCGCAGCAGCCCGGCGAAGGCGTATTCCGACAGGGTGTCGGGCACCGGAGTGACCGCCGCCAGGATCGTCGCCGGATCGGCGCCGAGGGCCACGGCCACGGGGAACGGCTCTCCCGGCCGGGCCTGCTGCCAGTCGCGGAAGTCCAGCGCCCCGCCGCGGTGGGCCAGCCAGCGCAGGATGACCTTGTTGCGTTCCAGCACCTGCATACGGTAAATGCCGAGATTCTGCCGCTCCTTGCAGGGGCCCCGGGTGATGACCAGGGGCCAGGTGATCAGGGGGGCGGCGTCCTCCGGCCAGCAGGTCTGGATGGGATAGCGTCCCAGATCCACCTCGGCGCCCCGGTAGACCTCCGCCTGGCAGGGGGCCTGTCTGACGACCCGGGGCGCCATGTGCAGCACCTGACGGAAGATGGGCAGCTTGTCGAAGGCGTCCTTCATCCCCTTGGGCGGGTCCGGCTCCTTGAGGAAGGCCAGCAGCTTGCCCACCTCCCGCAGGGCGGCCACCGACTCGGCGCCCATTCCCAGGGCCACCCGCTCCGGGGTGCCGAACAGATTGCCGAGCAGGGGGATCTTCGAGCCCTTGGGATGCTCGAACAGGAGGGCCGGGCCGCCCTGTTTCAAGGTGCGGTCGCAGATCTCGGTGATCTCGAGGCGGGGATCCACCTCGAGGCCGATCCGCTTGAGCTGGCCCCGCCGTTCCAGCAGGGAAAGGAAGTCGCGCAGATCGTGATAATGCATGGTTCCAGTCACTGAAAAGGGAGAAGCCATGATAAATCAAACCGGCCGGGAAAGAACCGTCAAGGCTTCGGTCGTCATTCCGGTCAAGAACGGCGGGGAACTGCTGAGGCGTGTCCTGGCCGCCGTGACCGACCAGGAGACACCCTGGACCTACGAGGTCCTGGTGATCGATTCCGGTTCGACCGACGGGTCGCCAGAAACCGTCCGTGCCTTCGACGGGGTCGCCCTGCACACCATCGACCCCGGGGAATTCGGTCACGGCCGCACCCGCAATCTCGGCGCCGCCCTGACCCGGGGCGAGTACGTCGCCTACCTGACCCAGGACGCCCTGCCGGCCGACCGCCACTGGCTCCGGCGTCTGGTGGCGGCGTTGGAGGCCGATCCGGCGATCGCCGGTGCTTTCGGGCGTCATCTGCCCTATCCGGACGCGGGCCCCCTGACCGCGCGGGAGCTGCGGGAGCACTTCGCCGGTTTCGGCAGCGCCGATACGATCCACCGGATCGAGGACCCTCAGCGATACCGCCGGGATCCGGGTTATCGCCAACGGCTCCATTTCTTCTCCAACAACAATTCCTGCCTGCGCCGCTCGGTGTGGGAGCGGATCCCCTTCCCGGAGGTGGATTTCGCCGAGGATCAGCTGTGGGCCAGGACGGTGATCGAGGCGGGATACGCCACGGTCTACGTGCCTGGCGCCTGCGTGTATCATTCCCACGACTTCGGCGTGCTCGAAACCTTCCGCCGCGCTTTCGACGAGGGCCGCGCCTTCAAGCGTTATTTCGACTACGATCTGGTGCCGGGCGTCCCCACCCTGCTGCGCCAGTGGTCCCGCCTCACCTGGCGTGACTGGACCTGGGTGGCGGAGGCCGGTCTGCCGCTTTCCCGGCGCTGGTCCTGGCAGGCCCGGGTGCCGTTCCGGGTTCTGGCGCGGCTGGCCGGCTATTATGCTGGGGGGCGCTCGGCCGGCCGGCTGCCGGCCTGGGTGGAACGGCGGATGTCCCGGGATCAGACGTTACAGGCGATGGAGGGGCCCGGCAGCGAATGAACCGTTTCACTATCCGACTGCGGCGTGCCTGGTCTCATCTGAAGGTGCTGGGGCCATGGCAGTTCCTGCGTTTCCTCTGGCGCCGGCTGCGGCGCGGGCCCGGCATCGGCCGCATCGACCTGTTCGAACACTACGCCTTTCTCGAGCCCCCCCGGCCGCCGGCGGGACCCGGACCGGCCATCGGGGAACGCACCATGGTGTGGCTGGTGCCGGGTTTCGAGATCGGCAGCGGCGGCCATCTCAACATTTTCCGCATGATCGCCAACCTTGAGGAACTGGGATACCGCTGCCAGATCTGCCTCGTCGGTGACACCCGCTTCAGCGACGCCGGCGAGGCCCGCCGGGTGATCCGGGAGCATTTCGTCCCGCTGGCGGCCGAGGTGGTCATCGGCGCCGAGCGGGCGATGGCGGCGGAGTACGCCGTGGCCACCTCCTGGATCACCGCCTACGGGGTGCGCAGCTTGCCCCACGTGCGTCACCGCCTGTACTTCATCCAGGATTTCGAGCCCTGGTTCTATCCCCATGGCAGCGACTATGTCTTCGCCGAGCGCACCTACCGCTTCGGTTTCACCGCCATCGCCGCGGGCGACTGGCTGGGTCGTCTGGTCGGGCGGGAGTACGGCATGCGGGCCCACGTGTTCCGGTTTTCCTACGACAAGGATCGTTACCGTCCCTTGCCCCGCCGTCCCGGTCCCAAGCGAGTGTTCTTTTATGCCCGTAACGTCACCCCCCGGCGCGGTTTCGAGCTGGGTATGTTGGCCCTGGAGCAGGTCCACCGGCGTCTGCCCGATGTGGAGTTCGTCTTGGCCGGCTGGGACGTGTCCGCCTATCACATCCCCTTTCCGGCCCACAATGCCGGGGTGGTGCCCCTGGATCAGCTGGCCGACCTTTACAGCCAGTGCGATTGCGCCCTGGTGATCTCTCTGACCAACATCTCCCTGCTTCCCCTGGAGCTGATGGCCTGCGGCTGTCCGGTGGTTTCCAACCGGGGGGAGAACGTGGAATGGCTCCTCAGGGACGGGGAAAACGCTCTGCTGGCCGATCCCGAACCCCAGGCGCTGGCCGACGCCCTGGTGCGGCTGCTGACCGACCCCGCCCTGAAGGCGCGGATCCGCCAGGGGGGACTGGCGTGCGCCGCTGCCACCGACTGGAAGGCCGAGGCCCGGGGCATCGACGCCTTTTTGCAGCGGATCCGTGCCGATGCCTGATCGCTGGTTGCCGGTGCAGACCCTGCGGGTGCTGCGGCTCTGGACCCGGCGGGAGATCGCTTCCCGCTACGCCGGTTCCGGCGCCGGACTGCTGTGGGCCCTGCTCCATCCCCTGCTGAACATCGCTCTCTTTTATTTCGTCTTCGCCGTGGTCCTGAAGGTGCGGGTGCCGGAACTGGCGTTGGAAAACGGTTACTTCTTCTACCTGCTGGCCGGTCTGCTGCCGTGGCTGGGGTTGTCGGAAGGCGTGGTGCGGGCCGCCCAGTCGCTGGTGGCCAACGAGCAGCTGCTGCAGAAGGTGGTGTTTCCGGTGGCCGTCCTGCCGCTTTCCGCCATCCTCGCCTCCCTGGTGCCCCAGTTGCTCGGCATGGTGGTGCTGACGGTCCTGCTGGCGTTCCAGGCGGCCCTGGACTGGGTTCACCTGCTGTGGCTCCCCCTGCTGCTGCTGGGGCAGCTGGCCCTGAGCGCCGGCCTGGGTCTGCTGCTGGCGGCCCTGTCGGTGGTGTTCCGCGATCTGGTGCAGCTGGTTCCGGTCCTGATGCAGTTCCTGTTCTACGCCACGCCCATCCTCTATCCCCGCTCCCTGGTGCCGGAGGCCTATCAGCACTGGTTCCTGGCCAATCCCGTCGCCCTGCTGATGGACGGTTATCACGCCGCCTTCCTGGGGCTGCCCTGGCCTTCCGCCAGCAGGGTGGGGCTGCTGCTTTGGAGTCTGGGACTGGCCGGCTTCGGCCTGTGGTCGTTCCGCCGCCTGCGCCTGCTCCTGGGGGACTGGCTGTGACCCGCATCGTCCTGGAATCGGTGTCCAAGGGTTATCTGACCGGCAGCCGTCCCGGCGACCGCCTGCGGGCCCTGTTCGGTCGGGTGCGTCCGGAATCGGTGTGGTGGGCGCTGCGGGACGTGTCCCTGACGGTCGGCGAAGGGGAGACCTTCGGCATCATCGGTGAGAACGGTGCCGGCAAGAGCACCCTGCTCAAGCTGATCGCCGGCACCCTGCGCCCCAGTTCCGGAAGCGTCCGGGTCGACGGGCGGGTGGCGGCGCTGCTGGAACTGGGCGCCGGTTTCCACCCGGAACAGAGCGGCTGGGACAACATCCGCCTGATGGCGGCCCTGGCGGGAGTGCCGGGCGCCCAAATGGCGCGTTACGTGGCGGAGGTGGCGGCGTTTTCCGAACTGCCCCCGGAAGTCCTGGATCGGCCGGTGAAGACCTATTCCTCCGGCATGTTCATGCGCCTGGCCTTTTCCGCCGCCACCAACGTCGATCCCGACATCCTCATCATCGACGAGGCCCTGTCGGTGGGAGACATGCATTTCCAGAAGAAGAGCCTCGACCGGATTCTCTCGTTCCGCGACCAGGGCCGGACGGTGCTGTTCTGTTCCCACAATCTCTATCAGGTACGCAGCCTCTGCAACCGGGTGGCCTGGCTGGCACAGGGGCGGTTGCGCCAGCTGGGCGACACCGAGGAAGTGGTGACCGCCTTCGAGACCTACGAGCGGGAAAAGAACGCCGACCTCCGGGAGGCCGTTCCCGGTCTGCCGTTTCGCAACGCCCGGCCCGCCCAGGGAGCGCCGGTCCGGCTGGTCCAGGTGGCGCTCGAGGACCACGACGGCCGGGTGGTGTCGCATTTGGTCACCTTCCAGCCCTGCCGGGTAGTGGTGGAGGTCGAGGCTTCCCCAGGGGCGCCCCCCTGTCACGTGGGGGTGGCCATCGTCCGCAACGACCGGGAGAACATTTTCGGCACCGCCACCCATTTTCCGCCGGACGCCGAACCGCTGGCGGTTCGGGGACGGCGGCGCGTGGTCCTGGACTTCCCTTCCCTGGCGTTGCTGTCGGGGGAGTACCTTCTCAGCGTCTATGTCCTGGACGATTCCGGGCTTCAAGTCTTCGACATGGCCGAGCTGATCTGTCCCTTCACCGTCACCGGAGCGGGACGCGAATGCGGGATGGTGTATCTGGAACATCGCTGGTGCCTCTGATGTCGCTCTTCCGCTACCGTTTCCTCTATCCCGCCCTGGCGCGCCTGCCCCTGCCGCTGGCCTACGGAAGCACCGCCCTGGTGGGGCTGACGGACTGGCTGTGCCGGCCCCGGGTGCGTCGGGCCGTCGCCGCGGGGCTGGCCCGGGTGTGGCCCCGTGCGGCCGTGGAACCGCGCTGGCGCCACGGTGTCCTGCGGCGCCATTTCGTCATGAAGTCCTGGGAATGCCTCGATACCTTCGTCATGGCCCGCCGTCCCGACCGGGCCGCGGCCCTGGTGACGACCGACGGCTTGGAGCCGCTGCGCCGGGCCCGGGAGGGAGGACGCGGGGTGATCCTGGTGATGGCCCACTACGGCCGTGTCAATCTGCATGCCTTGGGTCTGGCGCTGCAGGGGGAGAAACTGGGTATGCTCACCATGAACATCGAGGACAATCCGGAACTGGATCCGGTGGAACGGAACTATCTCCATTTCAAGGCCGGCACCCTGCATCGTTTCCTCCGGGGGCGCTGGGTTACCATCGGCGGCAGCCTGCGGGAACTTTACCGGGAGCTGGAACGGGGAGAGACCTTCGTCATCCTCCTGGACGCCTATGTGCCCGGCTGGGAAAAAAGAGCGCTTTCAGCTCCCTTTCTCGGGGGCAGGCTGGCGTTGCCCAGCGGTATCCTGCGCCTGGCCCGGCGCACCGGCGCCCGTCTGGTCTATGCCGCCGCCCACGGGCGGGGCTGGAAGGTGCGGGGCGTGCTGACCGAGCTGCCCGTGGAACCGGAGTCCGCCTTCCAGGCGGCCGTCCGCTGTCTGGAGCGGGACGTCCGACGGGCTCCCTGGCTCTGGTGGCAGTGGCCTATAATGGAGGGCATCTGGCGACCGGGGGAGGAGGGAAGTTGAAACGCTGTCTGGTCATCGGGGGCAACGGCTTCATCGGCAGCCATGTGTGCGAACGGCTGCTGCAACTGGGCCACGAGGTGGCGGCCTTCGACGTGTCGCGCGATTTCGCCGCCCTGCGTCATCTGGATTCCGGACGCCTCCACCGCATCACCGGCGACTTCCTCAACCGGGTGGAGGTCAAGGCGGCGATGGCCGGGGTCGACTGGGTGTTCCATCTGGCCACCACCACCACCCCGGCCACCTCCAACCGCAACATGGTCTTCGACGTCCAGAGCAACGTGGTCGCCAGCATCGAGCTGTTCGAGGAGGCGGCGGCGGCCGGGGTGGAGAAGGTGTTGTTCGCCTCTTCCGGCGGCACCGTGTACGGCCGTCCTCCGGTGAACCCGGTTCCCGAGGACGTCCACCACGATCCCCTGGTGTCCTACGGGGTGACCAAGCTGATGATCGAAAAATACGGCGCCCTGTTCCGCGCCCTCCACGGTCTCGACGTCGTCGCCCTGCGCCTGGCCAATCCCTACGGTCCCCGCCACCGCAGCGCCACCCAGGGGGTGATTCCCATCTTCATCCGCCGCATTCTGGCCGGGGAGCCGATCCAGATCTGGGGCGACGGTGGGATCGTGCGCGATTACGTCTACATCGACGACGTGGTCGAAGCCTTCCTGCGGGCGGCCGCCTATCGGGGCCCGGCCCGCGTCTTCAACATCGGCACCGGTCGGGGCGTCTCCCTCAACGACCTGGTGGCGCGGCTGCGCCGTATCGGCGGACGTCCGGTCGAGGTGACGTACCTGCCGGGACGGGCGTTCGACGTTCCCGAGATCGTCCTCGACGTTTCCCGGGCGGCGCGGGAACTGGGATGGCGACCCCGGGTGTCTCTGGAGGAAGGGCTGGCCCGCACCTGGGCCTGGTACCGGCGGGAGGGGGAATGACCTCGGCGCAACAGCGTTACCGCTACGCCTTCGACCTGGAAGGGGACAGCACCGCCGCCAAGGTGCTGCGCCTGGTGGGGCGGGAGCGGCGGGTGCTGGAATTGGGCACCGCCGCCGGGGTGATGACCCGGGTGCTGAAGGAACGGCTGGATTGCACCGTGGTGGGGGTGGAGATCGATCCGGAGTTGGCGGCCGAGGCGGCCCCGTGGTGCGATAAAATGATCGTCGGCGATCTGGATCGGATGGACCTGGCCGCCGAGGCCGGGAGCGGTTTCGACGTGGTGCTGGCCGCCGACGTCCTGGAGCATCTGGCCGATCCCTGGCGCTGCCTGTCCCAGTTGCCGGCGTTGCTGAACCCGGAGGGCTGCCTGGTGGTGTCGGTGCCCAACGTGACCCACAACAGCGTGGCGGCCGCCCTGCTGTGCGGGCGATTCCCCTATCGGGAAAAGGGCCTGCTGGACCGCACCCACCTACGCTTCTTCGCCCGTGCCGACCTGGAGCGGCTGCTGCTGGCGACCGGTTTCGTGCCGGTGGTGTGGGACGGCTACCGCCAGCCGCCGGGCGCCGACGGCAGCGACCATTTCTGGAGCGCCCTGCCCCAGGCGGTGCGCGCCTGGCTCGCCGCCCGCCCCGACGCCGACGTCTACCAGTTCATCGTCCGGGCCCGTCCGGCTGCCGACAGTGCCGTCCGCCTCGACTGGCAGCGGCGCCTGGAGGAGCGGGAGCTGGAGATGGCCCGGCTGCGCCAGCGCCTGGAGAAGGTGGAAGCCGAGCTGGACGAGCACCGCCGCGCCTTTGCCGAGGCGCGCCGGCTGCTGATCGAGCGCGAGGAGGCCCTGGCGGCGCTGCGGGCCGAGCTGGACGAGCACCGCAAGGCCCTGGGCGAGGCGAAGGAGGCGATCGCCGCCCGGGACCGGGAACTGTCACGGCTGCAGGAGGAGTCGGCGACCCGCCGCCGTCCTGACTGGCGCCGCTGGTTCCGGCGCCGCTGACCGATTTCGTTGACGACCAACCTGAAGGAGGATGAAGCGTGGGTATTTCGATCCTTGCCCGGCAGGGCATTTTTTGGGGGATGCTGGTGGTTCTGCTGGCCGGCTGCGCCAGCCTGGGGGCCTCCCGGGAGGAGGCGCTGCGCCGGCGGGTGACCGCCTTCTGGGATGCCAAGTTGGCGGGTGATGTAGTTGCCCAGTACGATTACGAGGATGTATCCAAGACCAATGAGGTTACACTCCAGAACTATGCTGGCTCTGGCGGGGGGATTCGGTATCTGAGTTATCAGATTGAAGCTATCCGCTTGAAGGGTCCTAGAGAAGCGGAAGTCAGGATGATCGTGGAATACGTGGTGCCACCAGTCATCACCAAACCCGTAAAGACAGAATTCGTTGAACGTTGGATAAAGATCGACAACCAATGGTACCATGTTAAGAGAAAGCGTAGGTTGTTGTAGGTGTCAAGTCCAATTTCAAGGGCTACGAGCCCGGTTTCATTCACCTCGACATCAAATACCTGTCGCAGTTGCCCAACCAAGCGGAGCTATCTATTCGCCGTCATCGATCGGGTCAGCCGTTGGGCTTGTCTGGAAATCCACCGTACGATCTTCCATCAAGTTGGCTAGCCGTCCTCGATGGCAGACCGGTCTCGTAGATTTGCAACTTTGGCTGCTGTCGCCTAAGCTTACGAATTGAAGCCTTCAAAGGCAGACGACTCTAAGTGCTTGTTCTATGGGTGTGGTTGTTTTTTGGCAACATCGCAACATTCGGGTCGGGATGACGAATTCATGAATCCTGCCATGCGTTGCTTGCCAAAATCCCACAATGCATTTATATTTGAAATCAGCCTTGGTCGTGACCTGGCGGCCGCAGGCCGCGATCCCGGGATAAGGTCAGGGCAGATTCAAGTGCAACTTTTGTTGTTTCGCAACAAGTAAGGGAGAAGAAGTTATGAAGAAGTTAGCGATCAGTATGGCCATTGCTGCTGCGATGGGGGCTACGGCCGCCAATGCTGCAGTGGTCTCGGAGTATTCGGTGGGTTTGCTCGTTCCCAACGTGATCCATGATGGCAACGGCAATACTACAGCGGTAAGTCTGATTGCCCGTAAGGCCGGTGTCATCTATTGGACTTTCTTCGACGAGAATTCGAAACATGTGACCGATGGCGCCATTGAGGTCACCGAGAATGATCAGGTTTCTTTTGTATGGCAGAACGAATCGGGAGTCGGGCTGGAGAATAAGCGCGGTTATCTGATCTTCCTTGAAGACGTTGATCCCGACGGCACAGGTCCGTTGAAGCCTGACGGGGTGATTGACACGACAGACAGCGCTGCTGCGCCTCTCGCCGGTAGCGCGGTTCAGGTGATCCCACCGGACGATGCCGCTTATGTTCCGGCGTTTCCGCTGGCTAGCGTCGACCTGGAAGATTTCCCCGTTTCGCCGACTACTTTGGGGGCCGGAAGCGTGGATTATCTGGTGGCCGGGGCCAATTGTGTGGGTTCCGGAAATATCATCACCGGGACCATCGGGCAACTGACCGAATCCATTACTGGGCCTTACGTCGATGACATCGACATGCGTTACTTCATCGACGGTGAGGTGAACAGTGGTAATGACACCCGCATCGTGGTTTGGTCAGCCCAAATGATCAAGGGAACCTATACGGTGAATATGTTCGATGATGAACAGAACCGTAAGTCGGTGAACTTCGAGCTGAAAAACGAGGAGCTCAATTTCATCGATCCAGAGACCATTGCCGGGCGCCCGGCGGGATTCACGGATGGTTTCATCCGTTGGGATGTTCCCTGTGGATATACAGATGCTGACCATTTGAATCCAGCACCGTGGAATGGTGTTATCACCTATAGTCAGGTTGATGCACCGGATTTCAAGGCGGTGCAGACCATCATCAATCCGTTCGGCACCAACGTTACCCCGTAACCACCGGGTTTGACGTGTTAATCGGGCGCCGGCGTTCCGCCGGCGCTTTTCGTTGGGGAGACTGAAATGCGAACATGGCTGGTCGCCCTTTTTCTGGTGCTGGCCGCCTGCGGCGGACCGGCGCTCCGTCCCGACGCGGATTCCGGGATGAATCCCCGGATCCGGGTGCTGGGAAGTGACACCCGCCCCTGGGACGTCCTTTATCTCGGCGGCGGGTATCTGGTGGCGGTGCTGCACGGCGACAACGCCCTGGGGCTGTGGTCCCTGGCCGGGGGGCCGGCGCGCCGTTTTCCCGAGGTGGGCTACCATCCCGACGCCGTGGCTCCCTGGGACGCCGGCCGCTTCGTGGTCGCCGCCGAGGGAGTGGGGGAGGTGCAGTTGTGGCGCCTGGAAGGCGGTGTTCTGGTGAAGGAGAAGGCGGTGTCCGCCGGCTTTCCGGTGCGCGACGTTCTGGCCGCCGACCTCGACGGCGACGGACGCCGCGACCTGGTGCTGTCCCCCTATGCCGGGCGCCGGGTGCGCATCCTGTGGGGCGCGGGGGATTTCCGTTTCCCCGAATCCCTGGATCTGGCGGCGGCCCCCACTCCCTGGCACCCGGCCCTGATCGACTGGAACCACGACGATCTGCCCGACCTGGTGTGGAGCGACTGGGACGCCGGTTCGGTGCGGGTCCAGGTCAACCGGGGCGGGCGCCGCTTCGACACCGTGTTCCTCCAGCCTCCCTCCCCCGGTTCGCCGCGCCAGGTGGGGGTCGGGGACGTGGACGGCGACGGCTGGGACGACGTGGTGGCGGCCCTGGAGACCGGCAAGGCGGCCCGGGTGTTCTACCACCGCGGCGGCGAGCGGGTCGCGACCGAGGACATCCCCGCCCCGCGCTGGGGTTATTCCAGCGCCGCGGTGACGGTCGACGGTACCGTGATCCTGGGGGAGGAGGGCCGGGTGATCCTGGCCCACCGGACGGCGGGGCGCTGGATACTGCGCCGCCTGCCTGCCGGCTCCCTGCCGTCGCGGCTGCGCCTGGCGGACGTGAACGGCGACGGGGTCACCGACCTTTTGGTGGCCAACTCCGCCGGCGGCGGGGTTACCCTGATCCACGGACCGTTGTGGGACCTGGCCGAACCGTTGGAGACGCCATGATGCTGTTGCGAGCGCTATTGCTGTGCCTTTGGCTGGTACCGCTGCTTTCCCCGGCGGCGGACGATCCGGTGCTGGCCCGGATCGGCGACGAGCCGGTGACCCTGGGGCAGGTGCGCGCCTATGTCCGCAACAAGCCGATCCTGCGCGGCTATCTGAGCACCGGTTATCCCGGAGTGCGCCGGGTGCTGGAGGATCTGATCCTGGTGCGCCTGCTCGCGCGCGAGGGCGGGCGCCTGGGAATCCCGCGCCGGGCCGACGACGATGACGACCTCTACGCCTTCCGGGTGAAGGGGCGGCTGCTGCCCCGGTGCGACAAGCCCGACGAGCGCGAGGCCCGGCGTTTCTACGACACCCATCCGGAACGCTTCTCCACCCCGGTGTTCGTCCGCCTCCAGCGCCTCCAGTTGCCGGCGGCAGCCACCGTCGACGGCCTGAAGGCGGCGGACTTCCTGGCGCAGGCGGCGGAACAAGTCCGCGGCGGCCGGCTGGCCTTCGAGGAGCTGGCGCGCCACTGCCCCCAGGCCGGCTGCCTCCAGGATCTGGGCTTCGTGCGCCTCGACGGTCTCGATATCGTGGGCGATTCCGCCCTGGCGGGACTGAAGGACGCCCGGCCCGGGGACGTCGTCGGGCCGGTGCGGGCCGGCGAGGTAGTGTTCCTGTACCGGGTGACCGCCCGCCGCGACCCGATCCTGGCCCCCTGGGACCAGGTGCGGGAGGAGGCGGTGGAGAAGGCCTGGCGTTTCTGCCGGCAGCAGGCCTTCGCCGCGTTGAAGGAGCGCTTCTATCGCCGCTACCGGGTGCGCCTGGACGAGGAGACCCTGCGGTCGCTGCACTGAATGCTCGGCATTCCCGACATCGTCACTCACCATCCCGGCATCGATGCGCTCGGCCGCGACTGCCGCATCGCCGCCACGGTGACCGTGTGCCGGTTCGGTGACGGCGGCCGCATCGTCCTCGGCGACCGGGTCAGCCTCTACGAGGGGGTGCGCCTGGTCCTGGGGGACGGCCGCGGCCCGGCCCCAGGACTGACCATCGGCAGCGGCACCATCGTCAACGTCCACGCCTATCTGTCCGGTGAGGGGGGGCTGGAAATCGGCGCCGACGTCCTCGTCGGCCCCCACGCCATGCTGCTGTCCGCCGGCCACGCCATCGAGGGCCGTGGGCCGGTGAGCGCCAATCCCTTGACCTACGGCCCGATCCGCATCGGTGCCGGGGCCTGGATCGGCGCCGGGGCCGTCGTCCTGGAGGGGGTAGAGGTGGGGGAGGGGGCGGTGGTCGGCGCCGGCGCCGTGGTGACCCGGAACGTGCCGGCCGGTGCCGTGGTGGTGGGCAATCCGGCCCGGTTGTTGCATTTCCGGGGCGGCCGCCGTCTTCCCTGGTGGCGGCGCCGGTTGCGGCGATGAGGCCCTCCCTGCCCGTCACCGTCGTCATCGTCAACTGGAACGGGGGCGACCTGCTGCTGGCGGTGCTGCAGGCCCTCGGACGCCAGACCCGTCCCCCGGTGCGGATCGTGGTGATGGACAACGGCAGCGGCGACGGCTCCGCCGAGGCGGTGGAAAGCCGCTTTCCCTCGGTCCGGCTGCGGCGTCTGGGGGTCAATCTTGGTTTCGCTGCCGCCAACAACCGGGCTCTGCGCGACGAGGTGACGACCGAATGGGTGGCGCTCCTCAATCCTGATGCGGTTCCGGAACCGGACTGGCTGGAACGGCTGTGGCAGGGCATGAAAGCGCATCCCGGCCACGCCGCCTACGGCTGCCGCCTGCGCCGCCTCGACGATCCCGGGATCCTCGATGGCACCGGGGACTGTTACCATCCCTGTGGCTGGGCGTGGCGCCGCGATCACGGCGTCCCCGAATCCCGGGGGAACCGGTGGGCGGGGGAGATCTTCGCCCCCTGTGCCGCCGCCGCCCTGTATCACCGGCCGACGGTGCTGCGGGTGGGCGGTTTCGACGAAACCTTCTTCTGTTATTTCGAGGACGTGGATCTGGGATTCCGCCTGCGTCTGGCCGGGGAGCGCTGTTTCTACCTGCCCGATGCCGTCGTCCGTCACGCCGGATCGGCCACCACCGGCCGCCGCAGCGACTTCGCCGTCTATCACGGCTGCCGCAACCTGATCTGGTGCTGGTGGAAGAACATGCCGGATTCGCTGCGGCGGCGCTGGCTGCCGGCCCATCTGCTGTTCAACCTGGCCCTGCTGGGGCTGGGATCGTTGCGCGGGCAGGGGCGGGTGGTGCTTAAAGCCCAGTGGCACGCCCTGCGCGGCCTGCCCCGGATCCGGCGCCACCGCACGCCCCGGTCGCCGCGGGAGACGGCGACGGGCGCCATGACCCGGGACTGGCGCAGTCTCTGGCATGCCTGGCGCCGGCGGCTCGGGCGGACATAGGACATAGTTTTTGTAGGATGTTGCAATGGTTGCTATGCTTGAAGGCACAACCGCTGGCTGGAAACGATTTTACGAACTGGACGACGAGGAGGATCATGAGTATTCGCAAACTGTTGCCCCTGGCGTTTGTCAATCTGATCTGGCTCCAGACGGCTCTCGCCGACGTGTGGATCAACCGCAGCCTAGTGAACACCGGCGATACCCTGACCGTCAAGGTGGTGCACCCCGGAAGTTCCGGCGTGCAGGGGGACGTGTACACTTTCTTCCTGCTGCCGGGGCAGAATCTCGCCGATGCGATTCCCAAGGATGACAGCGGAAACCCGCTGCCCTCCCTGCGGAACGTGGATCTGGGGCAGACCCACACCGTTTTCGACCTGGTGGTGCCCTCCGGTCTGGCGCCGGGACGTTACTTTCTGGTGGAAATCGTCACCGTCCCCGGCGGCGATCCCCGCAATCTCAGCGACTGGATCGGTGGGGTCGGGGCCTTCAACCGGGTGCTGTTCTTCCTCGACGATCCGGTTATGCCCGTTTACGACCGCGACGGGGACGGCTTCTTCGACGACGACGCCAATCGTGATGGCTTTCATGACGTTCTCGATGACAACTATGACGGCTACTACGACGACGACCTGGATCACGACGGCTATCACGACGACGATCTGAATCGGGACGGTTATCACGACGACGATCTGAATCGGGACGGTTACCACGACGATGACCGAAACCGGGACGGCTATCACGACGATGACAGCAACCTGGACGGTCGGCATGATGCTTCGGAGGGGGGAAGCGGCGACGGCGGTGTGCACGGTGAAAGTCCCAACAGCAACGAAAGCCATGGCTGAATGAGTTGCAGTGGCGGAGGATGGCACGGCTGACCGTCTCCGTCGTCGTCCATCGCTCCCCGCTGCCGGTATTGGAACGAACCCTGGTCTGTCTGCACCGGGCGTTGGCCGCCGCCCGGGGCCAGTGTCTGGTGCACGCGGCTGACGTCGTGGTGGTGGACAACGCCTCGGACCCGGAATATGTGGCCCGGCTCGCCGAACGGCTGCGGAGCTGGGGGGGCGGGGTCCGGCTGCTGCCGGGCCGAACCAATCCGGGCTACGGCGGCGGCCACAACCGGGTATCGGCTTCGGGCAGCGATTACCGTCTGATTCTCAATCCCGACGTCTTTCTGGCCCCCGACGCCCTGGTGCGGGCGCTGACCTTTCTCCGGGACGAGCCGACCGTCGGCCTGGTGGTGCCGCGGGCCCGCGATCCTGACGGAAGACACCTGTATCTGTGCAAGCGCCGTCCTTCGGTGGCGGTGTTGGCGTTGCGCGGCTTCGCCCCCGCCTGGCTGCAGCGGCGCTTCGCCGGTCTGTTGGCCGCCTACGAAATGCGCGACCGGGACTGGG
>Ga0256839_1001886_pt1 | contig 24572 bp, 21 predicted proteins | sample 354166metaG_FD_185968 | JGI IMG/M metagenome (GOLD analysis project Ga0256839, IMG submission 185968) | Hydrothermal vent microbial communities from Mid Atlantic Ridge, Atlantic Ocean - 354-166 | ecosystem: Environmental > Aquatic > Marine > Hydrothermal vents | place: Atlantic Ocean: Mid... | reverse complement strand
CCCCGCGGGAGTCCAGGCGGCCGAGACCTTGTGCAGGGCCGTGCCGCCGTAGACCGCCGCGAGCTGGATCGCCAACAGGGCCCGCGGGTAGCGCAGCACCTTGCGGCGGCGGGCGAACGGCGACAGGGCGGCGCCCGGGTCGCCGATGGCGAGGAGGAACAGGATCCCGGCGAGCAGGGCGTCGTAGCTGCCCTGGGCGTGGGGGTTCGTGCGCGTAAGGGCCAGCAGGGCCTGCCCGCCGACGAGGGCCGCGGCGCGCGGCCAAAGCCCCGCCGCGAGCAGCCCCCCGCAGCCCAGGGCGGCGAGCCCCACGAGGGCCACGACGGTCGGGTGCGCACCGCCGAGGGCCGCAAGGCGCGGGTCGGGGACGAGCGGCCGGTAGCCGCCGTGGGCGGCGTCCACCCAGGCGACCTGGGCCACGCCCGCGACGAAGGCGCTCGCCACGTTCCAGACGAGGGCCAGGCCCGCCCCCAGGCGCACGAGGGCCAGGCTGTCGCCGTCCTCCCGGCGGGCGAGGAAGCGCCGCAGCCGCCGCCTCACCGCACGGCCTCCGGGGGTTCGAGCCGGCGCAGGTCGAAGGTCACGGGGCGGACGAAGCGCACGGGCGGCCGCACGCCCCGCAGGACCTCCTCGGGGGTGGGCGTGCGCGCCTTGGCGAAGCGGGCGCGAAAGCGCAGGGCGGCCGGGAAGGCCCGGCGCGCCCGGCGGGCGAGGAAGGCCGCGAGGGCGCGGTAGGACCCCTCGTAGGACGGCCAGGCGTAGCGGAACACGGCCGCCCGCATCCGGTCGTGGTCGAGGAGCCTGCGCGGCCAGGTGTAGGTGTCCGAGCGGGCGACGTAGACGGGCACGAACCCGTCGCCCTCGTCCACCTCGAGGTGCAGGACGGACGGATAGCGGTGCGGGGCGACGAACATGCGCCAGGGCTGCCGGGCGCCGGTGACCTCGGCGTAGGGGCGGGCGAGCACGGCCAGACGTCCCTGCCAGTCCACCCAGCGGCGGGCGGCGGTCCAGGCGAAGGCTTCGAGGGAAGCCGGCGTGGTGGCAAGGCCCAGGGAGGACAGCGTGGCCGCCCAGCTGCGAAACTCGGCCTGGACGGTGGGGTCCTTCCAGGCGGCGCGCCGAAGGCCCGCCCCGGGCGACGGCAGGGCCAGCACGCACACCGCGTGCAGGTGGAACAGGACGAAGGCGGTTCGGGCCGCGCGCCGCAGCCCGACGCGCCGGCGCCACCGGCCGCGGGCGCCCGCGCTCGGCCCGTCGTTGCTGGGAAGAAGGCCCATGGGGCGACCGGCGCAGAGCCTAGCAGCCGGCGCCGTGCCCCTTGCCCCGCAGCGCTTGCGTGCGTAAGCCTCGGGGGGTGCGCCCCCGTCGCGCGATCCTCGGCGGCCTCCTTGCGGCGGCGGCCTGCCGCCCGGCACCGCCCCCGCCCGCGGCCGGCCGTCCGCCCGGCCCGGCCGTCGCGCCCGGCCAAGCCGCCGCCCCGGACGAGGCCGCGGCGCCCCCCGGGGCGGATGCGGGTTCGCCGTCGCCCGCCCCCGCGGCCCCGTCGCCGGCCGCCGGTCGCACCCCGCTGATCGCCCCCGACGACCCGCGGTTCGGTCGTTACGAGGGGCCGGCCGACGACCCGTGCGCGGACGACCGGGATTGCCGGATCGGTGGGTGCAGCCGGGAGATCTGTGCGCGTGAGCCGGGCCTTTCGACCTGCGAGGTGCTGCCGGACCGACTGCCGGACGACGCTCGCTGCGGGTGTGTCGCCGGCGCCTGCCGCTGGTACAGCGAGCGGGGCGAGCGGTGGGCGCCGCCGCCGCGCGCCAAGGCGCCGAAGACAGGACCGGCCGAACCGCCGCAGGCCGCCGAGGGCGAGCCGTGCGGCCGCGTGCGCTGCCGGCCGCCGGCCCGGTGCGTGCGCCACGTCGGCATCGCCGGGCCGAACGGACCGATGCTCTCGTCCTGCGAGATCCCCTGCGGTCCGGACGGTGCGTGCCCCCGGGGCACCACCTGCCGCACGATCGCCGACGGCCCGGGCCGCGTGTGCCGCCCCGAGGGCGGGTCGAGGCCCCCGCACGCCGGGCGGCGGCCCGATCTGTGATACTCCTGCGCCGCCCATGGAGGTCCTCACCGAACGCATCCAGGCCCTCGATTCGGCCATCTGGCAGTGGTACGCCATGCCGATGGTGCTCTTGTTGGTGGGGCTGGCGCTGACCTGGGTCACGGGTTTCGTCCAGATCCGTCACTTTGGCCGGGCCGTGAAGATGACGTTCGCCGGGATGCGCACGAAGACGGACCGGGCCTCCGGCGAGATCACCCCGTTCCAGGCCCTGTCCACGGCCCTGGCCTCCACGGTGGGCAACGGCAACATCGGCGGCGTCGCCACGGCGATCCTCATCGGCGGTCCGGGCGCGGTGTTCTGGATGTGGGTGTGCGCCACCTTCGGGATGGCCACGAAGTTCGCCGAAGCCGTCCTGGGCGTGCACTACCGCGTCGATCGGGGCGAGGGCGACCTGGCCAGCGGCCCCATGTACTACATCGTGCAGGGCTTCGAGGGGCGGCCCATCGGCCGCGTGCTCGCCGGTGCGTTCGCCTTCTTCGGCATGTGCGCCGCCTTGCTCGGGACCGGCAACATGGCCCAGTCGAACACGGTCGCGCGCACGTTCGTCGAGGCGGCGCGCGAGACCTTCGGGGTCGAGGTCTCGGTGTGGGTGCCGGGGATCCTCATCGCCGTCATCGTGGGTCTCGTGCTGCTCGGGGGGATCCAGCGCATCGCCAGCGTGGCCGAGACGCTGGTGCCGTCGATGATCGTGCTGTACTTCGGTGCGGCGGTCGTCTACATCCTCATGAACCTGGGCGAGGTGCCGCACGTGCTGGAGCTCATTTTCGCGCGGGCGTTCTCCCCCATGGCGGCCGTGGGTGGGTTCGCGGGCGCCTCCGTGGCGCAGGCCATCGCCGCGGGCGTAAGCCGCGGGGTGCTGTCGAACGAGGCGGGCCTGGGCAGCGCTCCCATCGCCCACGGCATCGCGAAGGTGCGCCACCCGGCCGAGCAGGGGCTCGTCGGCGTGTTCGAGGTGTTCATCGACACGATCCTCGTGTGCTCGATGACCGCCTTCATCATCCTGTCGAGCGGGTTGTGGCAGGAGGCCGCCTACCAGGGAGCCAGCGGCGACCTGACGGCCGCGGCGCTCGGCACGTCGGTGCCCTTCGCCCGCCCGATCGTGGCGTTTTGCTCCTTCCTGTTCGGCTTCTCCACCCTCATCGGCTGGTCCTACTACGGCGAGAAGTGCTTCGAGTTCCTGTTCGGCAGCCGCCTGCTGCCGGCCTACCGCGCCGTGTTCACCGTCCTGGTGCTCGTGGGGGCCATCGTCGAGGTCAAGCTGGTCTGGGCCGTCGGCACGCTCCTCAACGGCTTCATGGCCTTTCCGAACCTGGTGGGCCTGTTGGTCCTCGTGCCGGTGGTGGGGCGGCTGGCGCGCGAGTACTTCAGCGGTCCGGCGCCTGGGCCGGCACGATGAGCACGCGCCGCGGCGGGCCGTCGCCGCGCAGGATCGAAAGCGCCATCTTCGCCCCGACCCCGCGCACCTGGGTGTGGTAGGCCAGCGCCGCGGCGCTCGTGACGGGCTCGCCGTCCGCCGCCAGGACCAGGTCGCCGGGCTCGAGGCCGGCCTTGGCGCCCGGGCCCTCCGGATCGACCTTCGTGATCCGGACGGCGCCGGCCCGGCCCTCGACCCCGGCCGGTCCGGCGTCCTCGGCCCGGATCCCCAGGCGGGTGTGCCGCAGGTAGCCGCGGGTCCAGACCTCCTCCAGGAAGCGGCGGGCCATGGGGGACGGCACGGCGAAGGCGATCCCCTGGCCGTCGGCGCGCACGGCCGTCGTCACCCCCACCACGCGGCCGTCCGGGTCCACGAGCGGGCCGCCCGAGTTGCCGATGTTGATCGAGGCGTCCGTCTGGATGAACGACCAGGCGCCGTCGCGGGCGAGGTCGGCCGGCCGTCCCAGGTCGTCCCAGTCGCGCCCGAGGCCGCTTACGACGCCCACGGTCACCGTGTGGCCCAGGCCGAACGGCTGCCCCATCGCCATGATCCAGGTGCCCGGGCGCGGCTGGTCGGGCCGAAGCTCCACGGGGGGCAGCGAAAGGCCGCCGGCGGCCAGTTCGAGCAGGGCCAGGTCCACCATCGGGTCGGCATAGACGACGCGGGCGGGGATCCGGCGGCCGTCGGACAAGGTGACCTGGACCTCGCTGGCCCGAGCCACGACGTGCTCGTTCGTCAGGATCTGGCCGCCGGCGGTGACCACCATGCCGCTGCCGAGCCCCCGCAGCGTGCCGCGGCCGTCCGACACCTTCGTGACGACGCCGACCACGGACGGGGCGAGCCGGGCCGCCACGTCGGCGAAGTCGGGGACGACCACCGTGCGCGACTCGACGGCCCGGGCCACCGGGGGCGCGGGGGCGTCGGCGGGGGCCGGGACGGTCCGCTGCGCCAGGGGTGGATCCTCCACGCGGCGGCACCCCGCCAGCGCCGCCAGCCCGGCCGCGAGGAGGGCCCCTCGGCTAGCCATGGCCGGGGTCGTCGCCCGAGCCGGCGCCCGCCACCGAAGGCGGCGACAGGTCGTCGGGCAGGTCCCACCCGGCGGCGAAGTCGGCGGCGGGGCCGGCGCTCGTGCCCGCGGCGGAAGGGGGGGCGGCGCCCGCCACCTCGGGAACCGCGGGCGGCGCCGGCGACGGGGACTCGACGGGGGTCTCCTCGGGCGGGCGCACCTTGTCCGACACGTCGGGGAGCTCGGCCAGGAAGGCCCGGTACTGCGCCTCGGTCACCCGTCCTTCGCGGATGTGGCGATGCACGGTTCGTACGTCGAACAGGCGCTCGAGATCTTGGGAAGCCATGGCGGCGGGTTTCTAGCCCAGGGGTCGCGGGGCGTCAACGAAGGCGGACGCGCGCCCCTTGCCATCGCCGGCAGGGTGCATACGCTGCCCGCACCGTCCGGTGCCGGCAACGGGGAACAATGCGGGCCGCCGGGCGGTTCCAACGGGCCGACTGCGGCGCGACCCCGCCGCGCGCGGCGGCCGCAGGTCCGCCCCCCTCCCCACCGCCCCGGTCTCGCCATGCCCACCGACAGCTACGACATCCGCGTCCTCAACGACCTTGTCGCCCAGGAGTCGGCCTTCGTCGATCGCCTCTTTACGGAGGTCCACAAGGTGGTGGTCGGCCAGGACGAGATGGTCGAGCGCGTCTTCATGGGCCTTTTGTGCGGCGGGCACGTGCTGCTCGAAGGGGCGCCGGGGCTCGCCAAGACGCTGACCGTCAACACCCTCGCCCGCGTGCTCGACCTGTCCTTCAAGCGCATCCAGTTCACGCCGGACCTGTTGCCGTCGGACGTGCTGGGGACGGTCGTCTACGATCACCGCACGGCCTCGTTCACCAGCAAGAAGGGGCCCATCTTCACGAACCTGTTGCTCGCCGACGAGATCAACCGGGCGCCCGCGAAGGTGCAAAGCGCCTTGCTCGAGGCCATGGCCGAGCGGCAGGTGACCATCGGGGACGACACCTTTCCCTTGCCCGACCCGTTCCTGGTGCTCGCGACGCAAAACCCCATCGAGCAGGAGGGCACGTACAACCTGCCCGAGGCGCAGCTCGACCGCTTCCTGTTCAAGGTCAAGGTGGACTACCCGTCGGCCGACGAGGAACTCGAGATCATGAAGCGGATGGGCGCCGGGCCGACCGCGACGGCGCCGGCGCCCGAGAAGGTCCTCGGCCCGGAGGATCTGCGCCGGGTGCAGGGGGTGCTCGACCGCATCCTCGTCGAGGACCCGGTGCGGCGCTACATCGTGGACGTGGTCGTGGCCACGCGGGACCCGGCGGCCGCGGGGCTGGCGGACCTGGCCCCCTACATCGACTTCGGCGCCTCCCCGCGGGCCAGCATCGGTCTGTTGCAGGCGGCGCGCGCCCATGCCTTCTTGCGCCACCGCGGCTACGCGAGCCCCGAGGACGTCAAGGCCGTGGCGCTCGACGTGCTGCGCCACCGGGTGGTCACGAGCTACGAGGCGGAGGCCGAGGGGGTGAGCGTCGAGCAGGTCGTGCGGCAGATCCTCGAACACGTCCAGGTCCCCTGACATCCGAGACTGGATCCTTCGCACCCGGCCCATGACCGCCGTCGCCGACCAAGACCGCCAGGCCCTGCGGCAGAAGACGGCGGAGCTGCTGCGGGAGATCCGGACCATCGAGGTCCAGACCTCCCGGCTGGTGGACCAGCACCTGGCCGGCTCGTACCAGTCGGCCTTCAAGGGCCAGGGGGTCGTGTTCTCCGAGGTGCGCCCGTACACCCCCGGCGACGAGGTGCGGGCCATCGACTGGCGGGTGACCGCGCGCACGAACGAGCCCTACGTCAAGCTGTTCGCCGAGGAGCGCGAGCTTACGATGATGCTGCTGGTGGACATGTCCGCCAGCCTCGACTTCGGTTCGGGGCCCTTCGACAAGCGGCACCTGGTGGCGCGCCTTTGCGCCACGTTCGCATTCTCGGCGATCCGCAACAACGACCGGGTGGGCCTCATCGGGTTCACGGACCGCGTGGAGGTGTTCGTGCCGCCGCGCAAGGGGCGAAAGCACGTGCTGTCCGTGCTCTCGCGCATCCTGTCCCACGTGCCGGCCGGGACCTCGACGGATCTCGCCTGCGCGCTGGAGTATCTCTCCCGGTTGCGCCACGGCACCACGGTCAGCCTGTTCGTGTCCGACTTCGTGTCGGATCCGCCCCCGGGGGTGGACGAACGGTTCGAGCGCGCCCTCAAGATCGCCGCCCGGCGCCACGACATCATTCCGGTGCGCGTCGAAGACCCCCTCGAACGCGCCATGCCGGCGCTGGGGCTGGTCGCCGTCGAGGACCTGGAGCGGCCGGGTCTGGCCGGCTTCGTGGACCTCGGGCGCCGCGGCGCGCGGCGCTACCGCGTGGACGTGGGGGAGGCGCGCCGGGCCGTCGAACGGCTCTTTCGCCGCCTCTCCATGGACTGGATCGACGTCTCGACCACCAGCGACTGGCAGGCCAAGGTCGTCGGGTTCTTCCGGCGGCGGGCCAGGGGGGCGGCGCGATGAGCCTCGGGGCGTGGCTGCTGGCCGGCCTGCTCGCCGCCCAGACGGCGACCGGGGGCACCGGGGACGCGGGCCAAGCCGCCCCGCCCGCGGCACGGGACGACGCGGCGGCGCCGGCCGCGGACGCGCCGGTGGCGGTCCAGACCCGCCTTTCGCCCGATCCATCCCATATTGGAGACGTGTTGACCCTCGAGGTCATCGTCGCCTACCCCAAGGGCTACACCGTGAGCCTGCCCGCCGGGTTGGATCTCTCGCCGCTGTTCGTGGTGGACGTGTCGGAGAAGCCGGCCGAGCCCACGGGCGAAGGATTGCGCAAGGTGTTCGTCGTGCGGCTGCAGGCCTTCGACGTGGGGGAGCTGTCCACCCCGCCCTTTCCGGTGACCTACGTGGACGCCCAGGGCGCCGTGGAGACGGTGACCGTCGAGCCGCGGACGTTCACGGTCGAGCGGCTGACGGCCAACGAGGTCGATCCGAAGCGCCGCGGGGAGGACCCCCCGGTGTCGCTTCCCTATCCCAACGAGACGGCCGAGACGGCGGTCTACGCGGCGCTCGCCACGCTGCTGGCGGTGCTCCTCGCCCTCTGGATCCACCAGCGGTGGGCGGCGCGCCGCCGCGTCCCGGTGGCCCCGCCGCCGGTGCCGCCCCACGAGGAGGCGCTGGCGCGCCTAGCCGAGCTGGAGGCGAGCGGCCTGCTCGACGAGGGCCGCTTCCAGGCCTACTACCTCGCGCTGACGGAGATCGCCCGCGCGTACCTGGAGCGCCGCTTCGGGATCCCGGCGCTCGACCGGACGACCGAGGAGATCCGGCGTGCGCTCGTGCGGGCCGGCGCCCGCATCGCACCCATCGACCCGGACGCGTTCGTGCGGTTCCTCCAGCGGGCCGACCTGGTGAAGTTCGCCCGCATGGACGCCGAGCTGGACGAGGCCCGCGCCGCGGCCGCCTACGTGCGAGACCTCGTCGAGAAGACCCGGCCCGACGCCCGGGCCGCGGCGGAGGCGAAGGCGAAGGACGCCGGGGCGGCGCCGGGCGGCGCGGACGAAGGCGGTGCCGCGAAGGGCGGGGCGGCACCGGGCGGCGCGGACGAAGGTGGCGCCGCGAAGGGAGGGGCGGCGTGAGCGGGCGGCGGGCCTTCGTCGCGATCGTCGCGATCGCGCTCGTGGGGACGGCGCTCGCGGGCGGCCTCGTGGCGCTGTGGGCCGGTCCCGCGCTGCGCTTCGTCGAGCTGGCCCACCCCGGCCGGCTGGCGCTCACCGTCCTTCCGGTCGCCGCGCTCGCGGTGCGGCTCGCCCTGCGGCCCCGGCCCGCCGCCGTCGGGCACGCGCGGGCCGCAAACCTCCTGCGCACGGGCCGCGGCCCCCGGGTGTGGCTCGCCCACCTGCCCGACGGCCTGCGGCTCGCCGCCGCGATGATCGTGGCGGTCGCGCTGGCCCGCCCGCAGTCGTCGCGCCTGTCCGACACCGTGCGCCACGAGGGGATCGACATCGTCTTCGCCCTCGACCTGTCCGAGTCCATGGAGGCGGGGGACCTGTTCCCATCGCGCCTGGAGGCGGCCAAGGCGGTCATCGACGAGATGATCGCCGCCCGGCCGTACGACCGTATCGGGCTCGTCGTCTTCGGCGCGTCGGCCTCGACGGTCTCGCCGCTTACGATGGACCACGACGTGCTGCGGGCGCTGCTGCGCAAGCTGCGGATCGGTCTGGTGGACGGCACCCGCACGGCCATCGGGGCGGGCCTGGGCGTGGCGCTCAACCGCCTCGCGGAGTCCGAGTCGGCCAGCAAGGTGGTGGTGCTGCTGACCGACGGCGTGCACAACGCCGAGGGGGTGGATCCGGACGCGGTCGCCGCCGAGGCCGCCGAGCGCGGGGTGAAGGTCTTTACGGTGCTGATGGGGCGGCACGGCACCGGCAGCATCGACCCGGCGCGGCTCGAACGGATCGCGAGCGTCACCGGCGGGTACGCCTACACCGCCGAGGACGTCGAGGCCCTGCGCACGACCTTCCAGGACATCCTCGACCGGCTCGAAAAATCCGAGATCGAGGGGCGCCGGATCCGGGCGGAGCTGTTCGCCTGGCCCCTGTGGGTCGCCCTGTTCCTGCTCGTCGGGGACACCGTGCTGCGCAACACCGTGCTACGGAGGTTCCCATGACGGCCGTCGTCGTCACGGCGTGGGCCGCACGGCCCGAAGACCTCGACACCCTGGTGTGGGCGCGCGGGGATCTGGCCTTCGTGCCCCCGCTGGCCGCCGCGTTCGTGGCGGCGGCGTTCCTGTACGGGGCGTTCATGCGGCGCCGGGCCCGGCGCGCCCTGGGCAGCGGCCCCCTGGTCGAGCGCCTCGTGGCGCGCGTGCACGTGGCGGGCCGCGTGCTGTCGGCGTCGGCGGTGGTGCTGGCCGTGCTGTTGCTGGGGCTTGCCCTCGTGCGCCCCCAGTACGGGGGCAAGGCCCGTGTGATCCCGGCCAGCGGGATCGATATCGTGCTGGCGGTGGACTACAGCAAGTCCATGCTGGCCCGGGACGTCTACCCGTCGCGCTCGGAGCGGCTCGAAGCCGAGCTGCGCCACTTCCTCGACGACGTGCGCCGCCGCGGGGATCGGGTGGGGGTCGTCGTCTTCGCCGGTGAGCCGCGCGGGTTGCCGCTTACGCGCGACACGCGGCTCGTGGAGCTGTTCCTGGAGCGGGCCGACCCGCGCACCGAGGAGCCCGGCGGCACCGCCTTGGGCAAGGCGATTCGGCTGGCCCTTTCGTTCCTGGTGGACGCGCGGCGCGAGGCCGAGACGAAGGCCGCCGAGGCGGGCCGGCCGGCACCGGCGGGCAAGCAGGTCATCGTGCTCATGACGGACGGCGAGGACACGGTGTCGAACCCCCTGGCGGCCGCGGACGAGGCGGCGCGGCTGGGGATCCCGGTCTTCACCGTGGGGATCGGATCCGTGTCGGGCGAGCCGATCCAGACCTTCGACGAAGAGGGCAACCCCACCGGGTACGTGCGCGACGAGGACGGCAACTACGTGATGACCCGCCTCGACCGGAAGACCCTGGAAACCATCGCGAGCAAGACCGGTGGCCGCTTCATCCACGTGTCGGCCGACCGGTTCGGGCTCGACGAGGTGCGCGCGGCCATCGAGGCCTTCGGCGCCGAGGCGCACGAGGACCGCATCGAGGTGGATCGGGAGGAGGGCTTCGCCTACGTGCTCGCCCCGGCGCTCGCGCTGCTGTGCGTCGGGATCGGGCTGCCCGATCGGCGGCGGGAAAGGAGGCTGCGATGAGCCGGGCGACCGTGCTCGCGGCGGTGTTGCTCGGCGGCCGCATCGCCGAGGCGCTCGCGGGCCCCGACGCCGACGTGGAGGCCAGCATCGAGGCCTACGAGCGGGGAGACTACGACGGGGCCCGAGCGCGTCTCGACGAGGCGATCGCCCGCCGCGGCGAGCGGCCGGAGCTTCTGTTCAACCGGGGCCTTCTTGCCATGGCGGGGGGGGATCGGGACGCCGCCCGCGCGGACTTCGAGCGGGCCACCGAGTCGGAGGACCCCTCCGTGCGCGCCAGCGCCCACTACGAGCTGGGCAACCTCGCCTTCGACGAGGAGGACTGGGACGGTGCCATCGAGGCGTACGTCGCCTGCCTGAAGCTGCGGCCCGACCACGACAACGCCAAGTGGAACCTGGAACTCGCCCTGGATCGAAAGCGCCAGGAGGAGGAGCAGCAGCAGCAGGACGAGCAGGACGAGCAGGACCAGCAGGGCGGCGAGGACCAGCAAGAGGGCGAGAACCAGCAGGACCAGCAGGACGAGCCGGAGGGCGAGGACCAGCAAGCGGGTGAGGACCAGCCGGAGGGCGAGGACCGGCAGGAAGGGCAGGACCAACAGGGGGACGAGGATGAGGGAGCGGGTGAGGACGAGCAGGCGGGTGAGGACGAACAGGAGGGGCAGGACCCGCAAGCGGGACAGGGGCAGCAGGAGCAGGAGGAGCAGGACGGCGCACGGGAGCAGGACGGCGCGCAGCGGCGAGACGAGGCCGAGTCGCCGGAGGGCGGCGGGTCGTCCGAGCCGGACGAGCCCTCGCCCTCGGCCGTGCCCATCGACCGGGCCGACATCGACCGGGCCCTCGAAGAGCTCGACCGAGAAGACCCCTTCGTCTTCGGCCGCCCGTCGGGCCGCCGGCGGAAGGTGAAGAAGGACTGGTGATGTCCACGACCCGCCGCGGATTCTTCCTCGCCTCGGCCGCGCTCGCCGCGCTCGCACGGCCCCGTCGCGCGCGCGCCGGGGACCTGTCGATCCGCGTCGAGGCGGACCGGACGCGGGTGTTCGTCGGCGACACGGTGCGCTACACGGTGGAGATCTCCGCCGAGGACGCGGCACGCGTCCCCGAGCCGATCCTGCCGGGCGCCCTCGACGACGCCTTCGACGTCCAGGGGCCGTTCGTCGGCTCGTCGTCCCACATCGTCGCCGCCGGCAGTCGGATCTCGCGCCGGGAGGTCCGGACCTATACGTTCGAGATCGTCCCGCTGCGCGCGGGCATGTACGACCTGCGCGCCTTCGTGCCCGGACCGGGCGGCACACGGATCGCCTCGAACCCGCTGCGCGTCGAGGCGGTCGGCGGGGCCACGGCGCAGGCGGGCGCCGGGTCGGGGGCGGCGGCCGGGGCCGGCCGCGACGCCCAGGGCTTTCCCGAGCCCACCGAGCCGCGCGGCGACGTCTTCGTGTGGGCGGCGGTGGACCGGGACGAGGTCTACGTCGGCGAGCAGGTCAACTTCACCCTCGACGTGTACGAGCGCAACCGCTTCGTCAACGTCCAGATCCGCAATCTCCCCTCCTTCAAGGACTTCTGGACCGAGGAACTGCCCGAGGCGTCCGAGCGCCGGGTGACCGTGGGCGCGGTGCCCTACCGGGTGCATCCGGGCATCCGCCGCGCCCTGTTCCCGCAGCGGGCCGGCGATCTGGTCATCGGCGCCACCGAGGCGGTCGTGGGGCTGCGCCGGGTGATCCGCTCGCCCAAGGTGGTCGTCCACGTGCGACCGCTGCCCGCCGAGGGGCAACCGAAGGGGTTTTCCGCCCACAACGTGGGGTCGTTCGGCATCGAGGCGGCCGTGGACCGCCGCCGGGTGCGGGCCGGCGAGCCGCTGACCTTGACCGTGACCGTGCGCGGGACGGGCAACGTGCGCTTCGTGGACCCCGCCCCATGGCCGCCCATCGACGGCGTGCGCCGGTACGATCCAACCGTGGAGGTCGAAACGCGGGTGGACCTGGACCAGGCCGGCCGCCTCGTGATCGCGGGCCGGCGCGCGTACAAGTTCCTGCTGATCCCCCGGCGCGCCGGCACGATCGAGATCCCCCCGCACCGGCTGTCCTTCTTCGATCCGGCCGCCGGGCGCTACCGCACCGTCTCCACCGACCCGATCACCCTTTCGGTGGAGGCTGCCGGGGCGGCGGATGCCGCGGCCGAGACGCCGCCGGCCGCGGACGCGCCGGCGGAGGGGGACGCCGGGGCGCTGATGCCGATCTGGACGGGCGATCACGTGCCCCGCGCGACGGCGCGTGCGCCGTGGTTGACCCCGCGGCGTTGGGCGGCGGGGATGGCGGCGATCCCGTTGCTCGTGGCGGGCCGGGCGTTGTTCGGGATGGTCCGGGGCCGCATGCTCGGGCCGGAGGAGGCGCGCGCCGCGGCTCGAGCCCGCCGCATGCGCCGGGCCCGTCTCGAACGGTTGCCCGGCCTCGCCGGGGACGAGCGCCGCTTCTACGCCGAACTGGCCGCCCTGCTGCACGAGGCGGCCGTGGCGAAGGCCGGCCCGCACGCGGCGGGGCTGCCGCGCCACCGCCTGCGCGAGGAACTGGGCAAGGCCGGCGTCCCCGCCGACGAGCTGGATCGTTTCGACGAGCTGATGGACGCCTGCGACGCCGCCCGGTTCGGCGGCGCGGCCGCCGGCTCCGAGGACGAGCGCCGCGCCCTGGCCGACGCCGCCCGCGCCCTGCTCCTGCGCGGCAAGCTCGGAAGGCAGGTGGTGCGGTGAGGTGCGGGGGGCCGGGGAAGGAGGTTTGGCGGGGGCTTACGGCCTTCGTGTTCGCGCTGGGCGTTTGGCTCGCCTTCGCGCCCGCGGCCCGTGCCGACGCGGTGGACGACGCCATGGCGCGCGGCGCGGCCGCCTACCAGGCCGGCGACCTCGAGGCGGCCCGCCGTGCGTTCGCCGAGGCCGGCGCCCTGCTCGAGACTCCGAACGCGGTGGTCGCCTACGACCTCGGGACCACCTACGCGCGGTTGGGCGATCTCGGGCGCGCGACCTACTACCTGACCCTCGCCACCGACACGCGCACGCACCCCACGCCGGAGATCGCCGAGCGAGCCCGGGCCAACCTGGCCGAGGTGCGGCGCCGCGCCGAACTCCTCGCCGCGGCCGAGAAGGCCCAGATCGACCGCGCGGCGTCCTGGTGGGAGCTTTTGCTGGAGTCGGCGCGGGCGCCCTGGGTGGGGTGGGGCGCCCTGCTCTCCGGGGTGTTCGCGCTCCTTGCGTGGTTCGTGCGCGCGCGGATCGTCCGCCGGATGCGCGGTGGCGTCTTGACGGCGGTGCTCGTGGTCTCGGTCGTCTCCTACGGGGTGCTCGGCGGCCTGCACGCCATGGCCCTGCGGGCCGATGCGATCGCGCCGCGTGGGATCCTCCTCGGGCGCGTCGTGGAGGTGCGCGAGCGCCCGAGCCGACACGCCCCGAAGGCATTCGTCGCCGTCGGTGGGGCGCGGGTGCGCGTCGAGGAGACGGTCTCGGGCTTCGTGCGCGTCCGCTTGCCTGGCAGCAACCTCGAAGGGTGGGTCCCGGCCGGCGAGGTCGGGCGGCTCGACGACCTGTCCTTCGCCGCCCGCGATCTCGGACGCCTGGCTGCCGCCCACGCCCCGTCCGGCGCGCCGGCACCGGCGGGCGCGCCGTCGGCGCCCTGAGGCCGCGGGCGCGTCGCCCGTACCGCGCGGCCGCGCACCGAGGGTGGTGGGAGAATATCCCACATGCGCCCTGACCCGACCTGGGCATGGCGAGCGGGCGTCCTTGGGGATATGATGAAAGAGCCGTGCGATTCGTCGTTGCCACGAAGCTGCGAGCCCGGCGCCGGTTTGGATACCGGGCGGACACCAGCGGTCAGGTGTTCGAGGGGTATCTGCTCCACCCCCCGACGGTCGGCCGTGGGATGGTGATCTTTCGCGGCAACAGCGGGCGGCGCATGGTGACGACGCCGGTGCGCCGGGTGCTGTGCTCCGAGGGCGAACACCTGTTGTACGTCGAGACGGAGAACAGCATCTACCGTCTGGCCTTCGGGGACGACCAACTCGCCGCGGCCGGTTGAGGGCCACGGCGGGGCGTCTGTTCGGCCTAGGTGATAGGAAAGTCCGCCGCGTCGCCACCACGCTGGTAGACGCCCACACGCAGGTAGGTCCCGCCGGCGTGCATCGGCGCGGTCGGGTGGCACGGGGCGGGGCCCAGCAGGGCGATCCGGTGGAAGGGATGGCCGGTGCGTGCGACGGCCTCGTCCAGGTGCGTCTCGGTCAGGTTGCGGCTGCACGAGCACAGGACGAGCACGCCCCCCGGGACGAGGCGATCGGTGAGGGTACGCGCGAGCGAGGCCAGGGCGGCGACCACGTGGCGTACGCGCCCGCCCGCGGCGGCCATCTTGGGCGGGTCCGCCACGATGCCGTCGAAGGGACCCGCAAGGCGCGGGTCGTCCATGGGCGTGAACATGTCGGCGCGCACGAACTCGACGCGGTGGCGGACCTCGTTGCGGCGAGCATTTTCCCGCGCGGCGTCGAGGGCCGCGGTCGAGGCGTCGGTCGCCACGACGAAGGCCCCCGCGCGCGCGGCGGCCACGGCGAATCCGCCGGCATGGGTGCCCACGTCGAGCATCCGCGCCCCGGGGCCCACCAGACGGGCGACGAAGCGGCGATTTTCCCGCTGGTCGAGGTAGCCGCCGGTCTTCTGCATCGCCGCCCGCGGCACGACCAGGTGCAGGTCGCCCTCCCGCCACGCGAGGGAAGCGGGCGGCGCCGCGGGCAGGTCGTCGGCGACCGGGACGGTCTCGGCCGTGCCGGCGCGCTGCAGCCACGCGATCGCGGCGGGCCGGGCGTTCGCCAGCGCCGCGCGGATCCGCGGGAGCAGGGCCGCCATCGGGGCGGTGCGCACGGCGATCACGCGGTCGTCCCCGTACCGATCGACGAACAGCCCGGGCAGGCCGTCGCCCTCCCCGTTGATCTCCCGGTATCCGGTCACGTTCGTACGATCGGTGCCGAGGCCGAGCCGTGCCCGGCGCGCGACGGCCGCGGCGACCCGGCGCTCGAGCCAGTCGTCGGACGGCGCCGCCGGACCCGTCGAGATCAGGCGCACGGCGATGGGGGCGTCCGGGTCGGCCAGCCCGTAGCCGACCGGCTTGCCGTCGGCGGCCTCGACGCGGGCGAGCGCGCCGTAGACGACCGGGCCCGTCCACCGCGCCACATCCCGGCGCCGGATCCATGGATCGGGCGCCGGCCCGCGCACCCGTGCGGACCGCGCCAGGCGTACCACCAGCATGGCTACGTGCCGCCCCGCCGCCCTACGACCCGTCCCGCGGGATCGAAGGCGGCGCCTGCATCGTGAAGATCTCCGTGTGCCGGTCGAGGGCCTTGCGGACGTGCCCGGGCGTCTGCAGGAGCGAAAGCGCCGTCGGCCCGTCGATCATCGCAAGGGGACGGCGGATCCGCTCGGCGAGCAGGGCGTCGATGGCCGCCGGATCCGGGCGCGTCTCGAACGGCTCGTCGCGCGCCATCAAGAAGCCCCATGGCGTCAGGAAGGACGGCACGTGGGAGGCGAAGCTGTGCACATGGGGGAACACGGCGCCGACCGTGTGGAACAGGCGGGCGTGCAGGTGAATCTCGTAGTGCGTCAAGGAGCCCGCCTGCAGCACGAACACGCCGCCGGGCGCCAGGACGCGCCGGACGTCCTCGAAGTGCTCCTTCGTGAACAGGCGAAACGACGGGCCCGACGCCACGGGCTCCGAAAGGTCCGAGACGACGAGATCCCACCGCGCCTCGGTCGAGGCGAGGAAGGCCAGGGCGTCCCCCACCACCAGCCGCAGGCGCGGATCCTCGAACGCCCCCTGGTGCATCGTGGGCAGGTGCTCCCGGCAAGCCTCGACGACCTCGCCGTCGATGTCCACCATCACCACCTCCTCGACCGTGCGCCACGCAAGGGCCTCGCGCGCTGTGGCGCCCTCGCCGCCGCCGAGGATCAGCACGCGCCTGGGCCCGCCGTGGGCGATCGCGGGCAGGTGCACCAGCGGTTCGTGGTAGAGGGCCTCGTCGGCCGCGGCGGACTGGAGCTTGCCGTCGAGGATGAGGGCACGCCCGAAGGTCGCGGTCTCGACGATGCGCATGTGCTGGTAGGCCGTCGTCGTGTCCACGAGCACACGCCGCAGCGCATGCAGGTGGGTATCGACGGCGCTGGTCTTCTCTTGCCAGAAGATCTCGGTCGGGGGCGTCGCCACGGCCGTTGCCTCAACCCTCGGCGGCCCGCGGCAGCCGGACCGGCCGCACCGGCGGCAGCACGCCCCGCGCAAGGGTGCGAAGCTCGAAGCGCCCCGCCCCGAGGGCCTTCACGAGGAAGTCGCAGGCGGCCTTGGGATCCGTGTGGGCGCCGCAGGTGAACACGTCGGCGGCGGCGTAGCCCAGCTCGGGCCAGGTGTGGATCGAGATGTGCGACTCGGCCAGGAGCGCCACGGCGGTCACCCCCTGGGGATCGAATCGGTGGTGGGACTCCGCTAGGAGGGTGGATCGGGCCTTTTGCGCTGCCGTTCGGAGGGCATCGAGGACGCAGGCGACGTCGTCGAGCCGCTCGGGCGGGCAGTCGTACATCTCCAGGATGAAGTGGGAACCGAGTGGAGACATAGGACCCTTCCTCCGGCGGGGTGTGGGGATCGCGGAGGGTAGGGGAGGGGCGCTGCAAGAGCAAGGCGTGGCGGGAAAAATCGAGGGCGCCCGGCGGCGTTTCTTCACACGTCGGCGGTGCTGCGGGCGGCCGCGACCCCGGGCGGCGGCCGACCGGGCGGTGGCGCGGCCGTCCGGGGGCGTTCGGCGACCGGTGGGGGTGCGGGCTCGGCTCGGCCCACCCGCGCCTCGAAGGCGGCCAGCTCCTCCGCGGCGGTCCAGCGTCCGTCCTCCACCCAAGCGGCGACGATCCGCTGCACCGTGCGGGTCAGATCCTCGACCTGCTCGTTCGTAAGGCCCGCGGTCGGGATCGGCGGCCCGATCCGCACGTGGATCCGGCTCGGGCGCACGAGCCAGGTGCCCTTCGGAAGGAGATCGTACATGCCCCGGGCGGCCACCGGGACCACCGGCAGGCCGGCGTCGCGCGCCGCGAAGAACACCCCGCGGCGAAACGGGCGCACCTTGCCGTCGAGGGTGCGGTGCGCCTCCGGGAACGTAAGGATCGAGATCCCCCGCGCGGCGCGGTCCCGAAAGGCCGCCGCCACCTTCTGGTAGCGCCCCTCCCGCGCCCGCGGCACCGGGATCGCGTTCGCCATGCGCAGCAGCCAGCCGTAGCCCGGCAGGTGGAGGTGTGCCTCGTTCTCCAGCCCGCAAAAGACCCCGGGGATCGCCCAGACCGCGATGTGGGCGTCGAGGACGCTCGTGTGGTTGTGGGCGTACACGCACGGGCGCTCCGGGTCGAACGCCGGGTCGATGTCCACTCGGATCCGGCTGCCGGTCAGCCGCAGGCACGAGGCGAGCATCTTCTTGGGGAATCCGGTCTGGAAGCGCTCGAAGGGCACGAACCAGGACACCGGCACCGACAGCGCCACGGCGCCCATCATCAGGGCGAACGAGCCCGTCCAGGCCACCACCGACAGGGGGACGTAGACGAGATCGCGGGCGGAGCGGTTCTTGCGCGGTCGGTCGGTCATGGGCGGCGGCGAACGTATACCCGCATTCGGGCCCCGTGCGAAACGCCGGCGGGGCCGCCGCCCGCGCGCGCCGCTCGCTGCTAACGTCGGCGGCCGTGCCCGCGCGCGCACCGACAGCCGCAGCCGCCGGGGCCCGCCGCGTCGTGCCGTGCGTGGCCGCGCTGGCCGTGGCCGGGCCCGCCGGGACCGTGCGGGCCCGCCGCCCTCCACCGCAGATCCTCCGCCGCCCCTCGCACCGGCCGGTCTACTCGGTCGCGGTGGAGCTGCGGGTGCCGGTGGTCGCCGGGGGCGCCGCGGCGGTCGTCTCGCCGCCGGTGGGCTTCGGCGCGGCGTTCGTGTTCCGGTACCACGGCGTGCCGCTCGGGCCGGCCCGGCTCGGCGGCGTGCTCGTGCTCGGGCACGACCGCGTCCTCGACCGCGTGCGCCTTGCGTACTTCGACGAGGACGGCACCGCCCGCACGGCGATCCGCTGGGCGGCCCTCGATCAGACGACCTTCGCCACGGGGCCGTCGTTCCAGATCCCGCTTCGCCGCGTCTTCCTGGAGGTGGGCGGCGCGGTGGGGATCGTCGTGGGCAACCTGGTCCGGCCGGTGCCGGGGGACCCCGCGCGGCAGACCCGAGCGTCCGGGGTGGGCTTCGTCGTACGGGGCGACGCGGGGCTGGGGATCCCCCTGTTCGAGCACCACGGCCTGCTGCTCGGGGCCTCCTTCTCCAAGGTCTTCTCCAACGTACGCACGAGCGCCGATCCGGCGGCGGCGGCCGACCCCACCGCCGTGCGCGACACGGCGCCCTTCGACATGACGATCGCCCCCTTCGTGGGCTACCAGGGATGGTTCTGACATGCCCCTTACGCTTCGTCCCGATCCCCACCGTGCGCCCCCGGAAGGTCCCGTGGTCTGCGTCGTCCTCGACGGCGTGGGGATCGGCCGCGGGGACGAAAGCGACGCCGTGGCGCTCGCCCGCACCCCGTGTCTCGACCACGGCACCGCGCTGCGCAGCTTCACCCGCCTGCGGGCCCACGGCCGCGCGGTGGGCATGCCCACGGACAAGGACATGGGCAACAGCGAGGTGGGGCACAACGCCCTGGGCGCGGGCCGGGTGTTCGACCAGGGCGCCAAGCTGGTGGACCGGGCCATCGCGGACGGTTCGATCTTCACGTCGCCTGCGTTCGAGGCGCTGGTCCGGCACCTCCACTGCACCGGCGGCACGCTGCACCTGCTCGGCCTGTTGTCCGACGGCAACGTGCACAGCCACATCGACCACGTGTTCGCCCTCCTCGACGGCGCCGCACGTGCAAAGATCGGCCGGATCCGGCTGCACGTGCTGCTCGACGGCCGGGACGTGCCCGAGGGCACGGGGCTTTCGTACGTCGAGCGCCTCGAAGGCAAGCTGGCCGAGCTGCGCGCTGCGGGCATCGACGCGGCCATCGCCAGCGGCGGCGGGCGCATGGTCACGACGATGGATCGCTACGAGTCGGACTGGTCCATCGTCGAGCGCGGCTGGCGGGCGCACGTGCTGGGCGAGGGGCGGCCCTTCGCGTCGGCCGCCGAGGCGATCCGCACCCTCTACGGCGCGTGTGGGCGCTCGGACCAGCACCTGCCGCCGTTCGTGGTGGTGCAGGGCGGGGCGCCGGTCGGGCCCATCCGGGACGGGGACGCCGTGGTGCTCTGGAACTTCCGCGGCGACCGGGCCATCGAGATCTCGCAGGCCTTCGAGGAGGACGACTTCGCCGGTTTCGACCGCGTGCGCCGACCTTCGGTGTTCTTCGCCGGGATGATGCAGTACGACGGCGACCGGAAGATCCCGCGGCGGTTCCTCGTGGCGCCGCCGGCCATCGACCGCACCATGGGCGAACTGCTCGCCGCCGCCGGCAAGGTGCAACTCGCCTGCGCCGAGACGCACAAGTTCGGGCACGTTACGTATTTCTGGAACGGCAACCGTGCCGAGCCGTTCGACCCGGCGCTCGAGGACTACGTGGAGGTGCCGTCGGGCGACCTCGACCCGAAGGATCACCCGTGGATGCAGGCGGGGGCGGTGACCGACCGGATCGTCGCGCAACTGGGCCGCCGGCGGTACGACTTTGTGCGGGTCAACTTCGCCAACGGGGACATGGTGGGGCACACGGGCGACGCGGAGGCGGCGCGGCTGGCCGTGGCCTGCGTGGACTTCGCCCTCGGCCGGCTGCGCCGCGCGGTCCTCGACCGCGGCGGGGTGCTCGTGGTCACGGCCGACCACGGCAACGCCGACCACATGTTCGACCGCGACGGGGCAGGGCGGATCCACGTGCGCACGAGCCACAGCCTGAACCCGGTGCCGTTTTGGATCGAAGACCCGCGGGCGCCCGGGGGGGCGCCCCGCCTCGCGCCGCCGCCCGATCCCGGCCTCGCCAACGTGGCCGCCACGTGCCTGGCCCTTTTGGGGTTCGTCCCGCCGGACGACTACGAACCGAGCCTGCTCGCGCCGCCCGCATGAACCTCCACGGCCACTTCTGGACGATCTGGCCGCACCTGGCCGGCCGGATCGCCCCGCCGCGACCGGGGCGGGCGGCACCCTTTCGGGCCGTCGTCGAAGACCCCCGGCGGGGTCCCGTGCCGCTTTCCGGCGCGCGTTACGGCGCCGGCGGCGACCTGGTGGTGGTCGTCCACGGCATGGGCGGCAGCCACGAAAGCGCGTACGTGCTGCGCATGGTCGCCGCGGTGCGTCGCGCGGGGTTTTCGGCGCTGGCGCTGTCGCTGCGCGGGGCCGATGGATCGGGCGCCGACTTCTACCACGCGGGGATCGCCGAGGACGTGGCCGCGGCGCTCGCGGCACCGTCGCTGGCCCCGGTGCGGCGGATCGCGCTGGTGGGCTTTTCCCTCGGGGGGCACGTCGCCCTGCGCTACGCCCTCGCGCCCACGGACGCCCGGGTGCGGGCGGTGGCGGCGATCTGCCCGCCGCTCGACCTCGACCGCACGCGCGCCCACATCGACGCCCCGCGCGCGCTGCCCTACCGCCGGCACCTGCTCGCGGAACTGGTGCGCATGTATGCCCGGGTGGCACGGCGCGGCGGCGGCCCGATCCCGCTCGCCCGCGCCCGCAGGATCCGCACGATCTACGCGTGGGACACGGCGATCGTCGCGCCGCGGTTCGGGTTCGCCGGCGCCGAGGCCTACTACGAGCAGATGAGCGTCGGGCCCCATCTCGGCCGCGTGACCGTGCCGGCCCTCCTGGTGGCCGCCCGGCACGACCCCATGGTGCCGCTTTCGTCGCTCGAACCGTCGCTTCGCCGCATCGCGCCCGGCGGCCCCGTGGACGTGCGGATCGTGGACCGCGGCGGACACGTGGGCTTTCCGGCCGACGCGAGGCTCGGTCGGGCGCCGGGCGGGCGGCACCCGTACGACGACGTCGTGGCCTGGCTGGCGGTGCGGCTTCGAGCGCCGTAAGGCATGGGGGGCATCACCCCCAACCGGTGTCCCCTCCCCGACCCCTTGCGGGGCCCTCGGCCGGCGTGGTACCGTGTATCCATGGAGGTGACGATGTCCCAACGAAGATACCTTCGTATGGTAGGTTTTTGTGCGCTCACGGGGGCGTTTTCGGGCTGCTCGGGCGGTGGCGACGGCCAGACCGGCTCCGCGGGTGCCACGGGCGGTTCCGGGCTGGCGACGATCACGGGCGGGGCGTCTGCGGCGACCGACTCGGTGGGCTCGGCCGGTGCGTCTTCCTCCTCTGGGGGGACGACGGCGGTGACGGCCGGCTCGGCGACGGCCGGCGCGAGCACCTCCGGCGGCCTCAAGTTCGACGTGGGGGCCTCCGTGGACCTCGGGATGTGCTTTCCCGGCGACCCCAACTGCGACGAGGTGTGCAAGCCGGAGTTTACCGAGTTCGTGGATCCGATCATCAAGTGCAGTTGGGAGCAGCACGCGGTCATCATGACGCCCGTGGTGGCGGACCTCGAAAACGACGGGTCCATCGAGATCCTCGTAACCGTTTACAGCGGCAGCGAAGAACAGGGCAAGCTCGTCGTGCTCGACGGCACGGATTGCTCGGAGCTATACCGCTCCCCGACCGGCGTGTTCGGGATCCGCAGCCAGCTTGCGGTCGCTGACCTCGACGGGGATACGGATCTGGAAGTCATCGGCCTCAAGATCGGAGGTTTCGGGCTTGGGACCCACGAAGTGGTGGTGACCGACCATTTCGGCAACGTCCTGGCGACCTCGCAGGCGGCCGGCGTGACCGGCGGATGGGGGCATGCCGACGGCGGCGTGGCCGTCGTGAACTTGGATGGCGCCGGGCCGCCTGAGATCGTCTACGCCGGCATGGCGCTGCGCTTCGAGAACGGCCAGCTTACGACGATGTGGAACAACACCGTGCCGACGGGCTGGTGGGGGATCCTCTCGGGGGTGGCCGACGTGGACCTCGACGGCACGCCCGAGGTCGTCACGGGCAACCGGATCTTCGACGGCGTGACGGGCGCGGACGAGACCCCGGCGAACGTGGCGGCCATGGTGGCCGGCTACGTGGCCGTGGCGGACTTCGACGAGAACACCCCCGAGCCCGAGATCGTGCTCGTCAGCTCCCAGGTGAACCAGGCCGGTACGCTCACCGTCTACCATCCGGTCACGGGGAACGTGATCTTGGGTCCCGTCACCTTCGGAGTGAAGTGGGGCGGTCCGCCGACGGTCGGTGACTTCGACGGGGACGAGAAGCCGGAGATCGCGGCGGCGGGCTATTCCGGTTACTTCGTGTTCGATCCGGAGTGCGATCCGAACAACCTGCCGGCCTACTGCCAGTCGGCGTGGGTGCGGTGGTTGTCGCCCACCGTGGACGCTTCGAGCGGATCGACCGGATCGACGCTGTTCGACTTCAACGGCGACGGGCGCGCGGAGGTGGTCTACCGCGACACGTATAAGCTGCGGATCTACGATGGCGACACGGGCGACGTGCTCAGCCAGTTCGACATCACCTCGGGGACGATCCTGGAGAACCCCGTGGTGGCCGACGTGGACCTCGACGGCCACGCAGAGATCGTCGTCCCGGCCCAATTCGACAAGCAGGGCATCTTCGTCCTCGAAGATCCGCAGGACAAGTGGGTGGCCGCCCGCTCGATCTGGAACCAGCACACCTACCACGTGACGAACACCTTTCCGAACGGCCAGATCCCCCTGACGGAGACGAACAACTGGGCCGTGTGGAACAACTACCGCCAGCAGGTGGGGCCGGAGGACAAGCCCTGCAAGCCCGCGCCGGAGGGGTAGGGACGGGCCCTTGCGCCAGGCGTTTCCGGCCCGACGGCCGGGCGCGGGGGGCACGCGGTCGGAAGGTGCTAGCCTGAAGGCATGCGGACCTCCTCGTGGAAACGATCCCCCGGCGCGGCAGTCGCCGTGATGTTGGGTTTGGTGTCGCCGCTGGCGGCCTGTGGCGGCGACGATGGGGCGCGGACCTCCGGGTTCTCCGGCACCGCCACCTCGGCGACGGCGACCGCGGGGACCCGTGGAACGGCCGGGGGGGCCACGAGCAACGCCAGTGTCGGCGGTACGGCGACCTCCACCACGACCACGGCGGGCAGCACGAACACGGGCACCGCCGGCTCGACCACGGGCACCGGATCCTCCACCGGCGGCACGAGCACCGGGGGCGGGATGGACATGGTGACGTTCGACTGGGTGCGCGAGATCTGGTCCACGAGCCGCTACGACATTCCGTTGGGGGCGGTCGTGTCGGACGGGGCCGTGTACGTGGCCGGGATCCGCAGCAAGGATCTGGACATCCTGGGCTTTCAGATCGACAACGGAAAACAGCAGTTTCGCATCACGAAGCACGATCTCGACACGGGGGACAAGCTCGCCCAGCAGACGGCCGACTGCACGGGCTTCTTCAACATCGCCGACGTCACCCACGCGCGCGACATCGCGGCCGACGACGCCGGCAACCTGTACGTGGCCGGACACGCGCGGTGCCAGGAGATGAAGATCGGGTTCCAGGGCAAGGACTGGACCGTCAACACGGAACTCAAGGGCGATGCGTTCGTGATTTCGATGCTGCCCACGCTCGAGCCCCGCTGGATCGAGACGCAACAAAGCGACGACGAGGACAAGGCCGAGTCCATCGCCGTCTTCGGCTCGTCCGTGGTCGTCGCCGGACACTTCTCCGGTTCGGTCCTCGACATCAAGGGCATCCTTGCGCTGGGCAACAAGGGCAACTTCGACGTCTACGTGGCCGAGTACACCACGGACGGGCAGCCGACGGGGCGGGCCGTGGGCATCGGCGGCGGTGAGGACGACGGCCAGCCCGCGGTGACCGTGGGGCCGTCCGGCGACATCTACGTCACGGGGTACATGCGCAGCAACCCCACCGTCGTGTATGACCCGAACGGGTCGGTGCTTGCGACCATCGCGCCCGCCGGAGGGATGGGGGACGCGTTCGTCGTCAAGCTCTCGCCCACCTTCGACGTGGTTTGGGCCACGTCCATCGGCGGGCCGGCCGACGACAAGGGCCGCGGCATCGTGGCGGACGGGCAGCGGGTGTACGTGGCGGGCTTTACGGAGGGGGGGATCGATCTGCCCGGCTGCTGCAACCTCGCGCCGCAGGGCGGCAAGGACGCCTACCTGGTCGTGCTGTCCGATACCGACGG
>Ga0256839_1001885_pt1 | contig 24572 bp, 20 predicted proteins | sample 354166metaG_FD_185968 | JGI IMG/M metagenome (GOLD analysis project Ga0256839, IMG submission 185968) | Hydrothermal vent microbial communities from Mid Atlantic Ridge, Atlantic Ocean - 354-166 | ecosystem: Environmental > Aquatic > Marine > Hydrothermal vents | place: Atlantic Ocean: Mid... | reverse complement strand
CCACCCATCTTTTCTGCCATTACTTTCGTAAGCGCTGCAGTTAAGGTTGTTTTTCCATGGTCTACGTGACCAATTGTGCCCACGTTGACGTGGGGTTTATTACGTTCAAATTTCTCTTTGGACATGATTACTCACCTTTTAACTTAACTGCCGCTCAACCTAGCATAATTTACATTTATTTTACTTACTAAACATCAACAATTTTAACTAAAGTTCACCATCGCATCAGCAACCGACTTTGACACTTCTGCATACTTTGCAAACTCCATTGAATAACTTGCTCTACCTTGTGTAGCTGACCGTAAGGCCGTTGCATACCCAAACATTTCTGACAATGGAACTTCAGCACGGATAATTTTCCCCGAAGGAGCCTCATCCATACCCTGAACAACACCACGGCGACGTGTTAAATCACCCATGACATCACCCATATTATCTTCTGGCGTCACAACCTCTACCCGCATCACAGGCTCCAAAATAGTTGGATCTGCCTCTAGCACTGCATGTCTAATAGCCAAGGAACCCGCCACTTTAAACGACATTTCACTCGAGTCAACATCATGAAACGAACCATCAATCAAAGTAACCTTTACATCAACCAAAGGACAACCAGCAATGACGCCATTATTTAACTGCTCTTCCATGCCACTATCTGCCGCTGGTATGTATTCCTTTGGAAGCACACCATCCACAAGTGCATTTTCAAACTCATACCCAGAACCTTCTGGCATTGGCTCAAGTTTAATCTTTACATGACCGTAATGATTCTTACCCGCAGTTTCACGTATAAACTTTCCTTCCGCTTCCACCGCTTGACGAATACATTCTCGATATGAGACCTGTGGAATCCCCACATTCGCTTCAACATCAAATTCACGCTTCATGCGGTCAACAATAATATCAAGATGCAACTCACCCATCCCAGAGATAATTGTTTGACCCGTATCCTCATCCGTATGCACTTTAAAAGTCGGGTCTTCTTGTGCCAGCTTAGCTAATGCTAACGCCATTTTATCTTGATCAGCTGTGGTTTTAGGTTCAACTGCAACCGAAATCACCGGCACTGGAAAATCCATTCGCTCTAATGAAATTGGATTGGATTTATCACACAGTGTATCACCTGTTGTCACATCCTTTAAGCCAACTGCAGCAGCGATATCACCTGCCCTTACTTCTTTTACCTCTTCACGCGAATTTGAATGCATCTGTAAAATACGCCCAACTCTTTCGCGCTTACCTTTCAATGGATTTAAAACCATCTCTCCGGTTTTTAATATCCCAGAGTACACTCTAAAAAATGTCAACGTCCCTACAAAGGGGTCAGTTGCAATCTTAAAAGCCAGCGAAGAAAAAGGCTCATCATCCGAGGCTTTGCGCTCAACCTCTTTACCTAATTCAGAACCATCATCTATAACACCCGTTACTGCAGGCACATCCAATGGCGAAGGCAAGTAACTCACAACAGCATCAAGCATCGCTTGAACACCTTTATTCTTAAAAGCTGAACCACACAACGCAGGAATTATCTCTCCCGCCAAAGTGCGTATACGAAGCCCATGGTGAATTTGCTCTACATTGAGATCGCCACCTTCAAGATATGCATCCATCAAAACTTCATTCGCCTCAGCAGCGGCTTCCACCATTGTTTCACGCCACTTCTTTGCCTCTGACTGCAATTCATTTGGAATATCGCTCAATGTGCACGAAAGACCTTTATCATCATCATTCCAATCAATCGCTTTCATTAAAATCAGATCAACAACACCCTTAAACTCGTCTTCGGCTCCGATTGCAATCTGCACAGGTACTGGGTTTGCACCTAAACGCTCTTTCATTTGCTCTAAGACACGCAAAAAGTCGGCACCAACACGATCCATTTTATTAACAAATGCAATGCGCGGAACGTGATATTTATTAGCTTGCCGCCAAACCGTTTCAGATTGCGGCTCTACACCACCCACCGCGCAAAAAACGGCCACAGCACCGTCTAAAACTCTCAACGATCGCTCCACTTCTATGGTGAAGTCAACATGACCAGGCGTATCGATAATATTAATTCGATGTTGATCAAATTGCTTATCCATCCCCTCCCAGAAACATGTTGTTGCCGCTGAGGTTATGGTAATACCGCGTTCTTGTTCTTGCTCCATCCAATCCATGGTTGCAGCACCATCATGCACCTCACCTATTTTGTGAGAAACACCGGTATAAAACAAAACACGTTCTGTTGTGGTCGTCTTACCTGCATCGATATGCGCCATTATTCCTACATTACGATAGCGATCAAGAGGGGTTACACGAGCCACAGTATTTCCTTATTATTTAACTTCCTATACGTCAGATTACCAACGGAAGTGAGCAAATGCCTTATTAGCTTCTGCCATTTTATGTGTATCTTCACGCTTCTTAACTGCAGAGCCTCGCTTTTCAGCAGCATCCATTAATTCGCCAGCAAGCTTTAGAGCCATCGACTTTTCACCACGCTTTCGAGCAGCTTCAACCAACCAACGCATAGCTAATGCATTTTGACGAGAAGCACGAACCTCGACAGGCACTTGGTAGGTTGCTCCGCCAACACGTCGAGACTTTACTTCTACCGAAGGTCTGACATTATCTAATGCAGTATCAAGAATTTCCATCCCATCATTGCCTTTCTTTGATGCTATTTCATCAAGCGCAACGTATACAACTTTTTCAGCAATTGATTTTTTACCATCTTTCATGATGGTATTAATGAACTTTGCTAAAACCAAACTTCCAAATTTTGGATCTGGAAGGATAATACGTTTCGGGACTTCTCTTCTTCTTGGCATAAATTACTCACTTAAAATTTGTTTACTATTATTCAACAATACATCAACGATTTCAGTTAAGACTTAGGTCGCTTAGCACCATATTTTGAACGACCCTGTCGGCGCTCTTGCACACCTTGTGTATCTAACGAACCACGTACCACATGATATCGCACACCTGGCAAATCTTTTACACGACCACCACGAATCAGTACCACGGAGTGTTCCTGTAGATTATGACCCTCACCGCCAATATAACTACTGACTTCGAAACCATTAGTCAAACGAACACGAGCAACTTTACGCATAGCTGAGTTCGGCTTTTTTGGTGTGGTCGTGTAAACACGCGTACAAACACCACGGCGTTGTGGGCAAGCTTCTAATGCAGGCACATTACTTTTTTCTGCTTTACGCTTTCGCGGCTTACGCACTAACTGATTAATAGTAGACATTAAAAATGTTCTCCAATTTTTATATTGTTTCTTATATTCGTTTCAAAACTTTATTATAAAGCCTTGGCACAATAACAACTGTCACCGTGATAAAGGCGCGGAATTCTATTACCACAACGCTATCATGTCAAACAGTACTTTAATTTAAAGCAAACTTTCTTTAACAAAGAAAGTTACTATAAACACTTATTGGTCATTTAATCACCAGCAGACACTTCTGCTTCCTTGGCTTTTTCTGCTTCGGCTTTCATTTTTTCAGATTCTGCAGCCAGCGCATCAAGCTGATCTTGTACTTCTTGCTGCTTACGACGACGCTCTAAATGATGCTTAAAGCCTGTTCCCGCCGGAATCAAACGCCCGACGATCACATTCTCTTTTAGACCGAGTAAATCATCTCGCGCACCTCGCACCGAAGCTTCCGTTAACACACGCGTTGTCTCTTGAAATGATGCCGCAGATATAAATGAATCTGTCACTAACGACGCTTTAGTAATACCGAGCAGTATACGATCATAAGTAGTAGGTAATTTACCCTGCGCAATCAGCTTCTCATTGGCTTCTTCAACCGCCCAATGATCAAGCTGCTCACCTTTTAGCATACGGCTATCACCTGACGTTAAAATAACAACTTTACGCATCATTTGACGTGAAATGATCTCAATATGCTTATCGTTGATCCCCACACCCTGCAGGCGATAAACCTCTTGAACTTCTTTTACCAAATGCTCTGCCAATACAACAGGCCCCAGCAAACGCAAGATATCATGTGAGCTAGGCTCACCATCAGCAATCATCTCGCCTTTCGCTACTTTTTCACCCTCAAATACATCAAGGTTACGCCACTTAGGAATAAGTACTTCGTAGTGGTCACCTTTCTCTGGTGTAATCACTAAACGCTTTTTACCTTTAGTTTCTCTACCCCAAGAGAAAGTCCCTGAGATTTCTGCCAAAATCGCTGGCTGCTTAGGCTTACGAGCCTCAAACATATCAGCTACACGAGGCAGACCACCAGTAATATCACGTGTTTTAGATGATTCTTGCGCCAAGCGAGCCAAGACATCACCAACCGCTACTTTAGAACCTGCAGTCAAGCCGACCACCGCACCACCTGCTAAAGGATATTGAACCGGTATCTCAGTATTCTCAAAGAATAAAGTATCGCCTTTATCATCCAAAAGTCGAATCATTGGGTTAAGATCTTTTGATCCTGCTCCACGTGATGCAGGATCAGTAACCACCGTCGAGCTTAAACCCGTTACTTCATCAATTTGGGTATTAATAGTCTGACCATCGACAAAATCAACAAAGTCTACCGTACCTGCAACTTCTGTTACGATAGGATGCGTATGCGGATCCCATGTTGCAACTTCTTGCCCTGCATCAACTGTATCATTATCTTTAATGGTTACAACAGCACCGTAAGGTAACTTATAACGCTCACGCTCACGACCCTGATCATCAACTACGCTGATCTCACCTGAACGTGAAACTGTCACCAAGTTTCCATCTTTATTGGTTACTGTTTTCACATTTGATAAACGCGCATTACCGCTTGTTTTAACAGCGATATTATTATCTGCCGCAGAACGACTTGCTGCTCCACCGATATGAAAAGTACGCATAGTTAACTGTGTACCAGGCTCACCAATGGATTGCGCGGCAACAACACCGACTGCTTCACCCAAGTTAACCAGATGACCACGACCAAGATCACGGCCGTAACATTGACGACAAACACCTTTTTTAGTATCACAACTAATGGCCGATCTTACGATCATCTCATCAACACCCAAGCCTTCCAACTTAGCAACCCAAGCTTCATCCATTAAGGTCTTAGCGGGGATAACTACCTCACCTTTTGTATTGACAACATCAGTTGCTGTTACACGACCCAGAACACGCTCACCTAATGGCTGTACTACATCACCACCCTCGATAATGGGCTTCATAACTAAGCCATCAGTTGTTCCACAGTCATCCAGCGTCACCACCATATCTTGTGACACATCAACAAGACGGCGAGTTAAGTAACCAGAGTTAGCTGTTTTAAGCGCCGTATCAGCAAGCCCTTTTCGAGCACCGTGGGTAGATATAAAGTATTGTAGTACATTAAGACCTTCACGGAAGTTAGAGGTAATAGGTGTTTCAATGATCGAACCGTCGGGTTTCGCCATCAAACCACGCATACCTGCCAACTGACGAATCTGCGCGGGAGAACCACGAGCGCCAGAATCTGCCATCATATAAATAGAGTTAAATGATTCTTGAATGACAGTATCACCCTTTGCATCAACAACCTCCTCCGCACCCATTCCATCCATCATCGCTTTCGCAACTTGATCATTGGTACGCGCCCAGATATCAACCACCTTATTATAGCGCTCACCCTGCGTAACAAGACCTGATGCGTATTGATTTTGAATTTCTCTTACATCATCTTCTGAACGACTAATAATCTCGGCTTTTTCTTTTGGAATCACCATGTCATCCGCACAGAATGAAACGCCTGCTAATGTTGCGTACCTATAACCGGTGTACATCAATTGATCAGCTAGAATTACTGTGTCTTTCAAACCAATTCGGCGATAGCCTTCATTGATTAAACCAGATATTGCTTTCTTTTTAAGAATAACATTAACAAGCTCAAATGGCATACCATCGGGTAAGACCTCAGAGACAATCGCACGCCCAACTGTTGTATCCATTAAGCGTGTTTGACTGGTTAGCTCGCCATGCTCATCGTATTCACTATCTGTAATGCGCACCTTAACTTTTGCATGCAGTGAAACTTGATGCGTATCATAAGCACGTTTTGCTTCTTCAACATCAGCAAAGATCATGCCCTCGCCTTTAGCATTAATGCTTTCACGTGTCATATAATACAAACCCAAAACGATATCTTGAGAAGGTACAATAATTGGCTCACCGTTAGCCGGTGATAACACATTGTTGGACGCCATCATCAAAACACGCGCTTCTGTTTGAGCTTCTAATGAGAGAGGCACATGAACCGCCATCTGGTCACCGTCAAAGTCAGCGTTAAAGGCTGAACATACAAGCGGGTGTAATTGAATAGCTTTTCCTTCAATCAGCACAGGTTCAAATGCTTGGATACCCAATCTATGCAGCGTTGGCGCACGGTTTAACATAATTGGATGTTGGCGAATAATCTCAGCAAGGATATCCCAAACTTCTGGAGTTTCACGCTCAACTAATTTCTTTGCTGCTTTGATCGTAGTCGCTAATCCACGACGTTGTAGCTTTCCAAAAATAAAAGGCTTAAATAACTCAAGCGCCATTTTCTTAGGCAAGCCACATTGGTGAAGCTTAAGCGCAGGGCCGACCACGATTACCGAACGACCCGAATAATCGACACGCTTACCTAATAAGTTTTGACGGAAACGACCTTGTTTACCTTTAATCATATCAGCCAGTGATTTTAACTGACGACGATTAGAACCGGTAATAGCACGTCCGCGACGACCATTATCTAACAGCGCATCAACCGACTCTTGAAGCATACGTTTTTCATTGCGTACGATAATATCTGGCGCATTTAAGTCCAATAAACGACGTAGACGGTTATTACGATTGATTACTCGACGGTATAGGTCATTAAGATCAGAAGTCGCAAAACGACCACCTTCCAAAGGCACCAACGGACGCAAATCTGGCGGTAGAACAGGAAGTATCGTTAAGATCATCCACTCAGGCTTATTACCTGATGACTTTGGATCATTCTTTTTAGAACAGAACGACTCCATAAGCTTAGTACGCTTACTGATCCGCTTTAACTTTGTCTCAGAGTTAGTAGATTTAGCTTCTTCTTCAAGGTCAACCAACGCCTCTTCTACATCAACAGACTTTAGCATCTCCAGAACAGCTTCTGCGCCCATAGCCGCATCAAACTCATCACCAAACTCTTCAAGTGCCTCTAAATAAGCTTCATCATTTAACAGCTGACCACGCTCTAATGTTGTCATACCAGGCTCTGTTACCACAAACGCCTCGAAATACAACACCCGCTCAATATCACGTAAAGTCATATCAAGGAATAAACCAATACGCGATGGTAATGATTTCAAGAACCAGATATGCGCAACAGGACAAGCAAGATCAATATGACCCATACGATCACGTCGAACCGTGGTATTAGTAACTTCAACACCACACTTCTCACACACAACACCGCGATGCTTCAAACGCTTGTATTTACCACACAAACATTCGTAATCTTTTACTGGGCCAAATATTTTAGCGCAAAACAAGCCATCACGCTCAGGCTTAAACGTTCGGTAGTTAATCGTTTCTGGCTTTTTAACTTCACCAAACGACCATGAACGAATAACTTCTGGTGATGCTAAACCAATGCGAATTGCATCGAACTCTTCTGTATCGGACTGCTGCTTAAATATATTAAGCAGATCTCCCATGCCTTTATTCATCATTTCAACACCACCTATTTGTTGTCTTTTTCAAGTTCAATATGCAGACCCAACGAACGAATCTCCTTCATCAACACATTAAAGGATTCAGGCATACCTGCTTCCATGTGTAGATTTCCATCAACAATATTTTTGTACATTTTATTACGACCCTGCACATCATCCGACTTCACTGTAAGTACTTCTTGAAGCGTATAGGCCGCGCCATAGGCCTCCAATGCCCAGACTTCCATCTCACCAAAGCGCTGACCACCAAACATAGCTTTACCACCCAACGGCTGCTGTGTAACCAGCGAATATGGGCCTGTAGAACGCGCGTGCATTTTATCATCAACCAAGTGATTCAACTTCAACATATGCATGTAGCCGACAGTAATTTTACGCTCAAATGGAACACCCGTACGACCATCAAATAAAGTAGTTTGACCAGTCTCAGGTAGCTCTGCTAATTTCAGCATACGCTTGATTTCAGTTTCAGCTGCACCATCAAATACCTGTGTTGCCATTGGCACACCTTTACGCAGATTTGAAGACATTTCAATCACTTCATCATCCGTCATTTCACTGATATCACCCTGAGCTGGGTTACCACCTTCAGTGTATATTTCAGTCAAGAACTTACGCAGCTCGTCTACTTTAGCTTTAGCATCAACCATTCTGCCGATTTTTTCGCCCAAGCCTTTTGCCGCCCAGCCAAGATGCATTTCTAATACCTGACCAACATTCATTCGAGACGGCACACCTAATGGATTCAAACAAATATCAACTGGCACACCATGTTCATCGTATGGCATATCTTCCACAGGAACGATACGAGAAACAACACCTTTGTTTCCGTGCCGACCCGCCATTTTGTCGCCCGGTTGCATGCGACGACGAACTGCCACATAAACCTTAACAACTTTAAGTACACCCGGCGCAAGATCATCACCAGCTGTGATTTTATCTTTTTGCTTTTGCAAGCGATCCTCATAGTGTGCTTTCTTTTCAGCTAACAACTTAGATAGGTTTTCTAGTTGCTTATTAGCATCCGCATTCTTTAAGCGTAGCTCAAACCAGTCCTTGCTATCCAAATCAGTTAAATAAGCCTTGGTAATTTTGCCACCTGCTTTAATACCCGCCGGTCCACCGTCAGCTACTTTGTTAAGCACAAGCTCTTCAACACGCGCAAACAAATCATCTTCAACAACCAAGAGTTCATCACGTAAGTCATTTCTAACTTTAGACAAAGCCTCTTCTTCAAGTGCTATTGCACGAGCATCTTTCTCGACACCTTCACGAGTAAACACACGTACATCAATAACAGTACCAAACATACTCGATTTAACACGTGAAGATGTATCTTTTACATCTGATGCTTTCTCACCAAAAATTGCACGTAGAAGTTTTTCTTCTGGAGTAAGCTGTGTCTCACCTTTTGGCGTAACCTTACCCACCAAAATATCACCGGGCTTTACTTCAGCCCCAACATGAACAATGCCTGATTCATCCAATTTAGAAAGTAAGTGCTCGCTCACATTAGGAATATCACCTGTTATTTCTTCAGCACCTAACTTCGTATCACGTGCCAAACAACTTATTTCTTCAATATGAATCGAGGTAAAGCGATCTTCTTCTACAACACGTTCAGAAACAAGAATTGAATCCTCAAAGTTATAACCATTCCAAGGCATAAAGGCAATTTTAATATTTTGACCTAGTGCTAATTCACCCAAATCTGTAGATGAACCATCAGCTAGCACATCACCACGAGCAATCACATCACCCACTTTGACGATAGGCTTTTGATTTACGCAAGTATTCTGGTTTGAGCGGGTGTATTTGATTAAATTATAAATATCAACACCACCTTCTTGCGCCTCATCATCATTTACACGAACCACAATACGCGCAGATTCAGTAGCACTTACCACGCCGCCACGCTTAGCAACAACCGTTGAACCAGAGTCAACCGCAACAACACGCTCCATCCCCGTTCCACAAACGGGTGTTTGTGCAATCAAACATGGAACCGCTTGACGTTGCATGTTTGAGCCCATCAATGCACGGTTAGCATCATCATGCTCTAGGAACGGAATTAACGAAGCCGCAACCGATACAATCTGCTTTGGCGACACATCCATATACTGAACATCAGTAGCAGGAGACACCATAAATTCATTTTGATAACGACATGAAATCATGTCTTTTACAAATTTACTGTCTTTACCAATATCAGCATTAGCCTGCGCAATGACATAACGTGATTCTTCAATTGCTGACAAGTAATCAATATCTTTTGAAACTTTGCCATCTTTTACTTTACGATAAGGCGTCTCTAAGAAACCATAGTCATTGGTTTTCGCAAATACAGCCAATGAATTGATCAGACCGATGTTTGGCCCTTCAGGAGTCTCAATAGGACAAACACGACCATAATGAGTTGGGTGCACGTCACGCACTTCAAAACCAGCACGCTCACGTGTCAAACCGCCAGGACCTAGAGCCGAGATACGACGTTTGTGAGTTATCTCAGAAAGTGGATTATTTTGATCCATAAATTGTGACAACTGACTTGAACCGAAGAACTCTTTTACCGCAGCTGATACTGGCTTAGCGTTCACCATATCTTGCGGCATCAAGCCTTCACTTTCGGCAACTGTTAAACGCTCTTTAACCGCTCGCTCTACACGCACAAGACCAATACGGAATGCATTTTCAGCCATTTCACCAACACTTCGAATACGACGATTTCCTAAGTGATCAATATCATCAATAACACCGTTTCCATTACGAATATCAATTAATGTTTTTAGCACATTAACAATATCTGAACTGGCTTTACCGCTCTTTTTAAGTTTTTCGTAAACCTCGCCATGCTCTTCAACCAAGGCTTTAGAAGCCGCATCTTTTCGACCTGAAAGATAATCCAAGTCAAATAAAATACTAGGACCCGTCTCATGATCATACTCAAGACGCTTATTAAACTTCATCCGCCCCACACCAGAAAGGTCGTAACGATCTTCCGAGAAGAACAGGTTATGAAATAAATTTTCAGCGGCATCTTTAGTGGGTGGCTCACCAGGACGCATCATGCGATAAATTTCAACCATTCCTTCTAATGCAGTTGTAGAAGAATCGATTCTTAAAGTATTTGAGATAAATGGCCCACGATCAAGCTCATTGGTGTAAATAACATCAAACTTTTTAATATCATTTTCACGCAACAACTCAATCAACTCTTCTGTCAATTCAGCATTTGCCTCAACAAGAAATTCACCTGTAGATTCATCAATAATATTATGCGCAAGAATTTTTCCGTGCATATACTCTTCTGGCACTTCAAGTTTCTTAACCTTTGCTTTTTCTAGCAACTTTATATGTTTAGCCGTAATACGACGACCCGACTCTACAATTTTGCTTCCATCCACCTCAATATCAAAGGACGCTAATTCACCACGCAAGCGTGATGGATCCAAGGCCATTTGTATTTTAGTTTTCTGTAGAGTTATAGAAATTTTCTCGAAGAAACAATCAATAATTTGCTCTGTTTCCATACCCAATGCACGTAGTAACACCGTTGCAGGAAGTTTTCTGCGTCGATCAATACGCACAAACACAGAATCTTTCGGATCAAACTCAAAGTCCAACCACGAACCACGATAAGGAATAACACGCGCGTTATGAAGCAGTTTACGTGCGGTGTTTGTTTTGCCTTTATCATGATCGAAGAACACACCTGGCGAACGATGCAACTGTGACACAATGACACGTTCAGTACCGTTAATAACAAAGGTACCCTTCTCCGTCATCAACGGCATTTCACCAAGGTAAACATCTTGTTCTTTTATATCCTTGACAACTTTGGTTTTCTTTGGTGCATCTTTATCGTAGATAACCAAACGCATAGTCGCGCGCAAAGATGCCGCATAAGTTAAACCACGCTGTTGACACTCACGCACATCAAATACAGGCTCTGCGATATTATAATCAACGTACTCAAGCATCACGAAACCTGAGTAACTAACAATCGGAAATACCGAATTGAACGCACCTTGCAAGCCCTTGTCTTTTCTTTTTTCTACAGGGACACCCGTCTGCAAATACCCGCGATATGACTCAAGTTGAATAGCTAAAAGATAGGGTATATCTAAAGCCTGTTGGCGTTTACCAAAATCCTTACGGATACGTTTTTTCTCAGTGAAAGTCAGAGCCATAATTTTCCTCTTCTGAAACCTGTTCAGCGTATGTGTACATCAAGTACAGAGAAGCCCCTCTACACTCTGAGGAACCCCTAAAATTCTTTGGTCGCTACTACAAAATACGGGGCATTTCACAGTAAAGCGACGAAAGGCCGACAGTGATTAACACTGTCAGCCTGTCTATTATGAAAGAGATAATTCATCTACATTCATAAAAATAGGACTACTTTAGTTCTACAGTAGCGCCTGCTTCTTCTAATTGCTTCTTAGTTTCTTCAGCTTCGTCTTTAGACGCGCCTTCTTTAACAGTAGCTGGAGCACTTTCTACCATTTCTTTTGCTTCTTTTAGACCAAGACCTGTGATAGCACGAACTGCTTTGATTGCAGAGATTTTATTCTCTCCAAAGCTAGTCATTACAACGTCAAACTCAGTCTGCTCAGCAGCAGCTTCACCAGCATCTCCGCCAGCAACAGGCGCAGCCGCTACAGCAGCAGCAGCAGATACACCAAATTTTTCTTCCATATCAGAGATTAGTTCAACAACCTCCATTACACTCATATTTGATATTGCTTCAAGAATATCATCTTTAGAAACAGCCATTTTATTTCTCCTAAACCTAAATCAGTTAATCGCAAATGCGACTTTGTATATTAATATTAAAAATCAAACTATCTGAAAACAAAAACAGACCACATCCAAACTGGATTAGGCCGCTTTTGAATCACTAACAGCTGCAACAGTACGAACAAGCTTTCCAGGAACTTCTTTGAAAGTACGCGCCAATTTTTCTACAGGTGCTCTCAGTGTTCCAGCCAAAATAGCCAGAGCCTGATCGCGAGTAGGCAATTTAGCCAGACGATCAATTTCAGAAGCTGCTAATAACTCTCCACCTACGGACAGCATTTTAACTTCCAGCTTGTCATGCTCTTTAGCAAAATCTTTTATGACGCGAGCCGCCGCACCGGGATCTTCTTGCGAAAATGCCAACACTAAAGGACCCACAAAACCATCACTCATACATGAAAAATCAGTATCAGCAAGGGCAATCTTCGCCAAATTATTTTTTACTACACGCAAGTAAACTCCACCTTCTCGCGCTTTAACACGCAATTCAGTCATTTCACCAACGCTAAGACCGTGGTACTCTGCAGCAACCGCGGAATGAGCTTCTGTAGCAACCGCAGCAACTTCAGAGACAATTTTCTTCTTCTCTTGTAAAGTTAACGCCACAATTTCCACCTCTTTTGTTCGGCAGCAAAACCACCGTTTAATCAAATGCTTGGCTTAAAAATAAACCAAACATCTTAAACAACGCGCCCCAAACCAACTGATTTAGGTTACGCCATCTACGCAGGACATTAAGATTCATCGAATAAACACCCGATAAAACACCTACGGTCTTTGATGACATACAACCAAGTATATTCATCATCACCCTGCTCAATCAAGCAGCAAAGCTATTGGCAAACAGCACCAAATTTTTATAACTTCTCATATAATTCAGAGCACGAATCAATATCGCGCTCAATTTAGTAGTCCAATGAAGCCGAATCCACAGCCAAACCTGCACCCATAGTGCTAGAGACTGTCACCTTTTTCAGGTAAACACCTTTTGCAGAAGTCGGTTTCGCTTTCACTAAATCAACAATCAAGGCATTCAAGTTTTCTTGCAATGCTTTGCTATCAAAATCAACAGTACCAATACGACAATGGATGATACCCGCCTTATCTGTACGATACCGAACTTGACCACCTTTAGCATTGGTAACCGCTGTTGCAACATCCGCACTTACCGTCCCAACCTTAGGGTTTGGCATAAGTCCTCGCGGCCCTAGAACCTGACCAAGCTGACCAACAACACGCATAGCATCTGGACTTGCAATAACCACATCAAAGTCCATATTGCCTTTCTTTACTTCAGCAGCTAGATCTTCCATACCAACAATATCAGCACCAGCGGCTTTTGCTTTTTCAACATTATCGCCCTGCGTAAATACCGCAACACGAACGGTTTTACCTGTACCGTTAGGCAATACTGTAGACCCACGAACAGCCTGATCTGATTTACGCGCATCAATACCTAAATTAATACTTACATCAACACTTTCCGTAAATTTAACTTTAGGAAAGTCTTTTAATAAATCAAAAGCTTCAGCGGATGTATAAACATGATCAACCTTTACTTTTTCGGCAATAGCCTTCTGACGTTTAGTTAACTTAGTCATTATACAACGCCCTCTGTCTCAATACCCATACTACGCGCACTACCTGCAATTGTTCTAACCGCCGCATCCATATCTGCTGCCGTTAAATCAGGCTCCTTGGTTTTAGCAATTTCTTCCATTTGAGCACGCGTTACTTTACCAACTTTATTGGTATTAGGTACACCACTACCCTTCTGAATACCCGCAGCCTTCTTTAGCAAAATAGCAGCAGGCGGCGTCTTTGTGATATAGGTAAAACTACGATCACTATAAACCGTAATTACTACTGGGATCGGCATTCCTTTCTCGGTGCTTTGCGTTTCCGCATTAAACGCCTTACAGAACTCCATGATATTTATTCCTGCTTGACCTAACGCGGGACCTACTGGAGGGCTTGGATTTGCCTCACCTGCAGGCACTTGTAATTTGAGATAAGACTCAACTTTCTTAGCCATTTTTTACTCCACGAGTTCAAACGTTTATCAGCAAGCCACTACAACAGCTCTCAAACTCCTCGACATTTAGTTAAAATTAAATTATTTACAAACCCAGCTTAAGCTTTTTCCACTTGAAAAAACTCTAACTCTACCGGTGTAGATCGACCAAAGATTTGAACAGCAACACGCAATGTACTCTTTTCATAGTTAACCTCCTCAACCGATCCATTAAAGTCATTAAAAGGCCCATCAGTAACACGAACCACTTCACCAACCTCGTACAATACTTTTGGACGAGGTGCTTCAACACCCTCTTCCATACGATTCATTATCGCATTTGCTTCTTTTTCAGTGATCGGAACAGGTCGATCACTGGTACCACCAATAAAACCTAAAACTCTAGGTGTGTTTTTCACAAGATGCCAACTATCGTCATTCAGCTCCATCTCGACCAAAATATACCCTGGAAAGAACTTGCGCGTACTTTTACGTTTCTGGCCTTCGCGCATTTCCACAACTTCTTCAGTAGGAATTAATATCTCACCAAAAAACTCTTGCAAGTCCAACCGCTCAATCCTTTCTTGCAGCGCTTCACGCACTTTCATCTCATAATTCGAGTAGGCATGAACCACAAACCATTGCTTGGACATATTAGCCACCCACCGACAATAGGGCTTTAACACCAGCGCCTAACAACATATCTACAAACCATAGAAATATCGCTAAAATTACCACCAAGATGAAAACCATTAAGGTTGTCTGCATTGTTTCGGCGCGTGTCGGCCAAACCATCTTACGCACTTCGGTTCGAGACGAGCCCAAGAAGCCCAATAAGTTCCTACCCTTAACAGTCATCAAAGATATCCCAATCGCAACACCCACTACAGCTAACAAGCCCAGCACGCGATACAATAATGACTCTTCAGCAAAATAGTAAAAACCCGCAATACCCGCCACCAATACCAAGAGTGCCAACAACAGCTTTATCGTATCGAAAAACGAACCCTGTGTTTCTGTATTTACTGCCATATTTACACTATCTTCGGTTTCGTATTTATTACTAGATTACTAGCACAAAACCTATCCATGACTTATTAAAATTCTTAATTTGATTCAGAATGGCAGGCCAGGAGGGACTCGAACCCCCAACAATCGGTTTTGGAAACCGGTGCTCTACCAATTGGAGCTACTAGCCTATATCTTAAAAACCCTTACTTCTGAAAACAACAAAAGAACGAAGCGCAACTTTTAAAATCACACTTCGCTCCTCGAAGGACGCGGAAGCATAGCAGAATGACATGATTACTCAACACACTCGCTATAATTTCAGCCCCCTCTTCTTGAGCGCCTAAACTAACAATCACTCAACAATCTTAGCAACAACACCCGCACCAACTGTACGACCACCTTCACGAATTGCAAAACGCAATCCATCATCCATCGCGATCGGGTTAATCAGCGTTACCACCATTTTAACATTATCACCTGGCATCACCATTTCCGTTCCTTCTGGCAAATCACAAGCACCGGTAATATCGGTAGTTCTGAAGTAGAACTGCGGACGGTAACCATCAAAGAATGGGGTATGACGACCACCCTCATCTTTTGACAATACGTATACTTCTGCCTCGAACTTTGTATGCGGCTCGATTGAACCCGGCTTACACAGCACTTGACCGCGCTCAACCTCTTCACGCTTAGTTCCACGAAGTAGCACACCAACATTGTCGCCCGCCTGACCTTCATCAAGCAGCTTACGGAACATTTCAACACCCGTACACGTTGAGGTAAGCGTATCTTTAATACCAACGATTTCTATATCATCACCTACATGAACAATTCCACGCTCGATACGTCCTGTCACTACCGTTCCACGACCTGAGATTGAAAATACATCCTCAACAGGCATTAGGTAATCACCATCAACCGCACGCTCTGGCAAAGGAATATAGGTATCCAGAGCATTAACAAGCTCTACAATTTTTTCCACATACTTCTCATCGCCTTCAAGCGCCTTAAGTGCAGAACCTGTAATAATTGGCGTATCATCGCCTGGGAATTCATACATATCAAGCAACTCACGAACTTCCATCTCTACAAGCTCTAGCAACTCATCATCATCAACCATATCGGCTTTATTCATGAATACTACAATATAGGGCACACCAACTTGACGTGAAAGCAGGATATGCTCACGTGTTTGTGGCATCGGGCCATCTGCCGCTGATACCACAAGAATTGCACCATCCATCTGCGCCGCACCCGTTATCATATTCTTTACATAATCGGCGTGACCTGGGCAATCAACGTGTGCATAGTGACGTGTCTCTGACTCATATTCTACGTGTGATGTAGAAATCGTGATACCACGTGCTTTTTCTTCCGGCGCATTATCAATCTCATCAAATGCCTTAACTTCTCCACCCATCTTTTCTGCCATTACTTTCGTAAGCGCTGCAGTTAAGGTTGTTTTTCCATGGTCTACGTGACCAATTGTGCCCACGTTGACGTGGGGTTTATTACGTTCAAATTTCTCTTTGGACATGACAAATACCCTTTTAATAAAGTAAAAACTAAATTCTTAATAAAAACCAACACCAAACAACAGCACTGGCGACAAATTGGAGCTCATAAGCGGATTCGAACCGCTGACCTCGTCCTTACCAAGGACGCGCTCTACCAACTGAGCTATATGAGCATGCGCCTAAACGCAGTGAAAATCATACTAACCCAGCCAAAGCTCCATAAACAAATTTGGAGCGGGTGGCGAGAATCGAACTCGCAGCATCAGCTTGGAAGGCTGAGGTATTACCACTATACGACACCCGCTTGATTTAACACAGTATAAAAATGGTGGAGGGGGACGGATTCGAACCATCGAAGCTTACGCGGCAGATTTACAATCTGCTCCCTTTGGCCGCTCGGGAACCCCTCCAAAATCAAGCGCCGAATTTTGAGGCATTGCTCATGCAGTGTCAACAGTAATTCGAATTATTTTTTAGTTTTATTGTACTTGTTAAGTCAGCCTTAATTAAGTGTTACTATAATTACTCTACATTTATTAAAGATTCACTAAATTTAACTTATGAAAATTACGATTTATGGTTCTGGCTTTGTGGGCTTAATAACAGGCGCTTGCATGGCACAAGCTGGCAATGATATTTTAATTGTTGATACTAATGAAAGTAAAACCCAAGCTATTCAACAAGGTGAGATAGCTTTTTATGAACCTAACTTAAAACAGGTTATTCACGAAAATATTGAATCCGGCCGATTAACCTTTACAACTTCCACCAAATCAGGAGTCGAGCACGGTATTTATCAATTCATTGCAGTCGGGGCAGCAATAGATGATAACGGTGTAACTGATACGAGCAACATTATCACAACAGCAAAATCTATCGCCAAGCACCTTAAGCAGTATCGTATCATAGTTAGCAAATCTACTGCCCCTGTTGGCATTGCAGATAAAATATCGGAGACTATAAAAACAGAACTTAAGCACCAACAGCACTCCGCTGATTTTGATGTTGTATCCAATCCTGAGTTCTTAAAAGAAGGTGCGGCAATTGATGACTTTATGAAACCTGACCGAATCATTATTGGCGCAGACAATCCAAGAACGGCTGAGTTAATGCGCGAACTCTACGCCCCCTTTAATCGTAGTCGTGACCGCATTGTAGATATGAGTATTCGCTCAGCTGAATTGACCAAGTTTGCCGCCAACGCATTGCTTGCCACTAAAATTAGCTTTATGAATGAACTTTCCAATATGGCCGAGCTTCTTGGTGCCGATATAGAAGAAGTTAGATTAGGCATCGGATCTGACCCTCGCATCGGCTATCATTTTATTTACCCAGGCTGTGGCTATGGTGGCTCCTACTTCCCTAAAGATGTACAAGCGCTTGAGCGTATCGCGATAGATATTGGCTATAATGCTGAGCTACTTTCTGCTGTCGAATCAATCAACGAACGCCAAAAAGGTATCTTGTTTGAAAAGTTACAACGTTATTATGGCGAGTCTTTAAAAAATAAAACAATTGCCCTATGGGGCTTATCATTTAAGCCAAATACAGATGACATGCATGATGCATCAAGCCGCGTTTTAATGGAAGCCCTATGGAAGCTTGGTGCCCACGTAAAAGCTTATGACCCTATCGCAGGTAAAGAGTGTCACCGCATTTATGGCAAGCGAGATGACCTAACACTCTGTTTAACAGCGGAAGATGCATTATCAGGTTCTGACGCTTTAGTGATTGCTACCGAGTGGCAAGAATTCCGCTCACCTGATTTTGATACGATCAAAACCGAGCTAACCGACCCTGTCATTATAGATGGACGTAACCTTTACAATCCCAGTTATCTAAAAGAACTGGGGATTAAATACTTTGCCATCGGACGTGGAGACAACTAGAGCTCACACACTTTTTCAAACATTAAATCCCAAACACCATGGCCTAACTTTAAACCCCGAGTTTCAAATTTTGTGATAGGCCTCTCTTCAGGTTTAAGCGAGTACGCGCCATCAGATAAAGACTTAAATTGCAGTGATGCCTGCATTAGTTCAGCCATATGTTCAGCATAAGGCTCCCAATCCGTTGCCAAATGAAAAACCCCACCTACTTTTAATCGATCAGCAATCAAAGCAATAAAGTCAGTTTGAACAATACGACGTTTATTATGACGTTTTTTATGCCAAGGATCAGGGAAAAACAGCTGCACGCGATCCAACGTATTTTTCGAGATACGGTTTTTGATTATCTCGACCGCATCATCATCCATTACTCGTACATTTTTTAAGCCTTTCTCCTTAATTAAATGAAGCAAACGACCCACTCCAGGGCGATGCACCTCAATCCCTAAAAAGTTTTTCTCAGGAGACTGCTCTGCCATCTCTGCCAGCGACATACCATTACCAAACCCAATTTCAAGCGTAACGGGAAAGTCATTGCCAAACAAAGCCTTAAAGTTAAGCTCACCAGCAGCTTGCTCAATACCATAAATAGACCAGTTATTTTCAAGTGCGAATGCTTGACTCTTAGTCAATCGACCCTGCCTTAAAACAAAGCTTCGCACAGGACGCATAAAGTGCCTTGGTGCCTTTTCTTCACACATATTCCACAAACCTAAAAGTTAAAATTTAATATAAACAACTAGATACGATTAACAAGCCACGCAACACATTATTATAAAACAATAAGTTACTTCACTAACAAAAATTAGTTTTCTTGATTAATCACAAATAATATTGGTATATTAGCAGATAGTTATTTAAATAAGGGAACCAATTTTGGTTCTCCTTGTCAACTTAACGCTTACTTTAAATTTTTTAAAGCATTCATATTATTGGATAGGAGACCATAAATGAAAATACGTATTATTCTTGCAACTCTAGTTGCTACTTCAGCCCTCACACTTACTGCTTGTGACAAAGCAAAAGATGCTATGGACGCAACTAAAGATGTAGCAGGTGATGTTGCAGGTTCAGCAATGGACAAAGCAAAAGACGCAGCTGGAGCAGCAGTAGACGCTGCTAAAGATGCAGGTTCTGCAACTATGGAAGCTGGCGGTAGTGTTACTGATGCAGTTAAAGATGCAGCAGGTGCAGCGGTAGATGGTGCCAAAGATGCAGCAGGCGCAGCAGTAGAAGGAACTAAAGACGCTGCTGGCGATGCAGTAGAGGCAACAAAAGACGCTGTTAAGTAAATCTTTTCAGTTCTTGACTAAAGCACCGACTTGTCGGTGCTTTTTTATGCCCAGAAAACCAGCGTTTCCTTTATTTCTAACTATTTCTAAGCTTGATAACCAGTCATAAACACAGTCATTTTTTCATCTAAAGCTTTGGAACGCGCAAAACCACGCCCCACGGCTAAAACTTTTTTTCTCATCTTCGGCATCATTATTAAATCAAATAAAATAGCGTTAAAGCCCGCCTGATCCTGCTCAGCTAGACTTTCAATAAAAAGCTCTAATAGCTCATCACTTTCCAAATCGAGCCAACACCGTCCTGATATAGTAGCTAAAATCTCAATTTCTCCCGCTAATTTATTGGCTTTTTTTACCCCTAATAAATTTAACAACACAGCCTTTCTTTCTATTTTTAACTTTGCACCCGATAACCCCCTCAATAAAGCGGCTACAATAGCAACTGCTGGCTTTTCAGTATTAGCTTGTTTATTTATCAATCCAATAAGATTCTGTGTTAACGCCTCCTTGGGCTGAGTATTTTCAAGCATCCGACAGAAACTCTCTAGAGGTACATCGGGTAATTTCGATAAGGCTTTATTTAATAAGTCTTCATTGCCGTCCCCATCTAAACGAGCCACTACATCCGCGATACCTTGCAGCCCCAAAAACTGCCAATGCTCATAACCTAAACTCCCTTTTAAATATTCACGGGTCGCTTGGTAATAGTGTGAGGGTTGTTGACCTAACTCACGCGTTGCAAAAGCATGAAACATCGCCAAACGATCTTCCGTGGGTTGAAAAGCAAAGGGAGATTCAGACATTTCATCTGTACTGATAGTGCCTTTTAACTTTGCTTCAATATTCTTACTCGCCTGCTCTAACAAACTCAGTAAAAATCCATCCCGAGACTCCAATTGCAAGTAACCCAGCTCATCAATAGGAAATTGCAAAAACCAGATAACAGCTTCTTCTTTACTGCTGCTTATCTTTTCTTCATTGCTTTCTTTTCTTGACCATAATAATAATGCTAAGGATGACTTTTTCTGAAAGGGGTAAGGGTATAACAGCTCCTGAGTCTCTATCCGTTTAAATACATCATGAGAAAATAAAGTGACCTTTCGACCCATATCAAAAACGCGATAATCAAAATTTCCTGACTCTAAAAAGTGACTAATACTATCAAAACGAGGTTGTTCAGGGGATTTTGGCATTTTCGCATTTCTCACAACAAAAAAATAAGGCATAATCGCATAACTTTTAGAACACACCAATACCAGCCGCTCAATCAACCAGTAATAAAACTATGCCTTATTATAAAAACCACCTGTTTTTTTGTACCAACCAACGCAAAGATGGCAGTCAGTGTTGTGGTAACACATTGGCAGTTGAAATGCGTAACTATATGAAAAATCGCAGTAAAGAGTTAGGTTTAGTACGCTCTGGCGAAGTACGCGTAAACACTGCAGGTTGCTTAAACCGCTGCGAGTCCGGCCCTGTAATTGTAGTTTACCCTGATGAGACTTGGTATACCTATCTGGATAAAGCGGATATTGATGAAATTATTGACGAGCACTTAATCAAAGGCAATATAGTCGGGCGCCTTCTCATTAATGCACAAATATAGCAGCGCCCTGAATCAATGCTAGACAAGCTAAAACTGTATGCTGAGTTAGTAAGGCTTAACCGCCCTATCGGTATTTATTTATTACTATGGCCAACTTTATGGGCACTGTGGTTTGCCGCAAAGGGTCTACCTAATCTTAAAATCTTAATAATATTCTCACTCGGAGTTGCTTTAATGCGCTCCGCCGGTTGTGCTATCAATGACTATGCTGATCGTGATATTGACTTACATGTTGCGCGCACCAAAAATCGCCCTATCACCTCAGGGCGTATTACCGCTAATGAGGCACTCGGCGTATTTGCCGTCCTTTCTCTTATTGCCTTTTTACTCGCCACACAATTAGACCGTAATACCCTGTTACTCTCAATTGTTGCGTTAATTTTAGCTGCCAGCTATCCCTTTATGAAGCGCTATCACCACTTCCCACAAGTTCACCTCGGCGCAGCCTTTGCGTGGGCCATTCCAATGTCATATACCGCCATCACGGGTCATGCCCCACCCCTTGATGCTTGGCTACTCTTTGTCGCTGCAATGGCATGGACAACAGCCTATGACACTCAATACGGCATGGTAGATCGTGAAGATGATTTAAAAATAGGTATAAAATCAACTGCCATTTTATTTGGGACGTTTGATAACTTAATCAACGCTTCTTTACAATTAATCTTCATAAGCTTAATCACTTATATTGGCTTTATAAATCAACGCGGAATCATTTTCTACAGCAGCCTATTCATTGCCAGCCTATTTTTTGTGTATCAATACAACTTAACCAAAGATCGCCAACCTGAAAAATGCCTAAACGCCTTTCTCAATAATAACTGGGTTGGAATGATCATTTTTATCGGCATCGCTTTAGATTTTCTAGTAACATCGAAGCCACTGTAACCAACATCAAGTACTATAAAGGAACACTATGACAGAGAGAAAAAGCTCCTTCACTTACGAAGAATTAATCCAATGCGGTAACGGCGAACTATTTGGCGAAGGCAATGCGCGCCTCCCTATCCCACCCATGTTAATGATGGATCGCGTAATTAAAATTGATGCTGAAGGTGGGGAGTTTGGTAAAGGGCTTATGATTGCGGAGCTTGATATTAAACCCGACCTTTGGTTTTTTGACTGTCACTTCCCAACCGACCCTGTTATGCCCGGTTGTTTAGGCCTTGATGCGATGTGGCAGTTAATTGGCTTCTATTTAGGCTGGTTAGGCAACCCTGGTCGCGGACGCGCTCTTGGTGCTGGAGAAGTTAAATTCTTTGGACAAGTCTTACCGACTGCTAAGAAAGTAACGTATAAGATAGAAATATCCCGCCTTATCCAACGTAAGCTTGTGATGGGCGTAGGTAATGCGACTATGGAAGTAGATGGGAAAGAGATTTACTCAGCTAAAGATTTGAAAGTTGGGTTGTTCACTTCTACTGAAAACTTTTAGCGAGTTATCCATTTGAATGTTTTTTCAAATGGATAACTCGATTATGCCGGTGTCTTTTTGCCGACGTGTGTGAGCTGGGGTCAATTTTATATCATACCAAGACTTGACTAAGCCACCGCAAGAAGTGACAGCACCACAATGAACAGCATATTAGCAATATTGCTGCCAATACATCCCTACAACTATCAAACAAAAAAAACCGCATATTGTTTGAATATGCGGTTTTTTGAGCTAAAAATATCTTAGCGCTTAGTCATCTCCACCCATGCTCATCATGAACTGTAGGATATACCAGAACAACAAACCAACACTTGAAAATAACGATAATGAAGCGGCAACATGCTGCTCAGTATGGTATTCATGAATAATATTTGAAGTACTGTAAAGAACAGAAGCTGCCGCAAATAAAATCATTGCACCTGAGAACCATAAGCCTAAAGAGAACTCAAAAATCATACCAGCAACAATAATACCCATTGCTACAAAACCACCTATCATTAAGAAACGTCCCATAAATGAGAAGTTAATCTTGGTAGAGAATGCGGTAAAGGTAAGACCACCAACTAAAGCTGCTGTTACAACAGCGGCATTTTGCAACAACGTACCACTAGGGTCTCGCGCCAGTGCCATGAAAATCAACGGCATAAAAATAACAGCTTCAGCTAATACAAAAAGACCTAAACCCATGTATTGCTTTTCACGCGAAATACCAGAATGCGCCCAGTTATTAGCAACGGTAGACACTAACATAAATACACCCAATACAATTAACCAGCTCCATTTAGAGCCTGATAGCATTTGCATAAATGAATCTGCAACACCAGATTGTAATAATAAGGTTTCAACTACTGCAAATGCAGCAATTGCACCAGCTAAGTGTATATAAGTACGTTTAATAAAACTTGCACGTTCATTTTCTGCTGCATTTGCAACGATTTGCCCTGTTCCGATATCTAACTGACTCATTTGAGCCCTCCTAAAGTTTAATTAATAAATAAGTTACTCTCTTAGTCTAACATATTGGGGAAAAAGTTCCGAAAACAAGTGTAAATACAGTGAATTAACCGACAAACTGATCTAAAACCATTAATACATCAGTTCTTCTTATAGAGAGACTGATTAAGTCGATTGAAATTAGCGCAGAAAAATCTGTCGCTGTTTTTCATAAAGTGAGGCGTAATAGTCATTCTATTGCATCGCGTCGATTTTCGTGGAAAATATCGGAGGATTTGGCAAGCTAATACAATTGAACTTGATCGGTGTATTCTTATGTAAAAGCAATGATACAGAGCCCATTAGAAACAGCCCCCCCC
>Ga0256839_1001884_pt1 | contig 24572 bp, 22 predicted proteins | sample 354166metaG_FD_185968 | JGI IMG/M metagenome (GOLD analysis project Ga0256839, IMG submission 185968) | Hydrothermal vent microbial communities from Mid Atlantic Ridge, Atlantic Ocean - 354-166 | ecosystem: Environmental > Aquatic > Marine > Hydrothermal vents | place: Atlantic Ocean: Mid... | reverse complement strand
CCGACGGGGGGATCGAAATGGAACTCGAAAGCCCCGCGAGGGAAGCGCCCGCGCGGAAGATGACGTACGAGGAGTTCCTCGAGTGGCTCGACGAGGACACCTGGGCCGAGTGGGTGGACGGGGAGGTCGTCATGCTTTCACCCGCATCGAGGCGGCATCAAGAGGTGCGGCACTTCCTGGAGACGCTCATCAAGGGATACGCGGAGCTGCACGACTTGGGCGCGGTGCTGAGCGCCCCCTTCCAAGTGAAGCTCGAGGAGGTCCGGCGGGGCCGGGAGCCTGATCTGCTCTTCGTGGCCAAGGAGCACCTCGATCGCCTCCAAGAGACCTACGTCGACGGGCCTCCCGACCTGGTGGTGGAGATCGTCTCCCCGGAGAGCGTAAGCCGCGATCGGGGGGAGAAGTTTTACGAATACGCCCAAGCCGGGGTGCCCGAATACTGGCTCATCGACCCCCAGATCCGCTGGGCCGACTTCTATCGGCTTGAATCCGAGGCCAAACGGTATCGCCCAGCATGTAGCGGGGAGGAAGGGGTCTATCGCTCCGGGGTGCTCCCGGGCTTTTGGCTCAAGATCGAGTGGCTCTGGCAGGAGCCGTTGCCTCCCTTAGAGGAGGTGCTCCTCGAGGTCGGAGGAGAAGCGTACGCGAAGCGGGCCATCGAGCGCCTCCGCCGCCACGGGTTCTTGTCTTAAGCCTTTCCCTTAGCGGCTTTGGGGGAAGCCCGGATTCGTCGTCGGCCACCTGGGGAGGCCGCTTAGATACGCGTCCTTATAGGCATGGACTGCAAAGCCCGCAAAGCCGGCCTCGTTCCGGAAGGAGTCTACGACGTTTGCCGCCTCTCGGTTCAGCGCGTCTTGCCCCTCCTCGAAGAAGGTGACCTTCTCCGGCCCGCATCCGGGGGCGCAGTCCCCGGTCTCGAGTCCGACCCAAACGGACCCGCCCACGCGGCTGGCGTAGAAGACCTCCTCTTGGTCGAGGCAGACGATCCCCTCGTCGGGACAGGCTCTCCCCGCGAAGTCCCGATAGCCCATCACCCCTACGGGGCCGGACACGACGTCGAGGACGTGCTGATAGGCGGGCTTAACCCTCCCGGAGCCCGCCGGGTACTCCACAGGGTCGTCCCAGAAGAAGCGGATCGCCACCCCCATCGCGATCCCCTCGGCCCGGAGGACGTCCTGCAGGCACTCGTAGAGCGCAAGGAGGGCTTGATAGTCCCCCCCAGAGAGGGGCTCCGGGGGCTCCACGTCGAGCATCACCCCGTCTAAGGGGGCCGTGGGACGATCTCGATTGTAGCCGATCACGTCGTCCATCCGCCGGAGCGGAAACGCACCGGGGTCGCACCCCAGCGCGGGCCAGTCGGGAGCCCCATAGGTCGCCCAGACCTCGATGCCCTCCGCGTGGGCGCGGGCGACCAGATCCGCAATCTCCGCGTCCTCGTACAGGAGGCGCCCGGAGGCGTTGGGCGTGGAGCGATAAAGGCTCATAAGCAGCACGTTTACCCCGCTCGCGGCGCTGCGCTCGATGAGGGTCTGTCGGCCCAGGGGGCCGTCCATCGCGCCGCTTGCGCTCCAGACCCAAAGGGCCTGCACGAGGGGTTCCGAGGGGGTGGGAAAGGAGCTCACGGGCAGCCCACATCCTCCCACTCCCAAGGCCAAGGCCAAACCCAACGCCGTCAGCCCCAGAAGGCCGCGGAAGTCCCTTCCGATTCCGATCATGGGTCTCCGTCCGCTACCGCTACCGCTAGGTTGGCTATCCCGAAAGCTTCCCTTGGACCAACTCCACCAGCTGCCGGGGTGTGCGCCCTACGGGGATGCCTTTTGCCTCCAACGCTTTGGCCTTGGCCTCCGCCGTCCCGGAGGAGCCCGTGATGATCGCTCCGGCGTGGCCCATCCGCTTCCCCGGCGGGGCGCTGAAGCCCGCGATGTACGCCACCACCGGCTTCGTCATCTCCGAGGCGATATATTCCGCCGCCTCCTCCTCGTCGGAGCCGCCGATTTCCCCCACCAGCACTACGATTTGGGTTTCGGGATCCTCCTCAAAGAGCCGGAGGATGTCGATAAACGAGCTCCCGATGACGGGGTCTCCCCCGATGCCGACGGCGGTCGTCTGGCCGATCCCGGCCCGGGTGAGCTGATCCACGATCTCGTAGGTGAGGGTGCCGCTGCGGGAGACGACCCCCACCGGCCCCGGCGTGAAGATGTTCCCCGGCATGATCCCCAGCTTCGACTTCCCCGCGGATAGGAGCCCGGGACAGTTCGGCCCGATGAGCCGCGAGCCCCCCCGATGGTTAAGGATCTCATAGACCCGCATCATGGTGTGGAGCGGGATGCGCTCCGTGATGCACACGATGAGGGGAATCCCCGCGGCGGAGGCCTCGAGGATGGCGTCCCCCGCAAAGCGCGCCGGGACGAAGATGGCCGTCGCGTCGATGCGGTGCTCCTTTGCCGCTTGGGCCACGGTGTCGTAGACGGGGACCCCTAAGTGTTCGGTCCCGCCCTTTCCGGGCGTCACGCCCGCGACGACCTTCGTGCCGTACTCGATCATCCGCTCCGTGTGGAACGTCCCCTCGCTGCCGGTGATCCCCTGGATTAACACCTGGGTGGTCTCGTCGATGAGAATGCTCATGCGCGCTCCTCCTTTGCGCATCAGTATAGCTTGCAGATTGACAGGGATTCAAACGGGGTGCGCGCTCGGCTATAATCGGGCCGGGGATGGAAACGCCCATGGACGAACGGAGAGCGTATCGAACGCCGATGGCAGCCTCCTTCCTCTTACTCTTACTGGTGCTGGGTTTGGGGCTCTTCGCGCTGTTGGGATGTACCGGTCCCCCTCCTTCCTCGGCGGCCGCGGGGGGGTCTCCTCCCGTCTCCGAAGGGATCGAGGTCTTCTTTAACGATCCCTTAGCGGATTTCCCCGAGCTGCGGGATCGAGAGGCGCTGGGGGGCGACCTCGTTCCGAGGCTGGTCCGCCTCCTCGACGAGGCCGAGCGATCCCTCGACGTAGCCGTCTACCACCTCACGGACCCCGGGACCGTCGCGGCCCTGGAGCGGGCCTGCGGGCGGGGCGTGCGGGTGCGCCTGGTGCTCGAGCGGGATCTTTCCCAGGCGGAGCGCCTCCCCTCGTGCGCCCGGGTCCGCTGGGACGAGAACGAGCGGGCCATGCACCATAAATTCGTCGTCGTAGACGGGCAAAAGGTCTGGACGGGCTCGGCCAACTTCACCACCAGCGGCCTCTACTTCGACGCGAACAACGCCCTTCGGATCGAGAGCGAAGCGATAGCACGGGCGTTCTCCGCGGAGTTCGAGGAGCTCTGGCAGGGGCGCTTCGGCCCCCGCAAACAAGACACGAACGAGGAGCGCTTCGCTGTGGCCGACGTGCCCTTGGAGCTCTATTTTGCCCCGAGCGATCGGCCCCGGGAGCGGCTTCTTAAGCTCATCGAGAACGCGCGGGAGAGCGTCGAGCTTGCGATGTTCATCCTCACGGACAACCCCCTCTACGAGGCGCTGGAGCGCGCCCGGAGGCGGGGCGTACAGATAAAAGCCGTCTGGGACTTCACGGGGCTCGACGGCTGCCTCTACTCCGAGGTCGACGAGCTCCTGCGGGAAGGCGTGGGCGTTCCGGACGCCCTCCCCGGGCTACTCCACGACAAGTACGCCGTCATCGACGGGGAGATCGTGATCACGGGCTCGGCCAACTGGTCCCGGAGCGGCATGGAGCGGAACGACGAGAGCCTTCTCGTCCTCCGCAGCCGCGCGATCGCCGAACGCTTTCAGCAAGACTTCCGGCGCCTGTTCCAAGACGCTGTGAAGTACGAGCAAGATCCGCGGGAGCCTCCCCGCCTCGAGCGGAGAACCTTCAGCGCCGCCCGGGACGGGGCGCTCCTCCAGTGGCGCCCCCGCGCCCTGGAGATCATAGAGCGCTACGAGATCTGCCGACTCGGCGCGGACGGGGACTGCGAACGCGTCTACGAAGCGCCGGGATTTGCGTGGTACTTCGTGGACCGAGACGTAGCGCCCGGGGGGAGCTACCGCTATCGGGTGCGGGCCCTCACCCCCGAGGGGTGGACGGCCTATTCGAACGAGGTCACGGTCGAGGCGCCCGCGGAGATCCCGCTTCTTAGCGCCGAGGAGGCGGAGCGGGAGCTCGCCCGCTACGAGGGACAGGTGGTGACGGTGCGCTTTGTGGTCCGGAACCGCCCGGAGTTCAGCCGGGGCGGGCACATCTTCCTCAACGCCGGGGAGGACTACAAGACGGACTTTACGGCCTTCATCCCCGGCTGCGTCCTGGAGCTGGGGCGCTTCGACGGCAGCGGGCTCGACCTCTTCGCGCTGCAGGGGCGCACGATCGAGGTCACAGGAGAGCTGGAGGAGTACCAAGGCCCGGAGATCGTGGTGACGGGGCCGTGGCAGATTCGCGTTCTGGACTGAAAACAGAGGACGGCGGCCCTGGGGGCGAGGGCCGCCGGGGATATGGTGGAGGGTTCACCCGGATGGGCAGAACACCCATCCTACAGGCCCTTCCGGAGGCGGAGAAGGGCCCACTCCCTAGGGGTCGCTGCCTTTGGGATAAGGCATCGATGCTCATTATAAGCGCGCGGGTCCGATCCTGACAGGGACAAGCCCCCTCCGGGCGAACGCCGCAGCCACCCCTTGTCCTCCCGGGTTGCCGGGAGTAGGATGCCCATGCCATGGCCACGAATCGCCCACAGAAGCCTTCCCAGGGGGTAGACGAGCGCGATCTTCGGATCATCGAGGAGCAGCTGGGCCGGCGGCCCCGCGGCGTAGTAGCCGTGGAACGCCGTTGCCCCGCGGGCCACCCCCAGGTCATCAAGGTGTACCCCCTTCTGGGAAAGGAGCCGTTCCCCACGCTCTTTTGGCTCACGTGTCCCGAGATCGTTCGACAGATCTCCCGTCTGGAACACGAGGGCTGGATCGAGCGCCTGGAAGAGCTTATAAAGGGCGACCCCGAGCTTCGCCGACGGTATCACGAGTCCCATCGGACCTACATTCGAGAACGCTGGCAGACCCTGAGAGAGGAAGACAAACGTTGGCTAGAAGCACACGGGCTCCTTGAGGTCTTTCAGAGGCGAGGGATCGGTGGGCTACGAGATTGGGACGCCGTGAAATGCCTCCACATGCACTATGCCCATTACAAAGCCCGCGGAGAGAACCCCATCGGGGAGTGGATCGCGGAGCGCTTCGCGATTCGGGAGTGCTCGTAGGCATTTGCTAAGGAGCCTCGTCCGAGTTGGGCTTCAAGGGGGCAATTTCCCCTTCCCTTGCTCCTCCCGTAGGATCTGTTCGATACGTCGAGCCTTGGCCGTCGCAAGGTCGAGTTCGAAGCGCAGCTCCGGGACGCGCCGCAGCCGCAGGCGCTTGGCCAGCTCCGTGCGCAGAAACCCTCGGTGCTCTCGGAGGACGGCCAGCGTCTCCTCCTCGGCCGCAGTCGTGTCGTCCGATAAGGTGCTCACGTACACGGTAGCGTGGCGCAGGTCCCGCGAGAGCCGAACGTCCATGACGGTGACCCACTCCAGCCGCGGGTCCCGCGCCTCGAACTCGAGGATCTCGCCGAGGGCTCTCTTGATCTCCTCCCGGACCTTGCGGAGGTAGTGCGATCCGCCCATTAGAGGACCTCGCTCTCGACCTGCTCGACGGAGACGTCGGGGTGTCTCTCGATCTGGGCCACCAGCTTGTGGAGGACCCGCTGGCTCAGGCCCCCGTCGTTGGAGACGACGGCCACCCCTAAGACCGCCGCCCGGAGGTTGTCCTGCTCGTCGATCTCGGCCACGGAGACGTTGAAATCCCGCTTGAGCTGGGCCATCAAGCCCTTAAGGAGCCGTCGCTTCTCCTTCAGCGAGAACGGATACGCCAGGCGAAGGGTGATCCGCGCGATGCCCACCCGCATCTCTCTCGTCTCTTGCCGTCCCGAGGGCAGAGGGCCGAATCAGAGGCGCTCGACTTCCTTCAGGGTAAAGACCTCCAGGCGATCCCCGATCTTGAGGTCATCGAAGCCCTCGATCTTGATCCCGCATTCCTTGTCCTTGGAGACCTCGCGGACGTCTTGTTCAAAGCGCTTGAGGCTCTGGATCTTGCCGCGGAAGACCTCCTTGCTCCCGCGCATCACGCGCACGTGGGCGGTGCGGGTGACCACCCCGTCGCGGACGTAGCAGCCCGCCACCACGCCCACCCGCGGGATCCGGAAGAGCTGGCGCACCTCCACCACACCCAGGGGGACCTCCTCGTACTCGGGTCCCAGCAGCTTGCGGATGGCCCGCCGCACGTCGTCGGCCAGCTCGTAGATGATCTCGTAGGTGCGGACTTGCACCCCCTCGCGCTCGGCCAGCGCCCGGGCGGGGGAGTCGACCTCCACCCGAAATCCCAGGACCAAGATGTCGTCCTCCGAAGAGGAGGCCAAGAGGACGTCGCTCTCGCTGACGTTCCCCACGCCGGTGTGGACGAACTCGATCGTGATCTCCTCGCCCTCTAAGCGCTTGAGCTCGTTCTGGACGGCCTCCAGCGACCCCACGGAGTCGGCCTTGACGAGGAGCTTGAGGACCCCCTCCTTGGCCGTCTGGGCCAGGACGTCCTCCCAGGTGAGCCGGGCCTTCTTCATCTTGGCCTGGCGTTCCTGTTCGGCGCGCTCGGCGGCGATCTTCTTCGCCTGCGAGGGGCTCTTGGCCACCTCCAGCACCGTCCCGACGGGGGGCACCTCCGAGAGCCCCAAGATCTGCACGGGCGTCCCCGGAGGGGCCTCCTTCAAGCGGCGTCCCCGCTCGTCCAAAAGCGCCCGGATGCGCCCGTACGCCTTGCCCGCCAGGACGACATCCCGCTCGTGGAGCGTCCCGTCGCGGATGATCGCCGTGGCAATGGGGCCCTTATAGGGGTCGAGGTAGCTCTCGATGATGATCCCCTGCGCGGGGCGCTTGGGGTCGGCCCGCAGCTCCTCCATCTCGGCCACCAGCAGGATCATCTCCAAGAGGTCCTCGACGCCCTCGCCCGTGAGGGCCGAGACGGGGACGGTGATCGTCTCCCCGCCCCAGTCGTCCGGGGTGAGCCCCTCCTCGGCGAGCTGCTGCTTGACGCGATTTACGTCCGCACCGGGCCGGTCGATCTTGTTGATGGCTACAATGATGGGCACTTGGGCGGCGCGGGCGTGGGCGATCGCCTCCTTGGTCTGCTCCATCACCCCGTCGTCGGCGGCCACCACCAGCACCACGATGTCGGTGGCCTGCGCCCCGCGGGCGCGCATCCCCGTGAAGGCCCGGTGGCCCGGCGTGTCGATGAACGTGATCTTCTGGCCCTTGTACTCCGCCTGATACGCCCCGATGGACTGGGTGATCCCGCCCGCTTCTTGCTCGGCGACGTGCGTTTGGCGGATGCGGTCTAATAGAGTCGTCTTGCCGTGATCCACGTGTCCAAGCACCGCAACGATGGGGGGCCGCGGCTCGCCCGTGGGTTTTTCGCGCTCGGGCGGGGGAGCGGGCTTCTCTTCCGGCTTTTCTTCTGCCTTTGCCTCGACCTCTGCCTCCGGCGCTGCTTCCGGCTGTGGGGGGGCAGGGGCATCCGCTTCTGCGACGGGTGTTTCCCGAGAGACGGAAGCAGAGGTGGAGGAGGGAGGCTGTCCGTCGGTCTTCGGCTCCTCCACGGGAGGAGCTTCGGTTTGCGCTTTGGGCGCGCCTCCCCGCTTCTCCTCGTGGTAGGCGGTTACGAGCTCGACCTGTTCCTCGTCGAGCACGCTGAAGTTGTTCTTGACTTCGATGCCCAGCTCCTTGATCTCCTCCAACAGCTCGCTGCTGGAGACCCCCAAATCCTTGGCTAAACGAAAGACCTGTTTTTTGGCCATTCTCCCCTTCTTAGGTCCGCGGAATTTCGGCGATAAAGACGCTTACAGCGTAGCATTTCCTCGAGGCCTTGTCAACTTTGCCTCGATCCTTCCGCACCCCCTTTCGGCCCGAGCACCTGCTCCGGTATAATCACCCCGCTATGCGCCGGGAGGAATTCTTAGAAGCCCTGCTCTCGCTCCCCCGCTTGGGCGACTGGCCCCGGGTCTCGCCCGACGGGCAGTGGGTGGCCTGGGTCTGGCTGAACGTGGGTCCCGCCGCGGACGTCTGGGTCGTCCCCACGGACGGCTCCCGAGAACCCCAAAGGCTCACGGACACCCCCGAGAACACCTTCGTCGTCTCCTGGACGCCTGACAGCCGAGCTCTGATCGTCGAGGAGGACCGGGGAGGCAACGAGCGCGTCCGGCTCTTCCGTGTTGCCTTGGAGGGTGAAACCCGAGAGCCGCTCACGGAGCCCGATCCGCCGTACTTTACGAGGGGCGGCCAGCTCCATCCCAACGGGCGCTGGCTCGTCTACGGGGCCAACTACGACTTCTCCCGACGGCAGGAGATCGAGCCGACGTGGATCTACCGCCACGATCTCGAGACGGGCGAGCGCCTCCCCTTGGCGAAGCCCGAGAAGGGGGCCTTCGTCTGGCCCCAGCTCAACCTCCCGGGGACGCACGTGCTCTACACCCGAAAGGACCGCCACCCCGCGGGCCAGCAGGCGTGGCTCGTCGACATCGAGGGCCGCGAAGACCGCGAGATTCTCAAATTCGGGGACCGCGCTAAGGTCGAGCCCACTTGGCTCCCCGACGGAAAGCGCGTGCTCTTCCTGGTGGAAACCGAGACGAAGGAGCGCAGGCTGGGCCTGTGGGACCTCGAGACGGAGGAGATCCGCTGGCTCGTCGAGGACCCCCACAAAGCCCAGTACATCGAGCAGGCGTTCGTACCCTACCACAGCGAGTACGTCGTGGTGGTGGCCGTGCGGGAGGCGCGCCTGCGCCCGTACCTCCTTCACGTGGAGACGGGCGAGGAGATCGCGCTCCCCGAGGTCCCCGGGAACCTCCTGCCCTTGGCTCCCTGTCCCGGCCCCGACTCGGACAATTGGGTAGGCGTCTACTCGAGCTCCCGGCAGCCGCACGAGATCGTGCGCTTTTCGCTCCGGGACGTCCGTCCGGAGGCGTTTCAAAGCCTCTCGCGGGTGTGGGACCGGACCTCCCTGCGGCCCGAAGACCTCACCCCTGCCGAGGATATGCGGTGGCGCTCCTCCGACGGGCTCGAGATCCAAGGCTGGCTCTACCGCGCCCGCACTTCCCCGGGCGAGAACCCCAAGGGCACGATCGTCTATATCCACGGGGGGCCGACGGCCCACAGCACGGATAGCCTCAACCCGCAGATCCAGTTCTTCAGCCACTGCGGGTTTCACGTGCTGGACCCCAACTACCGCGGAAGCACGGGCTTCGGGCTTGAGTTCCAAGAGAAGATCAAGGAGGACGGCTGGGGCGGGCGCGAGCAGGAGGACATCAAGGCGGGCATCGAGGCCCTCCTCGCGCGGGGGATCGCGGAACCTTACAAAGTGGGCGTCACGGGGACGTCGTACGGGGGGTACTCCTCGTGGTGCTTGATCACGCGCTACCCGCCCGAGCTGGTGGCCGCCGCCGCGCCCGTCTGCGGGATGACGGACCTCGTGGTGGACTACGAGACGACCCGGCCCGATCTACGCCCCTACAGCGAGGAGATGCTGGGCGGCTCCCCCCAAGAGATCCCCGAAAAGTACTACGAGCGCTCGCCCATCAACTTCGTGCAAAACATCAAGGGGAAGCTCCTCATCGTCCAAGGGATGCAGGACCCCAACGTCACGCCGGAGAACGTGAACGCCGTCCGTCAAAGGCTCGACGAGGCCGGGATCCCCTATGAGGTGCTGGCCTTTGAAGACGAGGGGCACGGGATCTATCGCCCGAAGAACCTACGGACGCTTTATCTCAGGCTGGTGGAGTTCTTCGAGCAGGCGTTTCAAGGGGAACCCCGACACCCGGGGAAGGAGGAATGACGACGATGGCAGGATCGCGTGCGGCACCTAAGACTGAGGCAGAGGCGTTGGTGGAAGTCTTCTGGAGGGCGTTTCAGGGGCTGACCCGCAAGCAGCGGGCGCTCTTCTTGGAGAAGTGGTTATCCGAGGATCCGCAGCTGGCGGAGGACCTGGGGGACATTCTCGTCGCGTACGGTCGCCGATCGGAACCGACGCGCCCGTTGGAGGAGGTCCTCCAAGACCTGGAGAAGTAAGCGTGTCATATCGGGTCGAGCTCGCGACGTCTGCGGAGCGGGATTTGAAACGATTGCCGTACGAAGTTGCGCAAAGAATAGGGCAGCGTTTGCGTCGGTTGGCGGACCAGCCCCGCCCTCGGGGAGTCAAGAAGCTCAGACCCAGCCCATTCTACCGCTTGCGGGTTGGAGACTATCGCGTGATCTACGAGATTGACGACGAGGAGAAGCGTGTGACCGTCCTACACATTCGCCATCGGAGGGAAGCGTATCGTCCTTGATCGAAAGAAAGGAGGACCCGCATGGCCCAACCCGATCTTGACCGAGAGGCCATCAAAGCGTACGTCCACAAGATGATCGACGAGGACGTCGTCCGGCTGGGGGAGGAGGGGCTCTCTCGGCTCCTGGACCGAGGGCGCGAGCTCTCCGAGAAGTTCGGCCTGGCCCAGACGCTCCGTGAGGGCGGGGCGGTGCTCGTCCCCCACGCGGGGCTGCCCGACTGCGGCCACCAGATCGCCGCCGCGGTCCACGCATGTTTAGAGTCGGGCACGGAGCGCGTCCTGGCCGTGGGGGTGCTCCACGCGCTCACGGACGAGCTGGAGGCCGCCCGCGTCCGGGTGGCCCAGGGCGGCGATCCCGCCGACGAGGAGTTCTGGGGCATCCAGGGGCCGGGCCTCCCCGGACATTCCCACTGGCGCGACGAGTTCTCCCTCCGCCCGTTCCGGGTCCTGTGGGAGTTTGAGCTGCGCCACCGGGGCCTTACGGGCTCCCGATCGGCTCCGGAGCTCATCGAACGCTATCCCTACCTCGCCGGAGGCCACCCGGAATGCCTGCCCGGGATGGAAGAACTCCAAGCGCTCGTTCAGGAGCCGGGCACCGTGGTCATCACAACTGCCGACCCCTTCCACCACGGGATCGGCTACGGCGACCCGCCCGACCGGGCGCTCTTCCCCGAGGAGGGCGGGCTCGACCTCGCGAAGCGGACGATCGAGGAGGGCCTCGCGCTCCTGGAGCGGGGGGAGTACTGGGCGTTCCATCAGCACTGCGTCGAGGCCAAGAGCGACGGACGGGACGCGGGCCAAGTCGTGCGCTACTTGTTGGGTCCCCTCCGGGGGCGCGTGCTGGATCTGACGTACACGGACACGACGGAGATGTACAACGCCCCGGCCCCCACGTGGGTCGCGGCGGCCTTAATTGAGCTAAAGCCCCTAGGATGAGCCCTCTGCGCGTCGGCGTCGACACGGGCGGGACCTTCACGGACGTGGTGGCGCTGGACCTCGGGACGGGCCGCATCGAGACGCGGAAGGTCTCGTCGACCCCCGGGGACCCCGCCGTAGCCGTGATCGAGGGCCTTCGACGGCTCCTGGCACAGATGAAAAACTCCCCGCGAGACGTCGAGGGGTTCGTCCACGGGACGACCGTGGCCACGAACGCCCTCCTCGAGGGGAAGTGGGCCAAGACGGCGCTGGTCACCACCGAGGGCTTCCGGGACGTGCTGGAGATCGGCCGCCAAGACCGCCCCGATCTGTACGACTTCTTCGTCGAGAAGCCCGAACCCATCGTGCCCAGAAGCCTGCGCTTCGAGGTCCCCGAGCGCTTAGACCATCGAGGCCGCGTGCTCCGTCCCCTCGACGAGCGCGCGCTCGAGGGGATCGCGGAGCGAATCCAACGAGAGGACGTCCAGAGCGTCGCTGTCGTCTTTCTGTTCTCGTACCTCAACCCGGAGCACGAGCGCCGGGCCCGCGAGATCCTGCGGAGGGGCCTTCCTCCCTCCGTCCCGATCGTGCTCTCCTGCGAGACCCTTCCCGAGTTCCGCGAGTACGAGCGCACCTCCACGACCGTGATGAACGCGGCGCTCGTCCCCGTCGTTTCCCGGTACTTGGGGACGCTGGAGCGGGGGCTGAGGGAGTTCGGGCTCGGGTGCGAGGTGCGGGTGATGCAGTCCAACGGCGGGATTGCGAGCGTCGCCCAAGCCCGTCGGCTGCCCGCCGCCCTGGTGCTCTCGGGTCCGGCGGGCGGGGTGGCCGGGGCCCAGTTCCTGGGGGAGCTCATCGGGCACAGGGATCTCATCGCGCTGGACATGGGCGGGACGAGCTGCGACGTCTCGCTCATCCGGGGCGGGCGGCCCCGCCTAAGCGGCGAGGGCGCGATCGCGGGTCGGCCCCTGCGCCTCCCGATGCTGGACATCCAGACGATCGGGGCGGGCGGGGGCTCGATCGCCTGGGTGGACGCGGGCGGAGCCCTCAAGGTGGGACCGCGGAGCGCCGGAGCCGAGCCCGGCCCGGCGGGGTATGGCCGCGGCGGGACGGAGCCCACGGTCACGGACGCGCAGCTCGTGCTCGGACGCCTCGACCCCGAGCGCCCTCTGGGGGACATCCCTCGGCTGGACGTGGAGGCCGCCCGGCGGGCGATCCGCAAGATCGCGGAGCCCCTAGGGCTTCCGCTCGAGAGGGCGGCCCTGGGGATCGTGAAGGTGGCGAACGCGAACATGGAGCGGGCGATCCGGGCCCTCACCGTGGAGCGGGGCCACGACCCCCGGGACTTCGCGCTCCTGGCGTTTGGGGGCGCGGGGCAGCTCCACGCCGCCGACCTGGCCCGAGCGCTCCGGATCCCGAAGGTGATCCTGCCCCCCGCGGCGGGAGTCCTCTCGGCACTGGGGCTCCTCGCCGCGGACGCGGTGCTGACGTTCGGACAGACGGTGCTTCAGCCCCTGGAACGGGCCGACTGGACGCTGCTACGCTCGATCTTGGAGGGATTCCGTGAGGAGGGACGGAAGCGCCTCCAAGAGGACGGACTCCCGGAGGAGCACATTACGTTCGCACCCTCTCTCGATCTACGCTACCGGGGCCAGGCGTTCGAGCTGAACGTGCCCCTCACGCCGGAGGAGCTAGGGGCGCTCGGCCCCGAGACGGGCGCGAGGGTGGCGCGGCGCTTTCATGAGGCGCACGAGCGGGCCTACGGCTTCTCGGCCCCGGAGGAGCCCGTGGAGATCGTCCACGTGCGGTTGGTGGCCCTCGGGCGCGGGGCGAAGCCCCGCCTCCCGCGGAGACGGCTTGCGGAGCCGCCGGAGCCGCGGACGCGGCGGCCCGTCTGCTTCGAGGACACAGGCTGGGTGGAGTGCCCCGTCTACGAGCGGGAGGCCCTGTACGAGCCCTTCGCGATCACGGGACCCGCGGTGCTCGAGGGACAAGACGCGACGGCGCTCGTCCCGCCGGGGGTCCGAGCATGGGCCGACGCGTACGGGACGGTCTTCTTGAGCGTCTGCGAATGAGCGTCTGGTAAGGCGAAGAGGAGGACCCATGAGCGTGGACCCCATCACCCTCGAGGTGGCGCGCAACGCCTTGGAGGGGATCGCGGACGAGATGAACCTCGCGCTCATCCGCAGCAGCTACAGCCCTAACATCAAGGAGCGGCGCGACTGCTCCTCGGCCCTCTTCGACGCGAAGGGGCGGATGATCGCCCAGTCCTGGGGGATGCCCGTCCACCTGGGCGCGATGCCCTTCTCCGTGAAGGCCGCCCTCCAAGAGCTGAAAGAGTGGGAGCCCGGCGACGTCGTCGTGCTCAACGACCCCTTTCGGGGCGGGGCCCACCTCCCGGACCTCACGTTCGTGACGCCCATCTTCCATCGGGACACCTTGGTGGGCTACGCCGCCAACCGCGCCCACCACGCCGACATCGGGGGGATGCGCCCCGGAAGCATCCCGGCGGACGCCTCCGAGATCCATCAAGAGGGGCTGAGGATCCCGCCCGTCAAGCTCCGGCGCCGGGGCCGTTGGGACCGCGATCTGCTAGAGCTGATCCTGGCGAACGTCCGCACCCCCAAGGAGCGCGTAGGGGACCTGCGGGCGCAGTTCGCGGCCAACGAGACGGGCCGCCGCAGGCTCCTCGAGTTCATCGAACGCTGCGGCCCGGAGCGATTCCGCATGCTGGTGGAGGCGCTGCTCGACTACTCCGAGAAACGCCTGCGGGCCGCATTGAAAACCCTAAATCCGGGGACGTATCGCTTCGAGGACGCGCTGGACGACGACGGGCGCTCCGCCCGGGACGTCCGGATTCGGGCCGCCGTCACGGTCGACGCCGAGCGGGGTTCGGTGGTGGTGGACTTCACGGGCTCGAGCCCCCAGGTCGAGGGACCCGTAAACGCCGTCTACGCCGTCACGGCCTCGGCGACGTACTACACCGTGCGCTGCTTTACGGACCCGGGGGTGCCGCCCAACGACGGGGCCTACCGCCCCATCGCGATCGTCGCTCCGGAGGGGACCGTGGTGAACGCGACCCCTCCAGCTGCCGTCGTCGGCGGGAACCTAGAGACGAGCCAGCGGATTGTGGACGTGCTCATCGGAGCGCTGGCCCAAGCCGCACCCGAGAGGGCGCTCGCGGCCTGTCAGGGGACGATGAACAACGTCGCCTTGGGCGGGATCGACCCGCGGACGGGCGAGCCCTACACCGTGTACGAGACGATCGGGGGCGGCTTCGGCGCCCGGCGGGGGAAGGACGGGTTGGACGGGGTCCACTGCCACATGAGCAACACGCTCAACACCCCCGTAGAGGCGCTGGAGACGGCCTACCCTCTAAGGGTGGAGCGCTACGAGCTCCGTCCCGGCACGGGCGGACGGGGGAGGTGGCGCGGCGGATGGGGCATTCGCCGGGACGTCCGGGTGGTCGATCATCGGGCAACCCTCTCGCTGCTCACGGATCGGCGACGCTCGAGGCCCTACGGACTGCGGGGGGGAGAGCCCGGCGCGCCCGGGCAGAACGTGCTGATTCGCAACGGACACGAGTATGAGCTGCCCGCCAAGGGCGTGGTCGAGCTGCAGCCCGGGGATGTCGTGAGCATAAGGACGCCGGGCGGGGGCGGCTACGGCCCGCCGGAGGAGCGGGACCCTCCGCAGAGGGAACCCAACCCGCAAGCGGGCAAGCTTTAACCTCAACCTCGTGCCGTTGGAGGCATCGAGTTTTTGGCTGCACCCGAGACGCACGCTAGAATAGGAGCGGTGACCCTTATGTTGCTTCGCTACATCCAGGCGGCCATGGAGAGAGCCCGCTACGAGATCATCGAGGACGAAGAGCCCTACTACGGGGAGATCCCGGCCTGCCGAGGCGTGTGGGCCACGGGGAAGACCCTCGAAGAGTGCCGGAAAAACCCGGAAGAGGTCCTCCAAGGGTGGATCATCTTCCGTCTTAAGCGGGGACTCGATCTCCCTCCCATTGGGAAGGTTCGCATCGAAGAGCCCCAAGAAGTCCAGATCCCGTGACTCGACTTACCCCCATCTCGTGGAAAGAGTTCGTGCAACGAATGAGAGAACTGGGCTTTGAAGGTCCTTATCAGGAGGGCAAGCATCCCTACATGGTGGAAGGAAACCTCACCGTAACGATCCCAAATCCCCATCGCAAGGAAATCGGCGTGGATCTCCTAAGGCGCATCCTCAAACAGGCAGGAATTTCCCGACAGGAGCGGATTCGCAGGCGTCATGGGTAAGGCAAAGGTCCTCGTGATCGGTGGCGGGGGGCGGGAGCACGCCCTCGTACGAACCCTCGCGGACGATCGGGACGTCGAACACGTCTTCGTGGCCCCGGGCAACGGCGGCACCGCTGCCATGGAGAACGTCACCAACGTGGCCCTGAAGGACCCCCGGGACCTGGTGGCCTTCGCCACCCGCGAGGCGATCGATCTCACCGTGGTCGGCCCTGAACAGCCCCTCGTGGAAGGGCTGGTAGATCACTTTCGCCGGCACGACCTCCCCATCTTCGGCTTCGGGAAGGCCGCGGCGCAGCTCGAGGGGAGCAAGGTCTTCGCCAAGCGGTTCATGCAGAAGTACGCCATCCCCACCGCCCCCTTCTGGGTCTTCGAGCGCATACGGCCCGCATTGCGCTTCTTCCAAGAGCAGTTTCAGGAAGACCCCCGGCGCAGGTTTTTTGTAAAGGCCGACGAGCTCTGCGCCGGGAAGGGGGCCTTCCCCGCCTTCCGCCCCGAAGAGGCCGAAGAAGCCCTGCGAAAGCTCTTCGAGGAGAGGTTCTGCGGGGTGGGGGAGCGCGTGGTGGTGGAAGAGGCCCTCCGCGGCCAGGAAGCCTCGGTGCTGGCGCTCACGGACGGGCGAACGATCGCCACCCTCCCGCCCGCCCAGGACCACAAGAGGGCCTACGACGACGATCAAGGCCCCAACACGGGCGGGATGGGGGCCTACGCCCCGGCGCCCTTGGTGGACGAGCGGGTCTACGAGCGCGTCGAGCAGGAGATCCTGCTGCCCACCCTCCTGGGGATGGAGGAGGAGGGGCTCACGGACTCCGGGGTCCTCTACCTGGGGCTCATGATCGACCCCAAGGGGAAGCCCTACGTGCTGGAGTACAACGTCCGCTTTGGCGACCCCGAGACGCAGCCCATCCTGGCACTTCTGGAGAGCGACCTCTACCCCGTCTTGAAAGCCTGCGTGGAGGGGAGGCTTGAGGGCGCGGAGCTGAAGTGGCGCGAGGGGGCTGCGGTCTGCGTGGTGGTGGCCGTGGAGGGCTACCCCGAGCGCTACACCCACCAGAACGAGGAGATCCACGGCCTCGACGAGGCGGAGGCGATGGAGGACGTGATCGTCTACCATGCCGGGACGGAGTACCGCAGCGGGAAGTTTTACACCCGGGGCGGGCGCGTCCTGGGGGTGACGGGGCTGGGCGAGACGATCGCCGAGGCCCGCGAGCGGGCCTACGCCGCCGTGGAGAAGATCTCCTTCCCCGGGATGCGCTACCGCCGCGATATCGCCCTTAAGGCCCTTGCGGCTTCCGCGGAAGGAGCGGGAGAAGCGGGAGAAGTGGAAGAAGCGGAAGGATGAGCACGAGATCGTGGAAGCCCCTGTATGAACCCCAACCCGGGCACCGGATGCGCGTCGTCGTCCTCTTCTCCGGCGGCGCGAGCGCTCTTGCGTACCTTCGGGAGAACGACCCGAATTGGGGCAGGAAGTACGAGATCGTAGGGGCCTTTACGGATCGTCCCGACGCCTCGGGCATCTCGATCGCTAAGCAAGCCGGGATTCCCGTAGAGGTCCTCTCGTTTCGGGAATTCTTGCGGGAGCGGGGGGCTTCGTTTCGAGACCCCAAGGCCCGAAAGGCGTACTTCGCGGAAGTTGTAAAGCGTATCCAGAAGTGGACCCCCGACGTGCTGATGCTCTCGGGGTTTATGCTGATCGTGACGGAGCCCCTGCTGAGCGCCTATCGCCTGCGCATCCTGAACGTCCACCCCGCGGACCTCACGATCACGGACGAGCGGGGCCGCCGCAAATACGTCGGCCTGGACGTCGTGCGCAAGGCCCTCGAGGCAGGCGAGCGGTTCACCCGCTCCACGGTGCACCTCGTGACGGAGGAGGTGGACGGCGGGCCGATCCTCACCCTTTCGGACCCCCTAGAGGTGGAACCGGGGGTCTCCCCCGAGGAGCACCAAGAGCGCATGAAGTGGGCCTGCGACGGTCCGGCCTATCGACAAGCCCTCGAGCTGCTGGCCGAAGGCCGCGTCGGGGTGGACGAGGAGACGGGGCAGGTGGAGGTGCGCTGACTCGGGCTCTCGCTCTCGTTCGCTACTCCCCCTGTCCCAGGCTGTAGGCCCGCTCCCCCTCCAGCAAGTAGAGGTTCTCCAGCTTGATCCACTCCAGCCCCTGCCCTTCGATGCGCTCCAGCAGCCGTCGGATGGCCTCGTGGGTGGGCTTCTCCCCGGCCCCCTGGCACCGGAACCGGCAGCGCCAGTGGTCGGTGCAGAAGGTCTCCGGCAACCCTCCGGGGTAGACCTTCTGCCCCCGGTTGCTGATCATAACCAGCTGAAACTCCGGCCCGGCCAGCTCCTCCAGGAGCCGTCCCAGCTCCTCCGCCGACTTCGTCCCCTCGCGGAGGAAGACGTCGACGCCGTCGAGCTCCATCTTCTGGGAGCGGACGTCCGTGGTGGGGAACGAGAGCCGCATCGCCTTCCCCGCGTAGCGGACGGGGTTAAGCTGCTCGGGCTCCTCGCCCAGGCGCTCCACCACGGCCTCGGCGAACTCCCGTGTGCCCACCTCTCGATACTCGGTGATGCCGGCGGCCCGGGCCTTCCTCACGAGGTCGTAGGTCCAGATTTTATCCTCGAGGGTCTTGAGCCAGGCGTTGTGGACCCGCTCGGCCACGTCCCCCTGGCCGATGTGGACGAGCATCATCACGCCCGCCAGCAGCAGCCCGGAGGGGTTGGCCTTGTTCTTCCCCGCGTGGCGGGGGGCGCTCCCATGAATGGCCTCGAACATCGCGTACTCCTCCCCGATGTTGGCCCCGGGGGCCAGCCCCACCGAGCCCGCGATCTGGGCGAGCATGTCCGAGGCGATGTCCCCGTACAAGTTGGGCATCACCACCACGTCGAACTGCTCCGGGGTGTCCGCCAACTTCGCGGTCCCGATGTCGATGATCCAGTGCTCCGCCTCGATGTCGGGGTACTCCTGCGCGATCTCGTCGAAGACCTTGTGGAAGAGCCCGTCCGTGAGCTTCATGATGTTGTCCTTGGTCATGCAGGTGACTTTCCGGCGCCCGTAGGCGCGGGCGTACTCGAAGGCGAACCGCACGATCCGCTCGCAGCCGGGCCGCGAGAGGAGCTTCAAGCACTGCACGACCTCGGGGGTCTGCTGGTGCTCGATGCCCGCGTACAGGTCCTCTTCGTTCTCGCGGATCACCACCACGTCCATGCCGGGGTACTTCGTGGGGATGACGGGCGCGTAGCTCACCACCGGGCGGACGTTGGCGAACAGGCCAAACGCCTTGCGCACCGTCACGTTGAGGCTCTTGTACCCCCCGCCCTGGGGCGTGGTGATGGGGGCTTTATAGAATATTTTGTGCTTGCGGAGGATCTCCCACGTCTCCGGGGTGATCCCGGCGCTGTGGCCTGCCTTATAGACGTTTTCCCCGATCTCCACGAAGACGGGCTCGATGCGCGCTCCGGCCTCCCCCAAGATGTAGAGGCAGGCGTCCATGATCTCGGGACCGATCCCGTCCCCTCGGGCGACGGGAATCGTCTGCACCTGCGTTTGGGGTTGCTCCATCCCCTCTTTCTCTTTCGTGATTTGTGTCTGGTTCATGCCCCTCTCCTCTCTGGCTGGTTGTCTCCGATCTCTAAGGCGGCGTCGGATCGCCTTCTTTTTGGGTAAAGCTTGGTGTTATCCAAAAGAGTGCTTTCATCCCCGTAGGATTTATACTCCATCCGCACGGAGCCGTTCAACCCCTCTCGGCTTCCGAGCGCAGGTGGACCACCCCGCTGGGGGAAGGGGATCTCGATGTCGTCGTGCGTTGGGGGCGCGTTGGGGGTTGGGCGCCTCGCGGCCCGATCTGGGTGGCCCGTCTCCGCCCTCTCGGATGGGGGTGCTCTCTCCGCCTAAGTCCCAAGCCTCACTCCGTCACCTCGAAGGCGATGCGGTAGATCGTGAGCACGTCGTTGAACTGGACGATCAGCTCGTACGAGCCGGGCTCTAAGCCCTCCGTCCGGAGGGTGTAGCGATAGACCCCCGCTTCCGGGTCGAAGCGGAAGACCCCGAGGATCCCCTCCTCGACGGCGACGATGGCGCGGGTCGCCGGGTCGAGGGCGGTGAGCGTCCCCACGGCCCGGGGGACTGCCTCATCGAAATAGTCTCGAATCGAGATCGCAAAGGGGATCTCCTCGCCCCTTAGGGCGCGAAGCGGAGGCCGGGCGCCCACCTCCGCGAAGGCCGCTTGGGGCAAGGGCTCCAGGATCTCCGCGCGGTAGCGGACGCGATAGGGAACCGCGACCGAAGCGGCGTTCCCGGCCTCGTCCACGGCGAAGACGCGGAACTCCTTGCGCCCCACGGTGGCCGTGTCGATCGGCTCCCCGTCGGGCGCGGAGGCGAGCACGGCCTTCAGCCCCGAGCTGGGCTCGGGGTCCTCCACGGCCCACGAGGCCTCCACGGGTTGATTGAGGACGTAGACATCCCCCCGCTGCGGGATGAAGACCTTGATCTCCGGAGGGACGGTGTCGGGCTGGCCGGAAAGGGCCGCGGTGCCCACCCCTACGCCTAGGAGGAGCCCTCCCACCAGTAGGATTAGAGCTTTGCGTGTGCGCGCATTTTTCATCGCGTTCATCTCGTTTCGTTCCTCCTTGGGAATCCCTCGGTTCCGGTCGATCCAGTATACGCCTCCCCCGCGCTGGAGGACAAGCGTCGAGATGAGCGGAGAGACGCCCTTGGGTGTTGCTTTCTCCGGAAAAAGCGCTATCATAGCGGCGGAGAGTGGTGAGAGACCGTTGAAGAAGCTGCAGAACGCCTATCGCATCAAGAGGAAGTACGAGGGACAGCCCATTCGCCCCGATCCGACGGCCCATCCGAAGGAGAACGAGACGGCGATTCACTTCACGGGCCGGGATCGGCGGGCCTGGGTGAGCAGCTACGAGCCCGCCGTCGTCGAGCGCCTCTTGCGCTACAAGCACTTCCAGCTGGAGGAGCTCGTCACCATGGAGATCGACGGGCAGGAGTGCGTGGTGGGCGTCATCGGGCGGGTTCCTATTGGATCCTTGCGCATCGGGCGGAGACGCCCCTCCGACCGCCACGAGCTGATCGTGGGTTCCTAGGCCGTAGAGGAAGCATGCGGGCGATGAACGGTTCCAGCCCCCTCCGCCGCAGGCGAGTCGGGGTGCTGATGGGCGGCCTCTCCCCAGAGCGGGAGGTCTCCCTCCGCTCCGGGGAGAACGTGTACCGGGCGCTGGTGCGAAAGGGATATTCCGCCGAGAAGCTCGTCTTCGATGACCCCGATACCTTAATCGACCGGTTAGCCGGGGCAGAGGTCCTTTTTAACTGCCTCCACGGCGGGATCGGGGAGGACGGGACGATCCAGCTCTTGCTGGATCTGCTCAACCGCCCGTACACGGGGTCCGGACCCTTGGCGTGCGCACGGGCCATGGACAAGCTGGTGGCCAAGCGGGAGTTTCGCCGGGTGGGCCTGGCAACGCCTTCCCATATGGAAGTCGACCTCCCCGAGGATACGCCCGATGCCTGGGAGGACTGGGTCGCGCGAGTAGACGAGACGTTGGGATTTCCCTGTGTTGTCAAACCCGTGCGAGAGGGATCCAGCGTCGGCGTACATATCGTGCAGGATCGACACGAGCTGGTACAAGCCGTACGGGCTACCCGAAACGCATTCGGCGCCTGCTTTGTGGAAGAGTTCATCGAGGGGAAGGAGATCACCGTAGGGATCCTCCGGATGGAAGGGGAGGATCGCGGGCTGCCGCCCCTGGAGATCCGCGTTCGGGAGGGGTTCTATGACTACGCGGCCAAGTACACCCCCGGTCGGACGGAGTTCGTTCTGCCGGCCGAACTCAGCGCGGAGACGGCCGAGGAGGTACAAGCAGCGGCTTTGGCCGCACACCGTGCGCTGGGATGCTTCGGGTACTCCCGGGTGGACCTCCGAGTATCCTCTCAAGGGACCCCTTACGTCCTCGAGGTAAACCCCCTCCCGGGGATGACGAAGACCAGCGATCTCCCACAGGCAGCTCAGGCAGCCGGCCTCTCCTTCGACGACCTGGTCGAGCGGATGTTGGAGACGGCGTGGGAGCGCCCTGCCCCTGCTCCTGCTCCTTCGTCCTGATCGCAGATCGCCGTCGCAGTGCGACGCTCATCGATCGCAGCCGGGAGCAACGAAGTGGTCGATGCAGACGAGCGAGAGGGAGAAGCCGCAGGAGCAGAGGAAGGAAGCAAGGGTTCTAGCACGTCTACGAGCTCAAGCCGCACGCAACGGCGTCCGTTCCACTCCGTCTGCCCCACCTTGCAGACGAGGTCCAGACGCTCCTCTAGGCCGATCGTCTCGATTGCACTGCCCAAACCGAATCCGATCGCGTCAAGCAGGGGGCCCTCGGGACCGGCCCGGATCAAGAGCCGCAAGTGTCTCGAGCCGTTGCCCACCGTGCGGGCCTCGGCCACGATCGCCCCTCGGAGGAGAAAGCGCGGCTCGCGGTTCCCCACCCCGAACGGCCCCAGGCGCTGCAGCTCCTCGTGGAGCTCTAAAGAGATCTCCTCGGGGGAAAGCTCCGCATCGATCGTTTGGGTAGGGCCTTCGTAGTCCCTGAGGATCCCGCGGGCATGGGCGCTTAGGGCCTCTTTCAGTTCGGGAATTCGCTCGTTGCGGATGGAGAAGCCCGCGGCCATGGGATGCCCCCCGAAGCGCTCGAAGAGGTGTTTATGATGCGTGAGGGCCTCGATCATGTTGAACTCGGGGATGCTGCGGCACGAGGCGCGGGCGTACCCCTCCTCGCCCTCGGAGATCAAGATCGCCGGGAGGGCGTACTTCTCCACGAGATCCGAGGCGACGAGCCCGAGGATCCCCGGGTTCCACCCCGGGCCCGACAGGATGAGGATCTTCTCGTGCTCTAGGTCGATCTCCCGCTCGATGAGCGCCTCGGCTCGGGCGCGCAGCTCCTCCTGAGCTGTCTGGCGGTCCGTGTTGTACTCGATGAGCGTGGTGGCCCAGTACTCCGCCTTGAGGGGATCCTCGGTGCTTAGGAGCAGAAAGGCCACGCGGGGGTCGCCCACGCGGTTGGCGGCGTTGAGCTTGGGGATCACGATGTAACTCATCTCCCCCGCGGTGAGGCGCTCCGGTCGCAGTCCGAGCCGCTCGAGGAGCACCCGAAGCCCCAGCGTCCCCCGCCCCTGGGCTAAAAGATCGAGCCCCGCCTTCACCAAGATGCGATTCTCGGCGCAGCCGTTCCGCACCAAGGGGACGAGATCCCCCACGGTGCCCAGCATCACCAGGTCCAAGTAGTCGTGGGCCGCTTCCTTGCCCAGCCCTAGGCGCTCGAACAGCGCGGAGACGACTTGGTAGATGACGCCCACCGCGGCCAAGTCGGCGTTCCCATATTCGCAGTCGGACTGCCGCGGGTTGATGATCGCGTACGCGGGCGGGAGCTCCTCGGGGGGGTGGTGGTGGTCCGTGATGAGGACGTCCACCCCGCTCTCCTGGAGGGTGCGGACGTTCTCCACGTCGGAGATGCCGCAATCGGTGGTGATCAAAAGCGTAAAGCCTTGGGCGAGGATCTGGCGGACGACCCCGGGGTTGAGGCCGTGGCCCCGCTCGCGGTCCTCGATCTCGACCTTTAGGTGCCGAGCCCCCAGGCGGCGGAGGGCCCGATAGAGGAGGGCCGCGCTGCTCAGGCCGTCGACGTCGAAGTCGCCGTGGATGAAGATCTTCTCGTTCCGCTCCAGCGCGCGCAGGAGGCGCTCCAGCGCCCGTTCGATGCCCGCGAGCGCAAAGGGGCAGCTCAGATCCTCCAGATCGTTGCGCAGAAGGGCGCTCGGGTCCCCGTGAGGGACGCGGACGGCGAGCACCCGGGCCACCGCCGGGGGGACGCGGAGCCGAGCTGTAAGCTCCCGAACCCGGTCCTCGGACGGCTGCGCGAGGGTCCACCGGCTCCGGCCCTTGATCAGGGATCTTCGGATCATATCCTTCTTTCTTGGTCCCTGTCTCCGGTTTGGTGTCGTACGTTGCAGAGGAGAAGAGGAACTAAGAGAGCGCCTGGATGCGCTTCATGAGGCGGGACTTGAGGCGCGCGGCCTTGTTGGGGTGGATCGCCCGCTTCTTCGCCGCCTTGTCGGCCACCTTCATCAGCTGGGGGACCAACTCTTCGGCCTTGGCCTTGTCGCCCGCAGCTAATGCCCGCTTGATCTGCTTGACCACGATGCGCAGCGCCCGCTTGCGCTCCAAGTTCCGCTCGCGGCGCTTGAGACTCTGTCTTAGCCGCTTCTTCGCCGATCTCGTGTTCGGAATCGCAATCACCTCTCCCTGGAATCTCGACTCACTCGACGAATTGCGAAAAATCCGTGCGGATGCCGAAGTCATCATAGCCGATGGGGCCGTTCTCGTCAAGAAGGGGTGGGCTAAACTTGGCCTTGACAAGCGGAGAGGGGACTTCTACAATACGCGTGCTCGGAAAGCGCAAGCCGGGGTGCTGGAATTGGCAGACAGGCAGGTCTCAGGAACCTGTGGGCCTCGTGCCCGTGAGGGTTCAAGTCCCTCCCCCGGCACCACCCAGGAGGCACCCTTCCATGGCTGCAGCACCGGAACGCCTCAACGAAAAGCCCCTTCACGAGCTTCTTTCCCTCCTTCGGCAGGGGGAGATCGCGGTAGAGGCCCTGATCGAGGATCTGTTTCAGGCCATCGAGGATCGAGAACCCGAGATTCACGCGTACTTGGAGCTGGCCGACCCGGGGGAACTTGCACGAGAAGCCCAAGCCCAACGCGATAAGCCTTTGAGGGGTCTCCCTATCGCGGTGAAGGACCTCATCTCCACGGTGGGCTTTCGCACCACCTGCGGGTCCCGCTTCTTGGGGGATTTTTGGCCGATTTACGACGCGACGGCCATTCAGAAGCTCAAGGAGGCCGGGGCCACGGTGCTGGGCAAGACGAACCTCGACGAGTTCGGGATGGGCTCCTCGAACGAGAACAGTGCCTTCGGGCCGACGCGCAACCCCTTAGACCCGGAGAGGGTGCCCGGCGGCTCCTC
>Ga0256839_1001883_pt1 | contig 24577 bp, 21 predicted proteins | sample 354166metaG_FD_185968 | JGI IMG/M metagenome (GOLD analysis project Ga0256839, IMG submission 185968) | Hydrothermal vent microbial communities from Mid Atlantic Ridge, Atlantic Ocean - 354-166 | ecosystem: Environmental > Aquatic > Marine > Hydrothermal vents | place: Atlantic Ocean: Mid... | reverse complement strand
AGCATCACTTTGAACCTAAAGGGGACGACAATTTTAGAACAGAGGATTAGACGGGTCTTTGACCCGTATCCGGACTTTAGTCCGTAATACTAACCCACCAGCTTTAGCTGGTGGTTGTTGAGTTCTAAACGATACCGCAACAGGCTGAGGGGTAAATACCTCATAGATTAAATGTTCATGTTGTTGTCCTCAATTTATTATGTACTGGAGTCAGACCTTGGAAAAAACTGTCGTTGAGTTGAGTGAGATTGCACCGCATATTGTCCAGGTAACCATGCAGGATCGGGTGCATAAAAATACTTTTTCAGTAGAATTGATTTCCGGGCTTATCTCGGCTTTTGAATCCATTGGCAGGGATAAAAATAGTAAAGCGGTGATTTTGACCGGGTATGACAGCTATTTTTCTTCGGGTGGGACACAGGAAGAATTATTGACGTTGCAAGCAGGCAAAATGAAGTTCACCGATATTGGTATTTTTTCTCTTGCCCTGGAGTGTCCGGTGCCTGTTATTGCTGCGATGCAAGGTCATGGCATTGGCGGTGGATTTGTTATGGGGTTGTTTTGTGACTTTGTGATCTTAAGCCGTGAGAGTGTTTATACGACCAATTTCATGAAATATGGTTTTACACCGGGTATGGGGGCTACTTACATCCTGCCAAAAAAACTGGGAGTTAGCTTGTCAACCGAAATGTTAATGAATGCCGAGAGATATCGAGGTGAGGAACTAAAAAATCGTGGTGTACCATTTCCTGTTGTCCCCAGAAAGAATGTTTTGGATACGGCGCTTCAATTGGCTTCCGGACTTGCAGAAAAACCGAGGGAGTCGCTGATTATATTAAAGGATCATCTGGTCGCTTCCATGCGACATGAGCTTCCGAAAATTATTGAGCAAGAGGTGGCGATGCATGAAAAAACATTCCAGCTAACAGAAGTAAAGGAAAAAATAACGGCGTTATTCGGGCATTAACAGTAAATATCAGGGGGCCGATTTATTGTTATCAACAGACTTACTGTCAATTTCATTTTATGGACAAAGGAGATGAAAATATGAAGGCTTATATATTTCCCGGTCAGGGGTCACAGTATAAAGGAATGGGCAAGGGGCTCTTCGATCAGTATACCGACAGGGTTCAATTGGCAGATGCGGTGCTGGGATATTCCATTGCAGAGATCTGCCTTGATGACCCTGAACGAAAGCTGGGTTTTACGCAGTATACGCAGCCCGCATTGTATGTGGTTAATGCGTTGTCTTATCAGAACGAAATACAAAAAACAGGGCAGTTACCCAACTATCTGGCGGGTCATAGTCTGGGAGAGTATAACGCGCTCCAGGCATCAGGGGCCATCAGCTTTGAGGATGGATTGAAGCTGGTAAAAAAGAGAGGTGAATTGATGAGTCAGGCACCGAAAGGTGCAATGGCGGCCATTCTGGGTTCGACAGAAAATAACATTAGTCAATTGTTAAAGAACAATGGTTTATCGACAGTGGATATTGCTAATTATAACGCTCATGACCAAACGGTTATTTCCGGCTTAGAAGAAGATATTGCTAATGCACAATCCCTGTTCAATGAGGATCATATAAAGTTCATTCCATTAAATACCAGTGGTGCTTTCCACTCCCGTTATATGAAGTCAGCGGCAAGTGAATTTAATCACTATATTCGTCAGTTTACCTTTTTTCCCTTGGAAATTGATGTTATTTCAAATGTATATGCAAGATCGTATACACAGAAAAAAATAAAAGAAAATCTGGTTTCTCAAATCACCCGACCCGTTAAATGGTCGGATAGTATTTGTCATATGATTGAATTGGGTGTAACGGAATTTGAAGAGTTGGGTGCTGGTCATGTGCTGACAACACTCATCGAAAAAATACAGACGCATAAAAAAGAAGCGGAACAATGTTCCGTTGTATCAAAAGACAAGAATATTCCTGCTGAAAATATTGAGGCTGATTTTTCTGGTGAAAATATGTCGATTGTTGAAAATGCGGATAAAATAGTGACGGCCTGGAATGATGCCTGCCCTGTCGGAACCCGGGTATCTTGTAAAAACCATGACGATGTATTGGAAACACGGACAGAGGCGATTCTGTTATTTGATCGCAAGGCAGCTATTTATATGCAGGGTTATACCGGATATTTTGAGCTTGCCGATGTGCAACCGGTGAGTGATAAGAAAATGAGTGTCAGCCGTTAATTGCTACGGGTATCGATAATCTCAAGAGGAAATGTTCATGCTGAAGGAGGACGAAATTGTTGAAGTCTTGTGCCAGTATTTGTCGAAAATCAGTCAAGTTTCGTTGGAAAAACTAGATCCAGATGCGAATATTGCCGACTTGGGATTGAACTCCATTTTTATTACCGAGCTTACCGCATGCCTGGAGCCTGTGCTTGGTTTTCGTGATCCCGTTATATTTTATTCGGCGCGCTCGATTCGTGATGCTGCCGCACGTATTCACGCACGTAATCCTGATTTTAATCTTAATGCCCACCAGGAAGCATTATCGACAAGAAAAAATACGGTCAACTCGCGGGGTAAACAACATGGGGATATGCCATGGACATCCATGAATGATGTTGCTGTTATTGGTTTATCGGGTCGTTATCCTCAGGCCGATGATGTATTGCAATTTTTGGAGTTACTGAAAGAGGGACGAGATTGCATAGACGTCGTGCCTGACACTCACCGCGCTGCTGGAGATGAGTTACGCTGGGGTGGATTTATTTCCCAACCCATGAACTTCGATTACGGGCAGTTTGCGATGAGTTTTCGGGATGCTTTGATGGCTCATCCGGAGGAGCGGCTGTTATTACAGGAAACATGGCGATGTTTCGAGAGTGCGGGTTATAATCCTTTACAGTGGGTGGAGGGGGGTGGCGGCAATGTGGGTGTTTATATTGGGGCATCTTTTCATGAATACAGCGAGTTGGTTGCAGAGTCCAATCAACGTCAAGGTGACGCATTACCCTATAGTTCGCAAATATTCGCTTATGCCAATCGGCTTTCATATTTTTTTAATCTTACCGGGCCTTCCATTGCTATTGATTGTGCCTGTTCATCATCACTTTATGCCATCGCCGATGCCTATAATGCCATCCGTTTTGGTTTATGTGATATGGCCTTGGCAGGGGGTGTTAATCTTAACCTGCATCGTAGCAAGTACGAATTTCTGGCCGACAAAAATGCGTTGAGTCAGGATGGCCGGTGTCGTTCTTTTTCAGAGGGGGGGACTGGTTATGTACCCAGCGAAGGTGTAGGAATGGTGTTGTTAAAGTCTCGTGAGCGTGCAGAAGAAGACGGCGATAACATACTGGCCGTCATCAAGGGGGTTGCCGCAGGTAATGATGGCCGCACTCAGGGATTCACGGTGCCCAATCCGGATGCACAATGCGATACTGTTCGCAAGGCACTTGAGGTCGCGCAGGTCTCTCCACAAAGTATTTCTTTTGTAGAATGCCATGGTACGGGCACCTCACTGGGTGACCCTATTGAAATGTCAGCTTTGTCCGAAGCTTTCGGCGAAAATATGTTGCCAGCAAGCTGCCCCATCTCTTCACTCAAATCGAACATTGGTCATCTGGAAGCGGCGGCGGGCATTGCCCAGCTGACAAAAGTCGTGCTTCAGCTAAAGAGCCAATACTATTTTCCCAATGTGATGCATCATGAAAACCTGAACCCCAATATCGATTTCTCACGCATTCCTTTCAAAGTGCAAAAAGAACTGGCTCCCTGGCCGGTCAGTGAATCGCAACCGGTACGACGAGCAGGTATCAGTTCCTTTGGTGCTGGTGGTACCAATGTGCATGTGATATTGGAGCAGGCTCCGGAATCCAAACCGTTTCAGACATCAAAACCGGCGGGTGAATTGGGCTTTAAATACATTATTCCATTTAGTGCCGCGACACCTGAACAATTGATTGATGTGGTGCAAAGTACGTATCAATATCTTTGTGCTGATCAGGCATTGTTAAATTCAGCGCTTAATGTGCGTAATATTGCGGCAACATTACAGTGTGGGCGTTTTTCCGGTCGCCATCGTTTTGCACTGATCTGTGGGGATACCATGGATATATTGGTTGCCCGTCTTAAGGTCTATCTGGAGGATGGTATAGATTCCACCATGGTGTTGGGTGAAGAAAAGGAAACCGGTCATAGTCAACTGATGGGAACGGGGGTGAGTATTACAGAGCTTCTGGCTGTGGCAAAAAACTGGGTGGTTGGAAACGTAAAAAGTTTTCAGCGCGACCCCAAGGCCCAACGGGTATATTTACCAGGTTATATTTTCCGCCCGGATTGGGTCAGCCCGGTTATCGACGATGGTAATAAGGCGGCGAGTGTATCGGTTGCTGATGCGATGTCAACTCAAGAGGTTGCTGCGCCAAACATCGTCGATTCTTTTCCGGATACGTTGACATTGGTACGTGATACCTTGAAGCAGGTGTTGGGTGCTCTCCCGGAGGTTTATACGGACAAAACACTTTTTGGTGATCTTGGTATAGATTCCATTATGGGTACCAGAATTCATACAGCGCTTCGTCAGTTTTACCCGGCACTGGATATGTTCGCTCTTTTTGAATTCAACACCAGTATTCTGCTTAGTTCACATCTTGACAGTTTGAAACCCGTTAACGGGCAGGCTGTCTCAGCGTCATCGTCTGCCAATCAACAGTCAGTGCTGGAAGAGGAAGAAGATATTGGTGATATTGGCGCATTGACGTTTGGGGAAACATTGGCACCGATTAGTCGATATGTTGATGCTTACCATAACAGTTCCGGGGTTACGCATAAAATAACGACCGAAAATGTATCGGTGAACGGAGCCCGTATTGAGTGCATGGTCTGCGGTAAAGGGCCAACCATAATATTACTGCCGCCTTTTAACGCCAGCGCTATTATCTGGATACGCCAATTACAAGGCCTGAGTGAGACGTATAAAATAATTGTGCCGCATTACCCGGGATTAAGTGGCAGTGATTGGGTGGATGGCCTTGATAACTTTGAGCAACTATCGGGTATTCTGACCGGTGTTATTGATGAGCTTGTCAGGCTTCAGGTTATCCCGAACAAAAAGAATCATTGGGTTGGTTGGTCTCTAGGCGGGTTTGTTGCACAAACCGTTTGTAAACACTACCCGGAATATGTTGATAAACTAGTTCTCATCAGTACCACGACTATATCCTGGTCGTCCGAAGAATATACGATCTCAGCTGAAGACTTTTCCATTAAATGTGCTGAGGAGTTTGAAGAAAATTTTCAGAAACTCCCCGGATTTTTGCGAAAAATGCCAGAGATAAAAGCTTTCAGAAAAGAAAGGCATATTGAGCATTTTGTCTGGTGTACGACCAACCGGAGAATTCTTGATTGCTATTTTTTAATGATTGCACGCTTTAGACATGTCGAATCAGCAAATTATGTCCGCGCCAAAACCCTGCTCATCAGTGGTGGTGATGATGTGTTGATGCCGCCGAAATTTGCGCGGGAGTTGAGTGAAAAAATACCGGACTCGAAATATCATGAAATTAAAAACGGGCATCATTTTTTAAGTCTGTTTCATTATAAAAAAATCAATAAATTGTTGAGTCAATGGTTTAGTGCTGACCTGAAAAATACGAAATGAGTCTGGCAGGTTGGGGTTCATAAAAAAACATTCACCCCAATCGGTGTATTCCGGATGTAACGATCTTTATTGTCAGGTCAGAGAATTTTTTAACATGAAAAATATTTTTTTGTTTTCAGGGCAGGGAACTCAATATTATCATATGGGGAGTGATCTTCGTGAGTGTCATCTAGGGTTCAGGAGCAATCTCACACGGTTGTCGAAGAGAGCCAGTCATGTTGCCGGATGTTCAATTATTGACGTGGTGTATGACCCGGACAAGAAGAAATCAGATGATTTCAGCGATTGCCGGTTATCCAATATCGCGTTGCTTACGGTGGAATATGCATTGGCGGAGACGTTGATGCAGGCGGGTATTACTCCCGATGCGGTATGTGGCATGAGCCTGGGAGAATATACTGCATCGGTTGTTGCCGGCGGCATGGATTTTGAAACGGCGATACACCTGGTGGCGAATGCGGGAGTTTGTTTTGATGCTTGTTGTGAGCCGGGGTCTATGTTGGCGGTATTGGATGATATCAGTATTTATCATAATAGTGATATTTTGCGGAAATCAACCGACATCGCCTTTGACTGCTACGGGAAGCATTTTGTGATTGCGGGCAGCGTTGAGGAAACCGGTAAAGCAGAAAAATACCTGCGTCAGAAAGGGGTTTGTTTTCAGTCTCTTCCTGTGGAATTTGGTTACCATTCAAAAAATATTGATCCGGCCTATAGTGCTTACACCAAAATTCTGGATAGTGTTTCTTTCAATAAATTACGCCTGCCACTTTATTCCACGGTCACCACCCGGCGTATCGATTATTTGAATGATGGTCATTTCTGGCGAACCGCGCGTGAGCCCATCCGTTTTATGGAAGCACTTGAGTCCATTGATCATAATACGGGTTATCGTTATATCGATCTTGGCCCTACCGGTACGATGGCAAACCTGATGAGATATCGGAGAGGGTTGTCATCTTCACCCGATGTTTTTCCCATTATAACCCCGTTCAATAATAGCCAACTGAATTATTCCAGGCTGCTCGATGCAGTGAATAAACCACAAACGTCCTCCTCCATTATTTCTTATGTTTGACATACTTCATAGCCCGTTACTTCAGGAGAATATTGTTATGGAAAAACCCGTAAAAACTCACGATTATAGTGTCCATCACGTATTTGATCCCGAAAGGTGGGATCAGTTTTCACCGCGAGAGGGTGATGTGGTGGTGACAACCTCGCAAAGGGCAGGTACCACCTGGACACAGGTCATTGTTGCCAACCTGATTTTCCAGGATGGAAATATTCCCGGGCCTGTTGGAGAAATTTCTCCCTGGTATGAATTACGCTTCAGTCCCTTTGAGCCTATGCAGGTGGTATTGGAGGCGCAGACCCATCGTCGATCACTAAAGTCCCATTTACCTTTGAATGGATTAACGTTTTACGCGAAACTTAAATACATCGTGGTGGGGCGTGATACACGGGATGTGTTTATGTCTTTATTGCATCACCATCGGGGCCTTTCTATCGAGGTGGTAAAAAAATCGGCAACCTATGATGATTTAATTGGCCGCTCTTTCCCGCCTGATGTGGGTGACGACAAAAACTTCTGGCGACAATGGATTTCACAATCATGGTTTGAATGGGAAACCCAAGGATACCCTTACTGGTCCCATCTCAATCATGCGCAAAGCTGGTGGTCTTTCAGAAAGCTACCCAATATCCTCTTGGTACATTTCGACGATTTACTGAATGACACGGAAAGTGAAATATATCGTATCGCCCATTTTCTTGATATCACCATTGAAGAAAAACATCTTCCCGGTATAAAACAACGAACTCGTTTTGAAGAAATAAGCAAAAACATGAATAGGGTGTTGCCAGAAATGAACAAGGTGTTACGGAATGGGCCTGGTGATTATATGTATAAATGTGGCAGTGGTTTATGGCATGATTTTTTAAATGATGAAGATTTGGAAATGTATTCTGAAGCTGTGAAACAAACGTTGTCCGCTGACTGTGCTCGTTGGCTGGAGCAGGGGAGATCAGCTAAAGATATTGATTTATGATCTTATTTACAAGTAAAACATAAATATAAAATAGAGTACATTGCTTAATTGTGTTGTGTGATTTTTTGCAAAAAATAGCAAGAATAGATAAGCGTCATAGCTTGTGAATTTTTAAACCTTAGATAGCATATGGTGTAAAGGGGGAGTCAGTAAACGTATAAATAATAGACCATTTTTTTAGTTTGTACTGTGGGGAGTGTGTTTTTAATGAAGCACCAATAATTCCACTGACTATAAAAATAGTAAATAAACTACCCCACAGTAAGCTATTTCGCTACGCAAAAGCGGGGTATCATACCATTACGTCACTCCGGCGAAGGTCGGAGTCCAGGGTGGGGGTAACTAAAAATAGACTCTTTTAGGCGATCTATGGATTCCGGCTAAAAACGTGCCGGAATGACGGCGTTCACAGAAAACTGTGGGGAATTAACCCCCAAGCGATTAATTTTAGTAACAAATAATGCGTGTATTTCCATATTGATAAATGTTAATGCTCTCGATTATTTTGATCGCTATGAGCATGTTCAAGTTGTAACTACAAAAGGAGAGAGATATGTTATCTGTTAAAATAAAACGCAAGTTATCTATTCAAGTGCCGGTTATGTTTTTGGCGGCAATCACGGTCTTGCCCGCTGCTTCTATTGCGAGCGATGTGCGTACCTGGGTCAAAAAACTACATCCAACAACCGGATTTAATACTGATTGTGATACGGCAATATTTAGTTTGCCTGCACCGTTACCTGCCGATCTTCATTTTGATTTCATTGGTTTGTATAACCCGGATGCACCCGCAGAAGGAGAACTGCGTGATGCTTTTACACTTCAACCAAGCGATTGTGAAACCAGTCTGGGGACGCATATTGCGACCACATCAAACCTGGCTCTCCTGGCAGCATTAGGCGCACCTGAGCCAGATTCCCGGTTGAAAAATTTGCGAACCCATGAAATTCCTAAAATTGCTGCGCCGGATGGAACTCGGTTCACATTACCGCCTGCGGGTTCTGTTGCACCACCTTTCCCACCTACGAATACAGCAACGAATATGCCGCTCACGCTTGGAGAGTATCGCGGGGTCAAAGGTAAGATGAAAGTTAAATGCTATGCGGATGGAACTGCACATGTCAGAATAAAATTACGCAATTATCAACCTCATGAACTGTTGACCATCTGGGCGATATGGTTGGCGACACCGCCTGGTGCGACTGAACCTGCACCGGTTCCATTACCTTTTGGTGGTGTGCCAAATGTCACTGTTGCTGATCATCGAGGTGTTGCACGATTCACGCGCACGCTGAGTTATTGTCCGATGGATATTCAGCCAACCGGTGAACAGTTGCTAATGTTGGATATTGCCACTCATACTGATGGTAATGTTTATGGTGCTGTGCCAGGCACGCCACCAATAACAGCAACGTTTGTTGATCCTAATGATTCATCTTCCACATTTACGAGTCCTCTTAGTGAGGGTATCGTGACGCTTATCCGCGGAGCAATTCCGATGACAGTACACAAACACTGACATCATTATGAGTGAATAGGGTAATTGTTATTTTTTTTGGCTGGCGGTTGTGCCTGTAGCATATCCGCCAGTCGATAAATTTCTACCTAGATCCTGCAAGTGATCCTGCTGAGTGAGTATGAGCACTTGCCGGATCTAGGTTATTGGATAAACCAAAGATAAATCTAGATTTCGCAGTTGACCGCGTTGCGATTCGTCGCACTAGCCACAAAATTCAACGTACTCTACAGACCGTTCAATTGCGGACTCTAGGATAAAAAAGGTTTTGATTTTAATAGAGGGCTACAGAATAGCCCTTTATCATGCCAGATTTTTTGCAGTTTTGTGAAAAGCATCAACAGGATGAATGTTTATGATTTCAGGGGTGGCCTATTTTTTTAGCCAATCAAGGGCGATTGAGGATATAAAAAAATATTCGATGGTTCGAGGGTTGTCAGGATTAAGCCCAGGTTTCATTGCATAGGCTATTGCAAACCGTTTTTGCCATCCGGCAGAAATGACGATAGCCGTTTTATTGACGCTTGAATTTTTTTCATTGTCTTTATTGGTCGTCGTTACGGCGTCAGGGCTGCTGAAATCTGATACATCACCCTTTCTAACATCGAAAAACTCCCCGTAGCCTTTTATTTCAGTGGAATTCCATGTTTCGCATTGATAATGTTGAATGTCAGGGGGCGTAACTCTCCCGTGGCATATGGCATAAACAATTTGATCGTCGTGATTAATGGTTATTTCGATTGGCATGACTCATTCCTTGAGTGCGTAAAGTTATAATTTATACGGATTGTTTGAATATTGACCTCATCAACCGATGAGCATCAAGCCACCTCCGTGTCACTGATTTTCTTTGGCGATCGAGCCAGAGATTTTTGATCAAACCCGCCTTGGCTATCATACATAAAAAAATACCCCGGCAAGCGGGGTATTTTTATGTGTGGCGGAGAGGGAGGGATTCGAACCCTCGATACGCGTTAACGTATACACGCTTTCCAGGCGTGCTCCTTCAACCACTCGGACACCTCTCCAGGATTTTTTCAAGCCAGTTTATAGCTGAAAAACAGCGCGCAAGAGTAAACCAGTACGGTGCTGGGTGCAACGCAATTGAGCGACTTTTGTGCGATTTATTTGTTTTAAATGCGGGATTTTTCAGGGGGATTGTGCAGGCTGTGTTTCTAAAGTTGGGCTATTTCTTGTCGATAGGGCTAGCGTTCAATCGCTAATTTTAACCTGAGGCTTTGCCAGACGTCGGATCATGAAGTTTATTATCGGAATCATCATTGTTGTTGTTTGTGTCTTTGGGGGTTACATGCTCTCCAATGGGCAATTGTTGGCGCTATGGCATCCTCCGGAGTTGGTGATTATCGGTGGGGCAGCGCTGGGTGCCTTCGTTATTGCTAATCCCGCATCGGTTATTAAAAGCACTTTTGGTTCTATTGGCAAAATAATGAAGGGGTCTGGTGTAACGAAGAAAAGTTACATGGAGTTGCTGGGTCTTATGTATGACCTGTTTACCAAGGCGCGCAAAGAGGGTTTGATGGCCTTGGAATCGGATATTGATGAACCTGATCAAAGTCCACTTTTTCAGAAATATCCTACGGTTCTCAAAGATCACCATCTCATTGATTTTATCGCTGACTACTTGCGATTGATGGTAGGTGGCAACATGAATCCCTTCGAGATCGAGAATCTCATTGATGTGGAGTTGGAAACCCACCATAACGAGACACACAAGGCACCAGCTGCGCTCACTGCGGTCTCTGATGCATTGCCTGGTTTCGGTATCGTCGCCGCAGTGTTAGGTATCGTTATTACTATGGGCTCCATTGGTGGGCCTGTTGAGATATTGGGCGCCAAGGTAGGTGCAGCGCTCGTGGGTACTTTCTTGGGTATTTTGATGGCATATGGTTTCGTAGGTCCTATGGCTACTATGCTGGGCCATGTTGTCGAAGAAGAGGCAAAGGCCTTCGAGTGTGTGAAGGTGTGTTTACTTGCTAGCCTTAATGGGTATGCACCACAGATTTCGGTGGAGTTTGGCCGTAAGTCCCTGTACTCCCACACTCGCCCAGGTTTCCAGGAGTTGGAAGATTTTGTCAAAGGCAAAACCGAATAATGCCCCCGCGCTAACATCAGGTCTGGAAGCGATTTCCCATGGAAAACCAGACGATCATCGTCAAAAAAATCAAGAAGGCCGGGCACGGTCATCACGGTGGTGCCTGGAAAGTGGCCTTTGCGGATTTTGCAGTGGCGATGATGGCGTTTTTTTTGTTGTTGTGGTTGATTGCCTCTACTACTAAAGAAGAAAAAGCAGGTCTTTCTGAATATTTCAGTCCGCCCACACAAGGGTTGGCAGATGGTGCAGGGTCGAGCGCGGATCTCATCGACATGGGGGGTGGGCAAAAGATTTCCCAGGGGGATGATTCCAAGGAAAATGCCATGAAGCCGCGGGCTCCTACGCAGGATGAAATTCAGCAGGCAGCCATGGCGGAAAAAGAACGGTTGGAATCGTTGATGGAGGCGTTGAAAAAGGCGATTGAAGCCAGTCAGGCGCTTAAGCCTTTCAAGGATCAATTGCTGCTGGACATTACCTCGGAAGGTTTGCGTATCCAGATTGTGGACAAGAAAAACCGTCCCATGTTTGACAGCGGTAGTGCGGAACTCAAAGGTTACACCAAAGAAATTCTGCACGAGCTGGCCAAAACCATCAATACAGTGCCCAACCGTATCAGCCTCACTGGTCATACCGATGCCACACGTTTTGTGAGTCGGAAAAAGAAAAATTATAGTAACTGGGAGTTGTCAGCGGATCGTGCCAATGCCTCCCGTCGCGAATTGATTGTGGGTGGCCTGGCAAGCGAAAAAATAGTCAAAGTGGTGGGGCTGGCTTCCATGGTGTTGTTCAACAAGGCGAAACCACGCCATCCCATTAACCGGCGTATCGCCATTATTGTGATGAACAAGGCGGCAGAGGAAGCATTGTTTGGTGAAGGAAGTCAGGTGTCTTCCGGGGCGGAGGGCGGACAGCTCATCAAAGAGGGAATGCTTGAGAAACCAAAGCCTACTGTGGGTTCGATACCGGTGACTAAAACACCAACAGTAAAACCCGTTGCCAGGGATAAACCTGCGCTTCAGGCAAAACCCAAGCTTGTTCTTCCGGTAAAGTCGGAGTCTGTGGCAACGCTCCGGCCAGAACCCGTGAAAAAAGCCAAACCTGCACCCCGAAAAACGACACACAAAGTAGATTCACCGCCAGCCCAAAAGAATGATCAACCGTTTATCAACATACCATCACCCATTACGCCGATTAACCCCATCCAGCTTCCTTGATTTTTGAGCTTAGAATTTGCCGTTGAACGGCCTGTAGAGTGAATAATGGTCATGGACTGGACGGCCATGGACTGACAGATCCTGTTATAATGGCTTCCATGTCTGGAAATAGCATCGGAAAATTATTTACGGTTACCTCCTTTGGAGAAAGTCACGGCCCGGCCATTGGCTGTATTGTTGACGGCTGTCCACCGGGGCTGGCATTGAGCGAAGCCGATTTGCAAGGCGATCTGGATCGACGCAAACCCGGCACCTCGCGCCATACTACTCAGCGCCGTGAAGCCGACGAAGTGCAGATTCTCTCAGGTGTGTTTGAGGGTCAAACCACGGGTGCGCCGATTGCGTTAATCATTAACAACACCAATCAGCGCTCCAAAGATTATTCCAGCATCATGGATCGCTTCCGTCCCGGTCATGCTGACTATACCTACCAGCAAAAATACGGCCTGCGTGATTATCGCGGTGGCGGGCGTTCTTCCGCGCGGGAGACCGCCATGCGTGTGGCTGCGGGAGGGATTGCTAAAAAATATCTGGCGGAAAAATACGGAATCACTGTTCGGGGTTATCTCAAACAGCTCGGGCCGATTATGGCTGAAGCCTTGGATTGGAGCGAAGTCCATAACAACCCGTTCTTTTGTCCCGATGCTAGCAAAATAAAAGAGCTGGAAGATTACATGGACGCCCTGCGCAGATCGGGTGATTCCATTGGTGCGCGTATCAATGTGGTGGCCAGTGGCATGATGCCGGGACTGGGTGAGCCTGTTTTTGACCGTCTTGATGCTGACATTGCTCATGCGATGATGAGCATCAATGCCGTGAAGGGGGTAGAAATTGGTGCTGGTTTCGCCTCTATCGAGCAAAAAGGGACTGAGCATCGTGACGAAATTACGCCAGATGGATTTCTCAGCAATCATGCCGGCGGTACTCTGGGGGGAATTTCCAGCGGCCAGGATATTCTGGTGAGCATGGCGCTCAAACCTACCTCCAGTTTGCGTTTGCCAGGTAAGAGCGTGAATCTGAGAGGTGAACCCGTCGAAATTATTACCAAAGGACGGCATGACCCCTGCGTGGGCATTCGTGCCACACCCATTGCTGAAGCCATGTTGGCCATCGTGCTGATGGATCACCTGCTGCGCCATCGTGCGCAAAATGCCGATGTGGAGAGTGGTACACCGATTATTCCTGCCAGCACTCAAGATTACTAGTGCCTGTTCGACGGCTGTCATTCCGGCGCAGACCGGAATCCAGAAACTTGTCGAAGGAGATGCGTTGGATTCCTGCCAGCATCAGAGTGACGACAGGGGAGTCAAATAAAGTCATTCTCTTTCTTCTTTTTTCTTGTCATTTACTCTAATGCCTTATTGGCGTTTATCCGGCTTTTACCTGTTTTATTTTGCACTGATAGGTGCATTGATTCCCTATTGGTCGCTGTATCTCAAAGATCTTGGCTTTTCCGCACAGGACATCGGCATGCTGATGGCAGTGATGTTGGCCACCAAAATTGTTTCACCCAACGTATGGGGATGGATTGCGGATCATACGGGTAAGCGCATGTTGATAGTGCGTGTGGGTTGCCTGCTGGCGGCGGTGTCTTTTTCTGGCGTATTTCTGGGGGATAGTTATTGGTGGTTGGTGCTGATAATGCTGGTATTCAGTTTTTTCTGGAACGCCACCTTGCCACAATTCGAAGTCACCACCTTTAATTATCTCGGTCAACAAAGTCATCGTTACAGCAGTATTCGTCTGTGGGGTTCGGTTGGCTTTATTGTTGCTGTCGTTGTATTGGGGCCAGTGCTGGATGCACAAGGAGTCACTGTTTTACCGGTGATTTTGATGATGTTGTTTGTGGGTATGTGGTTGTCCAGCTTATTGGTGCCGGAGAAAGCCTCGCAGCATTTGCCATTGACCCATGAACCTCTGCTTAATGTTTTACGACGACGGGAAGTGGTGGCGCTGCTGGTGGTGTGTTTTTTGTTGCAGGCCAGTCATGGGCCGTACTACACCTTTTATACCATTTACATGGAGGATCATGGCTATTCGCGTTCGCTGATCGGTCAACTATGGGCACTGGGTGTAGTGGCTGAAGTCGGTGTGTTTTTGCTCATGCACCGCTGGGTGCCGCGTTTCGGGTTGCGTAATCTTTTGCTGGTGAGTCTGGGGCTGACAGCTCTGCGCTGGGTGTTGATTGGGCAATTTCCTGAACTGATTGCGGTGATGGTTTTTGCACAGGTTTTGCATGCCGCCAGCTTTGGCATTTATCATGCTGTAGCCATTCAGCTGATTCATCGTTATTTCACTGGGCGTAATCAGGGGCGTGGACAGGCGTTGTATAGCAGCATCAGTTTTGGTGCAGGTGGCGCAGTGGGTAGTTTTGCCAGCGGGCTGGGTTGGGAGACTATCGGTCCAGCCAACGTCTATTGGTTGGCGGCATTGCTTGCATTATTAGCATTTGTTGTTGCCACAATATGGATACGACCCGAACAGAAGATGTGAAATTTTTACCTGATTACCCACAACGCTCAGCCATTCTGATAAAAATTAATGAAAAAGCATTCAATGGGTTGTAAGCAACAATAGGTAGTAATATTTTCACACATGACTATTTAAGCGGAAATCCACTGCAATAAACCATATCACTCAGGGTGGCATGGCATGTTTACCCAGCCTACAGCCTGTTTTTGGGGCTATACAATGGTTGAGCGTTGTGAGTAATCAGGTGAGTATTTAACCTAAATCCCGCAGTTGACCGCTTCGAGGATGTATTAACATTTTGATCAATAGCCTGTTTAGTGGTTTTGGCGCATTCACGGGTTAAGTGAGTCGCTACGACCGGTATAGCACGTTGCCTTTTGCGTCTGGCCGCGTTGCGCATCGTCGCAATAGCGGGCTATTACTCCTCATCGCGCCTTGCCAGCCACAACATTCAACGCATTTTACAGGCCGTTCAATTGCGGATTCTGGGTTCAATTTTTTATAGATGGTTTGCGTGTTCCCAGTAAACGGAATTCATGGAGTGAAGTGGTGACAGGTATCTGACTGTGCACCGGAATGAATCCCACCAGTTTTTGACCATCAACGGTTTTCTCTGCCTGAATAATGACCCCGGGTGTTTCTTCGTTATTATGTTGGTTAATGTGTAATGCGTATTGTGGAATTTCTATGTCCAGTGGCGTGCTTAATATTTCATTCCCTGATTTCAGCAAAAATGCAGCTTTTCCTTCCATGATGTCTCGCTCAGTTGCTATACGCCCTGCGATAAAACGACAACTGTCCAGGTTAGGCCATTTCATTTGCATCCTCTTTTATTGTTGTTTTGGATTGTTGCTGTACGGATTATTTTTGTATGGTTAGGAATGGAAATGATGCGTACACGCCGTGTTAATAACAGTGGATACACTGTAGTTTTTTTGTCAGGTGCGAACAATCATTAAATACCACTATTGATGTGGGTATATGTACTGTTTTTTCAGGCTAAAAAAGACCGTAAATTTTATCGACAAGCAAGGCTAAAGGGTGTTAGGGGCTGGACGATAACGGATTTGCTGACAACACAGCTTTGGGGGTTTCAGCAATCAATTTTCAAAACGGCTTCAAGGGGTATCTTTGTGAAAAAACAGGAATATGGTCGTGCGATTGGCTCGCATCTGGGGAAACCTATTTATGAGTCTTTTAAGGATCAGGGCGTAATCTATATTTTTGATCGAGTCGCGCAATGTGACGCAGAAGGCTGCCCACTGGATCAGGTCAAGCAGGGCGAGTTGTTGGTGAATCCGGGCTTAATTTACAGGCAGGCCTCCTGACTTAAAAATAATAAACGGCCCCGCAGCAAGCTGACGGGGGGGTATTCGTGTCACCCTGGCGAGGGTCGGTGCTCAAGGGTGTCAATCTCTGGATTCTGGCCTTCGCAGCGAGTTGCGGGGAATTAAACTCTCAGAGATTAAATATCGGTCAAAAATGTTTTTTGTGACCGGCGGCAGATTGTTAACGCCCCTTAGCAAGTTGCATTAGTCTATTAGCCTTTTCTTTGCTTAACCACTTCCAGGGTAATGGAATCAATCCGGGTACCTGTCGGCAGTATTCTTCATAGGCTTCTCCGTAATGCGCCACTAGCTTGCGTTCCTCCAGATGGGAGCCAATCACAAAATAGGCGCTGATCAGACTATAGGCAACGAATTGCGCGAGGTGCAGGTCTTGCGTCCATAAAATGACCAAAAAAAAGAAATACCAAGGATGGCGAACAAAACGGTGCAAAGTGGAAATGTGTAGAGAATCAGGATCCGTGCTGTCTGTATGTCGGTTGCGCCATTGCGTGATCCCTAAAAATACCCCATTGTCGTAAGACCTGAGTGACCAGATAAAGCCCAGTATGGCTGCAAGGGTTAAGCTTTTCATTAACCAGCTCGATAATCCCGGCCATTGCCAGATCAGCGGCCCTGGGTTTTGATACATGAGCCAGAGCAGGGGGACAAGTAGAATCACCGCGAGAAAATTATAGATCAGCCGATAAGCGGGCATTATTCCGGGCCATTTACGTTGTACCCAGCGTTTGAAGCATAGTGACGCAAATAAAGAGTGCAGCACGCAATAGGCGATGAAGCTTAGTCCCAAGGGAAGCAGGGAGTGTAGGATGTCAGGGGCTGTCATAAGTGCAGGTATTTGATTTTTATTAACAATGGTCGATACTTAGCGTGGTTGCCGTTTCAAAACGATAAGCAATAGTATACAAACAACAGCATAAAGGTGAATACAATGCGTCAAATGAAAGCAGTTTTTTTTGTGGTGCTTTTAGGAATGTTTACCACAGCGCCAGCATCAGCGGACTGGTTTTTTGGAGTAAAAACCGGGCCAATGTTGATTGATGTGGGTGGTTTTAGTGATACCACCAATACGGGCGTTGTTGTGGGGTATGAGATGGGTGTTGTGGTGGCAGATTTGGCATTGGAAGGTGAAATTACTACGACCACAAGTGATGGAAGATTTTCTGGAAACAAAGTAGAAGTTGATACGCAGGCGTTATATCTGGCTTTCCGTACCGGTGGCCCTATATATTTTAAGGCCAAGGGCGGACTGGTTAACGAGGAAGTTACTGTTGGGTCTACCTCTGATACAGATAGTGGTGTTTCTTATGGTATTGGCGTGGGTTTTGGTATCGGTATTGCACAATTGGAATTGGAGTTAACGACGATTGAGACTGATATAGCATTCCTCAGTCTGGGGGTACAATTTTAATTGATAGTAAATATTTCGCTTGAGTCTTGTAAATGTGAACGTCTTGCAAGACGTAGGCTTCATCTAAAAAGACCCCGCTAGTATGACTGGGGTCTTTTTTATATATCGCGCTTATTGACTGATTGAAGCGTGGTAATCATCGCACTGGCCGCATTCGACAACGTGCGTGCCTGATGGCGCACAATCCCCAGTTGGCGTGTTAATTTTATCCTGCGTATTTTTAATACCACTAATTCATCGTCTAGCATGTTACGTGGCAGCACCGACCAGCCCAGTCCCACGCTCACCATCATTTTGATGGTTTCGAGATAGTTGGTGGTCATGCCCGTAGCGAGCTCCCCCCCGGCCTTGGCGACACTGCGTTCCAGCAATTGCCGGGTGTAGGTGCCGGGTGAGGGCAGAATGGCCGGGTATCCGGCAAGTTGCGTGTAATCGAGTTGGGATTGGCTGTTTAGCGGGTGGTCGAGACCAACGACAATATCCAGTGGGTCTGACCAGACTAATTCGCTGTGTAAATCTGCCAGCGGTTCCAGTGGCAGTGTAACGATGCCCAGTTCCAGCTCTCCGGTTTGCACCGCCCGGCAGGCGGCCTCTGAATCCATGAATTGTAAATCCAGTGCCACGTCGGAATAATCCTGGGTAAATTGCCGCAACACTGGTGGTAGCCGATGCAAGCCAATGTGATGGCTGGTACCAATGCTGAGTCGTCCGCTCACTGTGCCTGTGAGATTGGAAATCAATCGTCGGCTGTCTTCTATGTCACGTAGGATGGCTCTGGCTCGTGGCAGAAATTCCCGACCGGCTTCGGTGAGGCTGATGCGACGGGCAATACGGTCAAACAACGGGGCACCCAGCTCTCTTTCCAAAGTGGCAACCCGTTTGCTGACCGCAGGCTGGGTAAGGTAGAGTTGTTCGGCAGCGAACGAAAAAGATTTCAGCTCCGCAGCGGCAATAAAGGTTTGCAGATTGACAGTATCCATTGGCTTAGTTTTATTCATTCCTTAATGGAATGCAAATCATCAAAAGATAGAATTGTTGTTATTTCTCGGTTGAACTAGAATTCCTTACCAACAGGTGATGACAGATTGAATAACGGCCTGAAACGAAGCGGGAAAAACGAGGAAAGAACAATGGCTGGTAAAACGCTTTACGATAAATTATGGGATGCTCATGTGGTGCGCACGCAAGAAGATGGCACCTGCCTTCTTTATATAGACCGGCATCTGGTACATGAAGTGACCTCGCCACAAGCCTTTGAAGGATTGCGTTTGGCGGGTCGAAAACCGTGGCGAGTGGAGGCGAATCTCGCCACGCCGGATCACAACGTGCCTACCACGCCACCTGCGGACGGTGGACGTGCTCAAGGCATTACCGACCCGGTTGCACGCTTACAGGTTGAAACTCTCGATCAGAACTGTGATGAATTCGGTATTACCGAGTTCAAAATGGATGACATTCGTCAGGGCATCGTGCACGTTATCAGTCCCGAGCAGGGCGCAACACTTCCCGGTATGACATTGGTTTGCGGCGATTCGCATACCTCGACGCATGGTGCATTGGGTGCTTTGGCACACGGCATTGGCACGTCAGAAGTGGAGCATGTGCTGGCTACACAATGTTTGATTCAGCGTAAATCGAAAAACATGCTGGTGAGTATCGACGGCACAGTGGGTTCGGGGGTGACGGCAAAAGACATCGTATTGGCCATCATCGGTGAAATCGGTACTGCGGGTGGTACGGGCTACGCTATCGAATTTGGTGGTGAAGGCATTCGTGACCTTTCCATTGAAGGTCGCATGACCGTGTGCAACATGGCCATCGAAGGTGGTGCGCGTGCAGGAATGGTGGCAGTGGATCAAAAGACGGTTGATTATGTCAAGGGCCGACCCTATTCGCCAACAGATGCACAGTGGGACGCTGCCGTGACCGCATGGTCTGATTTGTATTCTGACGATAATGCACATTTTGATCACGTCATACGTATTAACGGTGCTGATATTCAACCGCAAGTGACCTGGGGGACATCACCGGAAATGGTTGTTTCCGTGGAGAGTCGCGTGCCTGACCCGGCACAGGAAAACGATACGGTGAAAGCTGACGGTATGCGTGCAGCGCTGAAATACATGGGACTGGAAGCCAATACACCTATCAATGAAATCAACATCGACAAAGCCTTCATCGGCTCCTGCACCAATTCACGTATCGAAGATTTGCGTGCCGCTGCGACCGTGGCCAAAGGGCGAAAAGTAGCAGATAACGTGAAGTTGGCAATGGTCGTACCAGGTTCCGGACTGGTGAAAGCACAGGCTGAAAAAGAAGGTCTTGATAGGATTTTTATCGATGCCGGTTTTGAATGGCGTGAACCGGGCTGCTCCATGTGTCTGGCGATGAATGCTGACAGACTGGAGCCGGGTGAGCGTTGTGCCTCCACTTCGAATCGAAACTTTGAAGGACGACAGGGGCAGGGTGGGCGTACTCATCTGGTGAGTCCGGCCATGGCAGCAGCGGCAGCGGTTGCGGGGCATTTTGTGGATGTCCGGGAATTTTGATTCGGGAGTTTTGAAAAAGCAATTAACCACTAAGGATGCAAAGAAACGCAAAGTAGAAGAGTGTTTTTAACTTCGCGAATATTCGCGTCCTTAGCGGTAAAACAAATTTAGGAAATATTATGGAAAAATTTGAAAAAATAACCGGACTCGTGGCACCGATGGATCGTTCCAACGTGGACACCGATGCCATTATTCCCAAACAATTCTTGAAATCCATCCAGCGTTCGGGTTTCGGCCCCAATCTGTTCGACGAGTGGCGTTATCTTGATCATGGTGAACCGGGTATGGACAACAGCACTCGCTCGCTGAATCCGGATTTCGTACTCAATCAGCCACGTTACCAGGGCGCGGGTATTCTATTGGCCCGCGAAAACTTCGGCTGTGGCTCTTCACGCGAACATGCCCCTTGGGCATTGCTTGATTACGGCTTCCGCGTCATCATCTCGCCCAGTTATGCAGACATTTTTTTCAACAATTGTTTTAAAAACGGCATCCTGCCCATTGTGCTTGATGCGTCGGTTGTGGACGAACTGTTTCAGGCCGTGGCGGCCAATGAAGGTTACTCGTTAACCGTTGACCTCGACGCGCAAACAGTGACGACCCCGGATGGCAACAGCATTGTCTTTGATGTTGAAACGTTTCGTAAACATTGTTTGTTGAACGGGCTGGATGATATTGGCCTCACTTTGCAGCATGTGGATGATATTCGGATCTATGAAGCGCGGCGTGAACAGGAAGCATCATGGTTGTTTAATCCCTGAGAGTTTACTTTGTAAAACGGATGAAGGGTGGTATTAAGCGTGTAGTGAGCGAGTTGTAGCTTTCCGTTGCGTAACGTTGCATCCTTTGCGGTAAAAAATAATTTTGGTGAAATACAAATGACAAAAAAAATTGCAGTACTACCCGGTGATGGCATCGGCCCCGAAATTGTTGCGGAAGCGGTAAAGGTGCTTGAGCATCTGCGCGCTGATGGTCTCGACATTGAAATGAACGAAGCGCCCGTCGGCGGTGCTGGTTACGAGGCCAGCGGCAAGCCATTACCGGATGATACGCTGGCGCTGGCCAAAGAGTCCGATGCGATTCTGTTGGGAGCAGTAGGTGGTTATCAATGGGAGTCACTGGATATCAGCGTGCGTCCGGAAAAAGGATTGTTGGGCCTGCGCGCAGAGCTGGAACTGTTTTCCAATTTGCGTCCTGCAATCCTCTATAAGCAGTTAGCCGATGCCTCCACGCTGAAGCCGGAAGTGGTTTCCGGATTGGATATCCTGATTGTGCGTGAACTGACGGGCGGTATTTATTTTGGTCAGCCACGCGGTATACGCATACTTGATAATGGTGAGCGACAGGGCTTTAATACATTGGTCTATTCAGAATCCGAAATTGACCGTATTGGTCGTTCCGCGTTTGACATTGCCATGAAACGTGACAAAAAAGTTTGTTCTGTGGACAAGGCCAATGTACTGGAATGTACCGAGCTGTGGCGCGAAGTCATGGAACATGTCGCCAAAGACTACCCCGAAGTGGAACTGTCGCACATGTATGTAGACAATGCAGCGATGCAACTGGTGCGTGCGCCGAAACAGTTTGATGTGATGGTCACCACCAACATGTTTGGTGATATCTTATCGGATTGTGCCGCTATGCTGACGGGCTCCATTGGTATGTTGCCCTCGGCATCGCTGGATGCTCATGGTAAAGGTATGTATGAACCTATTCATGGTTCGGCACCGGATATCGCAGGGCAGGGAGTGGCCAACCCGCTGGCGACGATTCTGTCTGTGGCGATGATGTTGCGTTATTCATTGAATGAAAGCGCCATGGCAGAACGTATTGAACAAGCGGTTGAAGGTGTGTTGGATAAAGGATTACGCACAGCGGATATTTATAGCGAAGGCATGCAGAAAGTCAGTACCAGCGAGATGGGGTTTGCCGTTGTATCGGCATTGTAAGACCCGGTGTTGTAAGCGCAAAGAACGCAAAGGCGCAGAGTTCGCAAAGAAAAAGTATTTAATCGTGCCAAATGTCATCATTCCGGCATGTTTTTAGCCGGAATCCAGAGGTCGTCTAAAAGCGCCTACTTTTGGTGGAACTCCTGGGGTCCGTCGGAGTGACGTGATGATATTATTATTCTGGTTCCCATGCTCCGCGTGGGAATCCATACGGCAATAAAACGTTGACAAGATAAGCGTCTTCACGAGGGAGCATGGGGACGAGGCCGCTAACTTAATGGCAGTGGTTAGCTGATTGTGGCGTTATTGATTAAAAAAACGTTGTGTTTTTTGTACCTTTGCGCACTTTGCGTTAAATGCTCAATATTCAATAAACAGGTAATGGAAAAATGAAAAAGGTCGGATTAATTGGTTGGCGAGGCATGGTGGGTTCGGTGCTCATGCAGCGCATGCGCGATGAAAAAGATTTTGATCACATTGAACCCGTATTTTTCACGACCTCACAAACCGGTCAACCGGGTCCGGATATTGGCAAGGACGTGCCTCCGCTAAAGGATGCAAAATCCATTGATGAGCTGAAAGCAATGGATGTGATTATCACCTGCCAGGGTGGCGGTTATACCAGCGATATCTATCCACAGTTACGCAAGGCAGGCTGGAATGGTTATTGGATCGATGCCGCTTCGACTTTACGTATGAAGGATGATGCCATCATCGTGCTTGACCCGGTGAATCTTGATGTGATCAAAAACGGTTTGACCAATGGCACGAAAACGTTTGTCGGTGGTAACTGCACAGTGAGCCTGATGTTAATGGCCATTGGCGGGCTGTTTGAAAATGATCTGGTGGAATGGATTTCACCCATGACATATCAGGCCGCTTCTGGTGCCGGTGCGCAAAACATGCGGGAACTGATCCGGCAAATGGGAGCGATTAACGAGTCTGTCAAAGGCCTCAATGAAAATCCGGCAGCAGCCATACTGGATATCGATAAAAAACTAGCCGATTTTCTGCGTTCAGATGATTACCCCAAAGACAACTGGGGCGTGCCATTGGCAGGCAGTTTGATTCCATGGCTGGATTCCCAGCTGGACAGCGGCCAGACCCGTGAAGAATGGAAAGCTGAGGTAGAGACCAACAAAATTCTTGGGCAGTCCAGTGCAGCGGGTAATGTCATTCCCATCGATGGCATCTGTGTGCGTATCGGTGCCATGCGTTGCCACAGTCAGGCGCTGACTATCAAACTGAAAAAAAATGTACCGCTGGATGACATTCACCACATGCTGGCACAGGCAAACGACTGGGTGAAGGTGGTGCCTAATGATCGTGATGTCACTATGAAAGAGCTAACTCCTGCTGCCGTTACCGGTACCTTGACTGTACCAGTTGGCCGGTTACGAAAACTTACCATGGGTGATGATTATTTGTCTGCCTTTACGGTAGGTGACCAGTTGTTATGGGGTGCGGCGGAACCACTGCGTCGTATGTTGCGGTTGTTATTGGAAATGTAAATATTAGAGATAATGGAAGCCATGTTCAGTCTGGATAATAATGAAGAGGAAAAGAAGAGAGAAGAATGGTATGCGCCAATAGGCGAGTATCTCGTTCTGTTTTCTAATTTGGAATTTAGCAGTAGGGAATGGATAAATTTTTTAGTTGAAAGTGGCGCGATAGCAAGAGAGATGAATAATACATGGGCCTTTCAAAGGCGGACTGAATGTCTTGTGAATGTTATTGCTGAATTTGATGCAAGTGAAATCAAGAAAAAGCGTTGGGTATCCCTTTGGAAAAAGGCAATAAATTTATCCAAAACACGTAATGTGATAGCACATAACCCACCGTTCAGTAACTTTGACATGGAGCTGGATGAAAAGAAAGGAAAAATTGAAATAACAGCAAAGGTCGAAGAGATATGCCAACTTAATAGGCCTGTTGAAGCCCCTGGTTCTGGTTTGTCGTTAGAATATTTGATAAATCAAAATAGAGAGTTAATATCCATAATTATAAAACTGGATAATGAGCATTTAAGTGAAATGTTAAAAGATGACTTTGGTAGGAAAACACATTTCGTTTAATTTCTCTGGGTTGAATTCCCCACAGCTTGCTGCGGGGTAGTTTATTTGTCTATTTTTCAGCCTTTTGCATTGCTGCTACGATCACATAGCGAACTATGCCCATCTTCACAGCATCTTGAAGGTCGAAAAATATCCTGTGAAGGTCTTGAAGCTAAAAATGAAATCATTTTTTAATATTATTTTTAGCTATAATTTCCATATATTTTTCATATGTTGGAAGGTCGCTCTCACCAGGTCTTTCTTCGTTGTACATTCTGC
>Ga0256839_1001882_pt1 | contig 24580 bp, 24 predicted proteins | sample 354166metaG_FD_185968 | JGI IMG/M metagenome (GOLD analysis project Ga0256839, IMG submission 185968) | Hydrothermal vent microbial communities from Mid Atlantic Ridge, Atlantic Ocean - 354-166 | ecosystem: Environmental > Aquatic > Marine > Hydrothermal vents | place: Atlantic Ocean: Mid... | reverse complement strand
GTCTGGTGGGCGACAACGTGCGGATCAGCCTCCTGCACGCGCGCCTGGCCACCCGCTCGATCGTCGCCCGCCTGCTGCCGGGCCGGCGCAAGCGGCCCCGCAGACTCCCCGCCCCCACAGCCCCGTGAACGCCCCCTCGCACGCGGCCGCCCGCCGCCCCCACGATCATCGGCGCAGCCGGACCGACCGCGGCTCGACGTTCGCGGCGCGCTCGACGGCCGCCGCGCCCCCGGCGACGCGCACCGTCCGGCCGCCGTTGCCCGCGGCCCGCCCCACCGCGCCCCGGACCAGCCGCCCCGCCGCAGACGCACATCGCGCCCCCTTCAGCTGGTTCAACTTCTTCGACCCATGGAGCGAGCCATGACCACCTCCTCCCCCGTCGTCGTCGGCGAGGCGGACCTCGCCCTTTCCGACGTCCTCGACGTCGTGGCGGGTCGGCCGCTGGCGCTGTCGAACGACCCCGCCGTGATCGCGCGTCTCGAAGCCGGCGCCCGCGCCGTCGCCGAGCACGTCGCGCGCGGCGAGGAGATCTACGGCGTGACCACGGGCTTTGGCGACTCGTGCGAAAACCGCGTCCCCGGCGACGCCGCGGGGGCCCTGCAACGCAACCTGGTGCGCTACCACGGCTGCGGCGTGGGTCCGGTCCTGCCCGACGACGCGGCCCTCGCCGTGCTGGTGGTGCGCCTTGCCACCCTGGCCCGCGGCCTGTCCGGCGTGCGCCCGGTGCTGCTGCGCACCCTCGAAGCCCTCGTCCGGCACCGCATCCTGCCGCGGATCCCGTGGTACGGCTCGGTGGGCGCAAGCGGCGATCTGACCCCGCTGTCGTACGTGGCGGCAGCGCTTTGCGGCGAGCGGACGGTCACCTTCGAGGGCCGCGAGGTGCCGGCCGCCGAGGCCCTGGCCGCCTGCGGGATCGAGCCGCTCGTGCTGGCGCCCAAGGAGGGCCTTGCGCTCATGAACGGCACGAGCGTGATGACGGCCCTCGGGATCCTCGCCTGGGACCGGGCCCGCCGCCTGCTGCGCTGGGCGACGGCGATCACGGCCCTTTGCGCCGACGCCCTGACGAGCAACCGGCGTCACTTCGACCCGCGGCTCGACGCCGCCAAGCCCCACCCGGGCCAGCGCAAGGTCGCCGCCTGGCTGCGCGAGGACCTGGGGTTCGACCCGGCGGCGGGCGACCCGCGCAAGCGCCTGCAGGACCGCTACTCGATCCGCTGCGCCCCCCACGTGCTCGGGGTGCTGTCCGATGCGGTGGATCTGACCGAGCGGATCCTCACGGTCGAGCTCAACAGCGCCAACGACAACCCCCTGGTGGACCCGGACACGGGCGACGTCCTAAGCGGCGGCAACTTCTACGGCGGCCACGTGGCCTTCGCCATGGACGGCCTCAAGACGGCGGTGGCGAACGCCGCGGGCCTGCTCGACCGGCAGATGGCGCTGTTGTGCGGGGCGGCCACGAACAACGGGCTGCCGGCGAACCTGGTGGCCCCCGGCGCCGACGCCGCGGCCCGGCACGGCTTCAAGGCCATGCAGATCACCGCCTCGGCCCTTTGCGCCGAGGCCATGAAGAACACGATGCCCGCGAGCGTCTTTTCTCGCAGCACGGAATGCCACAACCAGGACATCGTGAGCATGGGCACGCACGCCGCGCACGACTGCCTGCGCGTGCTCGACGCGGCCGAGCCCGTGGCGGCCGTCGTCACCCTGGCCGCCTGCCAGGGGATCGACCTGCGCGAGGACGCCGCGCCGGGCCCCGGCAGTCGCCGGCTGCACGCGGCCGTACGGGCCGAGATCCCCATGGTGACCGCCGACCGCCCCCAGGACGCCGACATCGTCCGCCTGCTGGACCTCTACCGCAGCGGGCGCCTTCCCGTGGGGGCGCCGGCATGAGCCGGCCGGTCGCCGCGATGCGCCTGCACCCGGCCACCGTGCGCCTGCAGGTGCCGTTCCACGACTGCGACCCGCTCGGTGTGGTCTGGCACGGGCACTACTACAAGTACATGGAGCTCGCCCGCACGAAGATCCTGACGGCGCTGGACCTCGACGGCGCCGAGCTGCTCGCCACGGGGCACCGCTTCTACGTCATCGAGAGCCGATGCCGCTACGCCGCGGCGCTGCGCTACCGCGACGAGGTCCGCGTGGAGGGCTGGATCGACGAGGTGGATCCGCGGATCAACGTACGCTTCGAGATCTTCAACGAGACCCTGGGCCGCCGTGCGGCCCGCGGGCACACGACCCTCGCCACCTGCGACGACCGGGGCACCTTGCTGTTGTCCACGCCCCCCGTCCTGCTCGAACGACTCCTGGGCCATGCACGCACGGACTAGCCTCGCCCTGTTCGCCCTCGCCCTGGCCGCCGCCGCGCGCCCGGGCCCGGCCGCGGCCGCCCCCCCGGCGCCGACCTCCGAGACCGCCGCCTCCACCGCGCACGCGCTGCTGGCACGCTTCGCCCGCATCCCGGGCCTTTCGGCGCGATACCGCGAAGAAAAGCGCATGGCGCTGTTGATCGAGCCCCTCGTCTCCGAGGGCCGATTGTACTACGCGCGCCCCGGCGCCATGGTCCGGCACCAGGACCGGCCCGAGCCGGCCACCGTCCTGCTCGACGGCGACCGGCTCGCCACCGCTTCCGGCGGGCGGCGCGACACCCTCGACCTGTCGAAGCAGCCCGTGGTGCGCATGTTCGTGGACACGGTGCGGTCGGTGCTGGCCGGGGACGAGGCGCGCCTTTCGGCGCTGTACACGATCACGTTCGAGCCGCGCGAGGGCGACGGCTGGCGCCTGCGACTCGTGCCGCGCGCCGACCCGCTGCGGAGGATCCTCGACCACATGATGATCGAGGGCCACGACGTCGTCCTGGAGGTGCTCGAGATCGTCGAGCGCGGCGGCGACACCACCCGCATGACCTTCACGGACGTGGACCCGCACCGGGCGTTCACGCAAGAAGAACGCGCCCGGCTCTTCCGCCTACCGTGACCGGCCGCCGGCCGCGACGCGGTACAGGTAGGTCTTCGAGCGCCGGCGCCAGCTCATGTCCAGGCGCAGGACCTCTTCGAGCGCAAGGCGCGGCGACGGGTCGAGCGGCGCGGTGCTGACGAAGCGCAGGCCCGGCCGCGCGCGCGCCACCTTGCGGGCCAGGCGCGCGAGGAACGGCTCGGGAAAGGCCGTGTCGCAGCAGTAGACCACCGTGGCGTCCGCGAGGGACACGCGCAGGAGATCGGCGCAGCGCAGCTCGAGCCGGTCCGCCCGGCGGCGGCCCGCGGCCCGCGCGGCCGCCCGCGCCGCGACGGCCGCCTCGTGCCGCGCGCGCGCAAGCTCCACGCCCACGACCCGCCCCACCCGGGTGCCGAGCGCGGCGTGCAGGGCGAAGCGGCCCGTGCCCGAGCCGAGGTCGTACAGCACGTCGGACGGGCCGAGGCGCAGGTGGGCCAGCAGGCGGGCGGCGGCGGCGGGCCGGATCTCCCCGTAGGTCTCCGCCCCTCCCGAGCGCTCCACCCGGGCCGCGTCCGCGGGCCCGACGTCGTAGCCCCACACGCCCCGGTAGATACGACGCAGCAGACGCAACAGCTCGGGATCGTCGGGGCGCACGGGCGGCGGGCAGCGCACAACCTACCACGCGGCCCCTTTGCGCGGCGGCGGCTTTGCCGCCACGATGCCGGTCCCATGGGTCGCCCGCGCGCCATGCTGCCGGCCCTCGTCGGCCTCGTCCTCGTGGCGATCTGCGCCGCGTACGTGGCCCGAAACGTGCGCGTCTCGACCCAGGTCACCCACTTTCTCGCCGCGACGGAGGACCGGCGTCTGGGGGCCCTGTCGGCCGCCCTGCCCAGTTCGGCGCTCGCCCGCACCGTCGTGCTGACCGTGGACGCCGCGACCCTCGAGACGGCCCACGCCGCCGCGGACGAGATCGCCGCCGCCCTGGCCGCCGATCCCGAGGTGGCCTGGGTGCGGCGCGGCGCGGACGAGGCCGCCGGACCCGCGCTGCTCGATCTCTACGAGCCCGTGCGCTTCGCCATGGCCCGCGACGACCCGGCGAAGACCGCCGAGCTCGCCTCCCCCGACGGCCTCGACCGTGCCCTCGTGCGCTTGCGGCGTGCGCTGGCCGGGCCGCTGGCGCCGTTGGTCAAGCGCCTCGCGCCGGCCGACCCGTGGCTGCTGACCTACGACCGACTGCGGGCCCTCGAACGCGCCCGGTCCGAGGGGCCGAACCTGGACGAGGGCCGCTTCGTGACCGCCGACGGCCGGGCCGCCGTCGTGCTGGCGGCGACGAAGCACGCGCCCTTCGACGGCGCCCACACCCGCCCCTTCCTGGACCGCCTCGACGGGATCGTGGCCGAGGTCACCGGGCGCCACGGCCCATCCGTCCGCGTGGAGCAAAGCTCGATCCACCGCATCGCCCGGTGGTCCGAGGACACGATCCGCGCCGACGTTCAGCGGATCTCGATCGCCTCCACCGTGGGCGTGCTCGCGATCCTCGGCGTGTTCGCGCGCTCGCTGCGGCTCGTGGCGCTGGCCTTCTTGCCCCTGGCGGCCGGGATCGCCGCGGGGGCGGCCGCCGCGACCGCGCTGTTCGGCACGATCCACGGCCTGACCCTCGCCTTCGGCGCCACGCTCATCGGCGTCGCCATCGACTACCCGAGCCACCTGTACGCCCACCTGCGCGGGGGCGAGGGGCCCGTGCGCCGGGCGGCGGCCGTACGCGAGGTGTTCACCGGGATCGGCCTCGGGGCGGCCACCACCGTGGCGGGCTTCGCCGGCCTGGCCGCCGCCTCGTTCCCCGCCGTACGCGAGATGGGGGTGTTCGCCTCGGCGGGTGTGGCGGCCGCGGCGCTGGCCACCCGGTGGATCGTGGTGCCCTTCCTGCCGGCGACGCTCGCCGCCGTGCCCGCGACCCGCCGCGCGGCCCGCCTCGGCGCGCGGGTGCTGGCGGGCGCGGCGCGCCGCCGGGGCGTGGGGCTGGGGCTGCTCGCGGCCGCCGGGCTGCTGTGCGCCACCGGGCTGCCGCGGGTGCGCTTCGAGGACGACGCCCGCGCCCTGCAGCGGCTCGAACCGACCATGCTGGAGGAAGACGAGCGCGTGCGGGCGCGGGTGATGCGGGCCGACGCCAGCCGCTTCGTCGTGGCCTTCGGCGACGACCTGGAGGCGGCCCTGCGCGCCAACGACGAGGCCGCCGTCCGCCTGGCGCCGCTGGTCGAGGCCGGCCGCGTACGGGTCCGGTCGCTACACGACTTCCTGTGGTCCGAGGCGCTGCAGCGGGCGAACCTGGCCGTCTTCGACGACCCGGCCGTCGCGGACCGCCTGCAGGCGGCGCTGGCACGCCACGGATTCGCACCCGCCGCCTTCGCCCGCGCCGCCGATGACCTGCGCGCCCCGCAAAAACCGCTGCTGACCTGGCAGGCGCTCGCCGACTCGCCGCTGGCCGGCGCCGCCGGGTCGTTTCGCGTGGACCTGCCGGGCCAGGTGGCGCTGCTGTCCTTCCTGCAACGGGTGGACGACCCCGCCGCCCTGGGCGCGGCCCTGGCCGACCTCGACGACGTCGTGTACTTCGACCAGCGCGCCTTCCTGGCGCGCGCCTACGGGCGGTATCGCCGGCGCATCGAGACGATGGTCCTCGTCGGCCTCGCGGCGGTGGCCCTGCTGGTGCTCGTGCGCTATCGCAACCTTCGCACCGCCGCGGCCGCGTTCGTGCCGGCCCTGCTGGCGGCCGGCGGGGCACTTTCGATCCTCGCGTGGTCCGGCAAGCCGCTTACGATGCTGCACCTGGTCTCGTGCCTGCTCGTGCTGAGCATGGGCGTGGACTACGGCGTGTTCCTGGCCGAGTCGCGCGGACGCGAGGCCACGGGGCGCACCCTCGTCGGGATCGCCGTGGCGTGCCTTTCGACGGTGGCGTCCTTCGGCCTGCTCGGTCTTTCGCAGCAGCCCGCCCTCGCCGCCATCGGCCGCACCACGGGCCTGGGCGTCCTACTGGCCTTCGTGCTCGCCCCCATCACCCTCGCCCTGCTCGCCGAGGACCCGTGACCCGCGCGCTCGCCCCGTTCGTGATCGCCCTGGCCGCGTGCCGCCCGCCCGCGCGGTCCGCTCCGCCCGACCGCCCCAGCGATCCGGTCGTGTTGCAGGATACGCGCGCGATCGACGTCCCGCCCTTCGTGGCCCGCCAGCGGGTGACCGCCCGCTACGGCGACCGGTCCCACACCTTCGATGCCGTGCTGCAGCTTGCCGGCGGGCGCCTTACGATGCTCGGCCTGTCGCCCTTCGGCACGAAGGCCTTCGTCCTGACGCAGACGGGCACCGACGTCCACTTCGAGACGTTCGTCTCCCTCGACCTGCCGTTTCCCCCCGAACGGATCCTGTTCGACGTGCACCGGGCGCTGTTTTGGAACGCCCGCGACGGCACGGTGACGGCGGACGGACGGCGCCGGCGCGTCACCCCCGCCTTCACGATCGTCGAGCGACTCGACGGCCGGCGGGTGACCACGCGCACGTTCCTCGACCGCGCGGGCCACACGCTGGCGATCGTACGCTTCTCGCCCCCCATCCGGCCGGGCGAGATCCCTCGCCGGGTCGAGATCGCCGCGCCCCCCTACGGCTACGACCTGCGCATCGACACCATCGAGACCCATCCCCTCGGCGGGGCGCCGGCCGGCGGCACCGGCTGAAGCATCTGCTATGGTCCGCCGCGCATGGGCGGCGTCCCGATCCCAGCGATGCACGCCGCGAGCGCCCTCGGGGCCTCGTTGGAGGCGGCGCATCGGGCTCTGTTCGACGACGACCGGCCCCTGGGTCCGCCGCCCTTCGAGATCCCCCTGCGCACCGTCTGCGGCGTGGTGCCCGGGCCCCTGCCGGCCCCCCCGCCGAGCCTGCGCGCGTTCGACGGCCGGCAGGCCCGCATCGCCCTGGCGGCCGCCGAACCGCTCGTCGGGGCGGTGGCGCGGGCCGCCACCCGCTACGGCGCCGACCGGGTGGGCCTGGTCGTCGGGTCGAGCACCGGCGGCGTGCGAGCCACCGAGCGCGCCCTGCAGGAGGCCGACTTCGAGCCGCCGTTGCCCGCGTGGTTCGACTACGACCGGATGCACGCCATGCACGGCACGCTGGAATTCTTGCGCCGGGTGCTCGGGGTGCGGGGGCCGGCGACGGTGGTCTCGACGGCCTGCTCGTCGAGCGGCAAGGCCCTGGGCACCGCCAAGCGCTGGATCGAGGCGGGCGTGGCCGACGCCGTGGTGGCCGGCGGGGTGGATTCGCTGTGCGCGCTGACCCTGCGGGGCTTTGCGGCCCTGGGCGTCCTGTCCGGGCGCCCCTGCCGGCCCTTTTCGGCCGAGCGCGACGGGATCAACCTGGGCGAGGCCGCCGCCTTCGTGCTGCTCGACCCGGGCGCCGACGCCCCCGTGCGCCTGCTCGGCGTGGGGGAATCCTCCGACGCCCACCACATGAGCGCGCCGGACCCGTCGGGCGCCGGGGCCGCCGCCGCCATGCGGGCGGCCCTCGACGACGCCGGGATCGAGCCGGGTGCGGTGGGCTACGTCAACGCCCACGGGACGGGCACGACGCAAAACGACGACGCCGAGGCCCGGGCCGTCGTCGAGGTCCTGGGGCCGACGGTGCCGGTGTCCTCCACGAAGGCCAAGACCGGCCACACCCTCGGAGCGGCCGGGGCCCTCGAAGCCGTGCTCACCCTCCTTTGCCTCCAGGACGGACGCTATCCCCCCAGCCTCGGCGCCGAACCCATCGACGGCGCCATCGAATGCGCCGTGGCACGCGCGCCGGGCCCGATCGACCCGCCGGTCGCGATCTCCAACTCGTTCGCCTTCGGCGGCAGCAACGTGGCCGTCGTACTGGGGAGAGCACCGTGACGATCGAATGCTACGTACGCGGCGCCGCCGCGTTCGAGGGGGACGCGCGCACCCTCCGGCCCGCGATCCTGCCGCCCATGCTGCGGCGCCGCACGAGCCCGCTTTCGCGGGCGGTGGCCGAGGTGCTCGGCCGGCTGGCCGACGCCACCGGCGCCGACCTCGGGCGCCTGCCGATCGTCCACGCCACGAGTCACGGCGAAATCGCCGTCACCGTGGCCCTGCTGGCCGCCGTCCTCGACCCGGACGGCGACGTCTCGCCCACCCGCTTCCACAACAGCGTGCACAACACGGCCTGCGGCTACGTCAGCATCGCCTGCGGGAACCGGGCCGGCCACACGACCCTGGCGGCCGGCCCCGACACCGCCGCGATGGCGCTCGTCGAAGCCGCCGCACGTCTGGCCACCGGCGACGGCGACGTGCTGGTGGTGTGCGCCGACGAACCCGTCCCGCCGCCCCTGCCCCCGCGCGGTCCGGCGGCGGTGACCGCCGCCGCCTTCCACCTGGCGGCCGCCCGACCCGGTGCGCGCCTCGTGCTCGAAGGACCGGCCGCGCCCGACCCGCGCGACGCCCGCGCCGGCACGCCCGCCGAGGCCGCCGCCGCCCTCACCCATGCGATAACCTCCCGCCGCCCCGGCCCCGTGGTGCTGTCGAGTCTTGGCCCCTTCGACGGCGACGGCGGCCACGTCTACCGCGCCGCCCTGTCGTTCGACCCGACCGATCCACCATGACCCCCGGCTTCGTGGACATCCCGCCGCCCTATCCCCCGGTGGCCGACGTGCTCCCGCACGAACCCCCCATGGTGCTGCTCGACACCATCTTGCGGGTGTCGAAGGACACCGCGACCGCCGCCGTCACGATCCGCCCCGACGCGGTGTTCGCCGACCGGCGGGGGGTGCCGGCCGTCGTGGCGGTGGAATACCTGGCGCAGGCCGTGGGCGTGATGCTCGGTACCCAGGCGCGCTTCGTGGGCGCGAAGGTCACCGGCGGCTACGTCGTGGGCGTGCCGCGCCTTGCCCTGCACACCGAACGCTTCTCGGTGGGGGACCGGCTGACCGTCACCGTGCGGCACGTGTGGGGCGAGGCCGAGCTGTGGAAATTCCACGGGACCGTCGCCCGCGGCGAGACCTGCCTGGCCGAGGGTGACGTGTCGATCCTGCGGTTCGCGCCGGATCCGGCGGACCTCGCCCGCCTGACGAACGGCGCCGATCCTGGTACGTGAGCAACGCACCATGTCCGAACCATCGACACCACGTCGCGCCTTCGTCACCGGCGGTAGCCGGGGGATCGGCGCCGCCATCGTCCGCGCCCTGGCCGCCGCGGGGCACGAGGTCGTCTTCAATTACCGCGCATCGGAAGGACCGGCCCGCGCCCTGTGCGACGAGCTTACGGCCGCCGACGCCCGCGTCGAGGCCGTGGCCTTCGACGTGGCCGACCGCGACGCCGCCCGCGCGGCCCTCGACGAGCTGCTCGCGCGCGATCCCACGCCGTTCCAGATCGTGGTGCACAACGCCGGGATCACCCGCGACGCGCCGTTCCCCGCCCTCGCACCCGAGGACTGGGACGCCGTGATCGCCACGAGCCTCGGCGGCTTCTACAACGTGGTGCAGCCGCTGGTGATGCCCATGGTGCGCGCGCGCTGGGGGCGGATCGTGGTGCTGTCGTCCGTCTCCGCAATCCTGGGCAACCGCGGCCAGGTGGCCTACGCGGCGGCCAAGGCGGGGCTGGTCGGCGCGTGCCGGTCGCTCGCCCGCGAGGTGGCGCGCCGGGGGGTGACGGTCAACGCCGTCGCCCCGGGCCTCATCGACACGGACATGCTCGAAGGCGTGCCCCTCGAACACGCCCTCGGACTCGTCCCCATGCGCCGCGTGGGGCGGCCGGAGGAAGTGGCCGCGCTCGTGCGCTTCCTCGCAAGCGACGAGGCCGGCTACATCACGGGCCAGACCATCGGCATCGACGGAGGCATGGCGCCGTGAGCCGCCGCGTCGTGGTCACGGGGATGGGCGTCGCCTCACCGGTCGGATCGACCGTCGAGGCCCTGGCCGAAGGCCTGCTGGCCGCGCGTTCGGGGATCACCACGATGCCGGCCTGGGCGGCGTACGAGGGTCTCAAGACGCGGCTGGCCGGGCCCGTGACGGACGCCGACCTGTCGTTTCCCCGCAAGCGCGTGCGTACCATGGGACGGGTGGCGCGGCTCGCCCTGTACGCCACGGACCAGGCCCTGACCCAGGCGGGCTGGACCGCGGCGACCCTGCCCGCGGAGCGCACGGGGGTGTCCTACGGTTCCACCCACGGCTCCTCGACGGCCATGGAGGCCACCATGGGACGGCTGTTCCGTGAACAGACCTTCGCGGGCATGCCGTCGAGCGCCTACTTCAAGTTCATGAGCCACACGGTGGCCGCGAACCTGGGGATCGCTTACGGGATCCACGGGCGGATCTACACCACGTGTTCGGCGTGCACGAGCGGCAGCCAGGGCATCGGCTACGGCTACGAGGCCGTGCGTGACGGGGCGTGCGACGTGATGATCTGCGGCGGCGCCGAGGAGCTGCATCCGATCCACGCCGGCGTCTTCGACGTCATGTTCGCCACCTCGACCGCCTACAACGACGCGCCGGACCGGAGCCCGCGGCCGTACGACCGAGACCGCGACGGGCTCGTCGTGGGCGAGGGGGCCGCCACCTTGATCCTCGAACCGTACGAGGCGGCGCTCGCCCGCGGCGCACCGATCCTGGCGGAGATCGTCGGCTACGGCACGAACTGCGACGGCCAGCACGCCACGGCCCCGTCCCAGGCGGGCATGGCGGGCGCCATGCGCCTGGCCCTCGAAGACGCCGGTCTCGAGCCCGCCGACGTGGACTACATAAATGGCCACGGCACGGCCACGGAGCTGGGCGACATCGCCGAGACCCAGGCGACCTTCGCGGTCTTCGGAGAGCGGATCCCGATCTCCTCGACCAAGAGCACCATGGGCCACACCCTCGGCGCCTGCGGCGCCATCGAGTCCGTGATCTCGATCCTGGCGATTCAGCGCGGCTTCCTGCCGCCGACCCGCAACCTCGACCACCTCGACGAGCGCTGCGCCCCCCTCGACTACGTCACGACGGTCCGCCGCGCGACCCCGAAGGTCGTCATGAACAACAACTTCGCCTTCGGGGGGATCAACACGTCCCTGGTGTTCCGGGAGGTCGCAGGGTGACGCGCTGCGACGTCGTCGTGCTGGGGGCCGGGCCGGCCGGTTCGGCGGCGGCGGCCGTGCTCGCGCACCGCGGCCTTGCCGTGCACGTACTCGAACGCGCGCGCTTTCCCCGCTTCCACATCGGCGAATCCCTGCTGCCCATGACGCTTTGCGCCCTCGACGAGCTGGGGATCGCCCTCGACCCGGACGAGCATCAGCACAAGGCGGGCGCACGCTTCCTGGACGAGACCACGGGGCAGACGCAGACCTACTGGTTCTCGGACACGCTGCCCGGCACCCCCGACCACGCCTACCACGTGGTGCGGTCGCGCTTCGACGCGATCCTGGCCGACCACGCCGCGGCCTGCGGGGCGCGGATCGAATTCGGGGTCCGCGCCCGCGCCGTCGAAGTCGGGCCCGACGGCGTGCGCGTGGAGACCGAGGGCACCTGCGGGCCGATCGAGGCCCGGTACCTGGTGGACGCCACCGGCCAGCAGGCGCTGCTGGCGCGGCGCAACCGGACCCTGGTCAAGATCGGCGACTTCGGCCGCGCCGCGGCATTCGTCCACTACGAAGGTCTTTCCGACGCCGCGCGCGCGGAGATCGAGCCCCATGGAAACATCCAGATCCTGCGCACGCCCACCGGGTGGATCTGGGCGATCCCCCTTGCAGGACGGCGGCTGTCCGTGGGGATCGTCGCCAAGGAAGGGCCGGTCACGCGGGACGACGTGCGCGCGGCGGTGGCCTCCTCGCCGCTGCTTACCCGCTGGACGGAGGGCGCCCGCCCCGGCGAACCGGTGCTGGTGGGCGACTACAGCTTCCTCAACCGCGCCCCCCATGGGCCGCGCTTCACCTGCGTGGGCGACGCCGCCTGCTTCCTGGACCCGGTGTTCTCCTCGGGCGTGACCCTCGCGCTCCTGGGGGCCCGGCGGGCGGCCGAGCGCATCGCCGACGCCTTCGAGCGCGGCGACGAAGCCGACCCCGCGCTGCTCGCCCCCCACGCCGAGCACATGAAGCGCGCCTACCAGGCCTTCTACCTCCTGATCCACCGCTTCTATCACACCGCGATCTTCGAGAACCTGTTTTTTTCGGTGGACCCGGACCCGGCCATGCGGCGCGGCCTCGTGACCATGCTCGCCGGCGACGTCTGGCGCGACGACAACGTCTTTCAGAACCTCCTGTTCGCCAGCCGCCATGCCGGCGCGGCCCGGCTCATCGTCTGACCGGGACTTTCATGGGTTACGTCTTCGACCCCGATGTACTCCACGGCCTCGTGCGGGCGCACCTCGATGCCCCCTTTCCGGCGCGCATCGATCGGGTGGTGGACGCCGTGGCCGCGCGCTACCCGGCCCACGTGGTGCGAAACGAGCCGTGGCTGCTCAACAACGCCGGCGGCGCCATGGGGATGATGAAGATCCTGCACGCCTCCCCGCGCGAGTACCTCATCGTGTTCGGATCGCCGATCGGAACCGAGGGCCATACCGGGCGCTTTCGGGCGGACGACTACTTCATGGTCCTGCACGGTGAGCAGTGGGCGTACACGCCGGGCGAGCTCGAAAAGCGGGTCTACCGGCCGGGCGATCTGCACCACCTGCCCCGTGGCACGGCCGGCGGCTATCGCTTCCCGGACGCGTGCTTCGCCCTGGAGTACGCGCGCGGATCGATCCTGTCGATGCTTCCCTTCGGGTTCGCCGACACGTTGTCGAGCACCCTCGATCTGCCCACCCTGGCGGCCACCGCCCGCACCTTCGTGCGCCTGTCCGCCGCGGCCGCCGCGGTGCGCCTGCGCCGGTCGCTGGGCGCCCTTCGGCGCAACGCCCCACGGGACACGACCGACCGCAGCGACCGGGCGGGGGGCGGGTTCGGCCCCGCGGCCCCGTGACGCGGCGCCCCGGGCTTTGCGACCGGTCACCCGCCTTCGTCGAGACCGAGCGACGCCTGTACGGGCGGCCGGTCGAGGAACCCGCCGCGCAGGAACGTGTGGCGCGTGTGCGGCGGCAGGCAGCCGAACGCCTCCAGGTGCGCCCGCAGGAACCGGCGGGTGGCGGCGTTGGCGTAGCCGCCGCCGCGGATCGGGCCGAACCGGTCCGCCAGCGGGGCGAGCACGGCGTCGAGGGCCTCGTCCCGGGCCTGCTTGGCGACGATGGAGGCCGCCGCCACGGCCGGCTCGCCGGCGTCGGCCCGGTCCCGCGCCGAAAGTCCCGGCACCAGGCGTTCGAGCGGTCGGAACAGGCGGGCGCCGTCGCACACCACGGGACCGTCGTGCTCGGCCCGCGCCGCGGCGACGAGATCCCGCGCCACCAGGCGCTCCAGCTCGTCGAGCCCGCGCCGCGCCGTGAAGGCGTCCACCACGAAGGCCGGCACGAGCACGCAGCGCACGAAACTCGCCCGCGCGACGATGGCCGCGGCCAGGCGCGCCCGGGCGGCGCGCCCGGCCCGGGTGCTGCCGAAGGTCTTGCTGTCGGCCAGACCGTCTTCCAACAGCGCGTCGGCGGCCGCGGGAGCCAGTCCCACGATGGCGAGCGCCATCGGACCCAACACGGGTCCACGGCCGGCTTCGTCGATCCCGAAGACGATGCGGGCGGGCACGGTGCGGGCAACCTTCGCCGACCGCGGCGCCTGCGGCAAGACCCGGCGAGGCCGCATCCGCTACGCCGGAGGCGGCAACTTCGTGGCGCGGATCTCCTCGGCCTTCTGCTCTCGGTACGCGGCATAACGCGCGTAGAGGTCCTCGTCCTGCAGGGCGAGGATCGCGACGGCGAGCAGCGCGGCGTTGACGGCACCGGCCTTGCCGATCGCCAGCGTCCCCACCGGCACGCCGCGGGGCATCTGCGCCATGGACAGCAGCGAGTCCAGGCCGTCGAGGGACCAGGCCTGCATGGGGATCCCGAGCACCGGAAGGAGCGTCTTGGCCGACACGACCCCGGCCAGGTGCGCCGCCCCCCCGGCCGCGCACACCAGCACCTTGATCCCGCGGCTGCGGGCGCTGGCCGCGTATTCGAGGGCATCGTCCGGCGTGCGGTGGGCCGAAAGCACCCGCGCCTCCCAGGGCACGGACAGCTCGTCGAGGGTCTTGGCCGCGTGCTGCACCACGGGCCAGTCCGAGGCGCTCCCCATGAGAATGCCGACGAGGGGTTGGTTCTGGGTGGACATGCGAGCGATCTCCTTTCGTGTCCCTCGACGCGACACGCCACCGGAGTGACGCGCGCCGGGGGCGCGAAGCTAGCACGGGGCCGGGCGGCTTGGTATGGGTGTGGCCATGGAGATCTTCTCGGTCGAAGGCAACGGCCAGCGCCTCGACGGCGGCGCCATGTTCGGCAACTGCCCCCGCGCCCTGTGGGCCCGGTGGTGCCCGCCGGACGAGCACGACCGGATCGAGCTGGCGTGCCGCTGCCTGGTGGTGCGGGAGGCCGCCGGCCGCACGGTGCTGTTCGAGGCCGGGATCGGGTGGTTCTTCCCGCCGAAGCTTCGCGCCCGCTACGGCGTCGAAGGGGACGGGCACCGGCTCCTCGCCTCCCTGGCCGCGCGCGGGATCCGGCCGGAGGACGTGGACGTGGTGGTCCTGTCCCACCTGCACTTCGACCACGCGGGGGGGCTGCTTGCGCCCTACGCCGAGGGGAAGCCGCCGGCGCTCGTCTTCCCCAACGCGGCCTACGTGGTGGGCGCGGCCGCCTTTGCGCGGGCCAAGGCGCCGCACCCGCGCGACCGTGCCTCGTTCATCCCGGAACTGCCGGCCCTGCTCGAGGCCACCGGCCGCCTCGAATGCGTCGAGGGCGAGCGCAGCCGGACCCTCGGGTCACTCGTGCGCTTTCGCGTGTCGAACGGCCACACGCCGGGCATGCTCCTTTCGTGGATCGAGACCGCCGAGGGCCCCCTCGTCTTCGCGGCCGACCTCGTCCCGGGCGTGCCGTGGGTCCACGTCCCGATCACGATGGGCTACGACCGCTTCCCGGAGCTGCTCATCGACGAGAAGCGCGCCCTCCTCGCCGACCTCGAACTGGAGCGCGGGCGACTGTTCTTCACCCACGACCCGGCCGTGGCCGCGTGCCGCGTGGAGCGGGACGCGCGCGGCCGGTACGCGGCGGCCGACCCCGTGCCGGTGCTCGGCCCCGTGTCCACCCCGTAGCCGACGCGGTGCCCGGCCCCTACCCGAGCACCCCCGCCTTGGCCTGGCCCGACTCGTCGGCGAGTTGCTCCTCCTCGCGGTCGAGGTCGCGGAAGACGAAGGCATAGTCGTCCGCATCGGCGTGCACGCGCAACCACGCCTCGAGGCTCGGTTGCGCCTCGGCCGGCGCCACGAGGGCCAGGGCCTCGCGCACCAGGGTGTAGTCCGACGGCCGGGCGACGAGCCCCTCGATGACCGGCAAGAGCTCCGGCGTCTTCTCCCGCGCGGCGTCGAGCAGGGTCTTCCAGCGCCCGCGGGTAAACTCGATCCCGCCCTCGGCGTGGTCCCCGGCGAGCCGGGCCAGGGCCGCGAAGTTCCGGGTGGCGAGCAGGTCGTCGATGAAGGGCTCGACCAGCTCGAAGACCTGGCGGCGCAGCGCGAAGATCTCGAAGGCCCGCTCCTGCCACAGCCAGTCCTCGGTCTCCTCGACGAACACGAGGCCGGCGAGGTCCGGGTGGTCCGGGACCACGTCGGTCAGCTCCGCCAGGCCGAAGCGCACCGGCTCCCAGGCGGCCACGCGGGCCGGATCGCGCAGGACCTCCACCAGCCGCGGCACCTGCTCGGGGGCCACGGCCATGCGGGCGAGGCCGCGGTCGGGCTTCCACACCTGGTGCAGGCTGTCGGCCGTTTCGCGGAACAATAGGCGCCACTCGCCACTGAGCAGCTCCACGTCCACGTCGTGCTCCTCGACCAGGTAGGCCAGCCGGGCGCGGTCCCCTTCGAGCCCATCGAGGATCTGCACCTCGAGGTCCCGGTAGACCTCGGCCGGCAGCATGTACGCGTGGCAACGCATCGGGTCGGCGCCTTTGGATCCTATCGGATCCGGGCTGCGCGGCAACCCGCGGGCCGTCCCATCGGCCCGCGGGCCTGCGCCGCCTGCACGGTGGTGCGGTCCGGGGTACGATGAAAACCGCGCCCTTCCGGGCCGCCCCCCGCAAGGAGCCTCGTGCGATGCAGCTCAGCTCGAACCCCGAGATCGCCGAACGCCAGATCGAAGCCGTCCTCTACTACCTCACCGCGCTCGGCTACATCGACTCGGAGTTCGACCTCACGGAGAAGGCCTTCGTGCGCAAGTTCCTGCGCACGATCGTGACCGAGCGGGTGGACGCCCGCGGGGCGCTCTCGCCCGAGCTTCGGTTCGAGGAGATCGAGCGCCAACACGAGCACTACGTGGAGGTGTTCCGCGACATCGACCGCGAGGTACGCGAGCTGTTCGACGAGGCCGTGGCCGACGGAGAGGATCCGAAGGACTTCGTGCTGAGCAAGCTCAAGCTCCGCTGCTTCGAGATGCTCTCGGCACTCGACGAACCGGCGCGGGCGTCCCTGATGGAGGTGGTGGACGGATTCATCGAGGCGGACGGGGTGGTGCACCCGGCGGAGGTGGCGTTTCGCAACGACCTGGCCGAGCTGCTCGACCAGGAGATCCTCATCGACGACGTGGACCTGGTGGGCGACCCGGTGGAGGTGACGTCCCCGACCGAGATCGCGCCGGTGGCCGAGGACCACCCCTTCTTCCGCACCAACGAACACCACTACTCGCGCGACCCGGCGAAGATCCGGCGGCAGATCGACGCCGACCTGGCGGTGCTCGACAAGGCCGAGGCCCTGTGGGACGCGATGCGCGCCCGCGGTCAGGGGCGCCTTCGGGGGAAGGCGAGCGTGGACGAGCTTGCGGGCGATCCCTTCCTCGACGGGCACGTGCACGTGGTGCCTCCGTCGGAGCAGGACGCGGAACTCACCGTGCTCGGGGACCTGCACGGCTGCTACAGCAACCTCAAGGCCGCGGTGATGCAAAGCGGCTTCATGGAGCGGGTGCGTCGCTATCAGAGCGCCCCCGGCAAGGAACCCTTCCCCGCGCTCGTCTTGTTGGGCGACTACATCGACCGCGGGCGCTTCAGCTACAACGGGGTCCTTCGCGCGGTGCTCCAGCTCTTTCTGGCGGCGCCGGATCACGTGTTCGTGCTGCGCGGCAACCACGAGTACTACATCGAGCACGAGGGGCGGGTCTACGGCGGCGTGCGGCCGGCCGAGGCGATCAACTCGCTCAGCGCCCTGGTCTCCGAGGACGTGTTCCGCCGCTACCGGCGCTTCTTCGAGAACATGCCCAACAGCCTGCTGTTCGGGCGCGGCCTGTTCGTGCACGCCGGGATCCCGCGCGACGCCACGCTGCGGTCGAAGTGGCGCGACCTTTCGAGCCTCAACGACCCGGACATCCGCTTCGAGATGCTCTGGAGCGACCCTTCGCGGGCGGACCAGATCCCCGACGACCTGCAGGCCGCCAGCGCACGGTTTCCCTTCGGGCGGCGACAGTTCCTGAACTTCATGGGCCGCATCGGCTGCCGCCTGCTCGTGCGCGGCCACGAGAAGATCAACCGCGGCTTCAAGGACCACTTCCCGAGCGAGGATGCCCGGTTGCTCACGGTGTTCTCGGCCGGCGGGGTGGCGAACGACGACATCCCGCGCGACAGCAGCTACCGCGACGTGCGGCCGATGGCCCTTTCGGTCACGCGCAAGGACGGCGCGACCACGGTGACCCCCTGGCCCATCGACTACCGGCGCTACCAGGACCCGCGCCTCAACGCCTTCCGCGAGCGCGAGCCGGAGGTGGACATCGTGCCCGAGTCGTAGCGGCCGCGGGAACCGGCGGGCCGCCCCGGTGGGTGGAGAACACGTCGAAAACGACGTTTTCTGCCTGCTCGGCCGCCCTTCGCGGCACGGCGAGGCGGGGGGTGCGCGCCCCGATCCCCGCCCCGAGCGCGCGCGGTTTACGAGGTGCCGGGCGATCGCGCATCATGGCCCGCGGTGCCAGATCCCGCCCCCACGCTCGTCACCGGCGCGGCCGGTCAGGTCGGTCAGGACCTCCTTCGCCACCTCGTCGGCCGCGGCGTGCCGGTGGTGGCCGCGGACCTTCGTCCCCGGCCCGACGGGGATCCGACGCTCGACGCGATCCCCTGGCACCGCCTCGACGTCACGGCCCCCGGGGCCGTGGCCGACCTGGTGGGGTGCCTGCGCCCGCAGCGGATCTTCCACCTGGCGGCGATCTTGAGTGCGCGCGGGGAGCAGGATCCCCAGGCCACCTACCGCGTGAACCAAACCGGCACGTACAACGTGCTCGAGGCCTGCCGGATCCACGGCGTGCCGCAGTGCGTGTTCACCAGCACGATCGCGGTGTTCGGCCCGGGCCTGCCGGAGGTCGTCCCCGACGACGTCCCGTTGCACCCGACCACCATGTACGGGGTGACGAAGGTGGCCGGCGAGCTGCTCGGCGCCTACTACGCGCAGCGCTACGGTCTGGACTTTCGCGGCGTTCGCTTTCCGGGCCTCATCAGCGCGAGCCTGCCCGGCGGGGGCACGAGCGACTATGCGCTGTTCATGTACTACGACGGCGTTCGGCTCGGACACTACACCGCGTTTTGCCGGCCGGACACGCGGATCCCCCTGATGTACATGCCCGACGCCGTGGCCGGCCTGGTGGATCTGGCCCTCGCGCCGCGAACGCGGCTGCGCCGGCACGTCTACAACATCGCGGCGTTCAGCCCGCGGGCCGACGAGATCGCCCGGAGCGTGCAGCGGGCGCTGCCGGGCGTCCGGATCGACTTCGAGCCCGACCCCGAACGCCAGGCGATCCTGGACTCGTGGCCGCGCGCCCTCGACGACACCGCCGCGCGGACCGACTGGAGTTTTCGCCCCAGGTTCGACCTCGACGCCATGACCGACGACCTCGTTCCGAAGGTCCGGGCGCTCGTACACGGCCGGTCGGCCGAGGCGCCCTCCCCCGCCGCAGCCCCCTGAGGAGTTCTTCATGTTCGACCCAGCACGCCCCGTCTACCAGTCCATCCTCGACGAGATCGAGGCCGCCGGCCTGTCGAAGGACGAGCGGATCCTCGAATCCCCCCAAGGCGACCGGATCCGCGTCGCCGGCCGCGAGGTCCTGAACTTCTGCGCGAACAATTACCTGGGTCTTTCGAGCCACCCGAAGGTCATCGAGGCGGCGCACCGGGCGCTCGACGAGCGCGGCTACGGCCTCAGCTCCGTGCGCTTCATCTGTGGCACCCAGGACTGGCACAAGGACCTGGAGGCGCGCCTTAGCGAGTTCCTGGGCATGGAGGACACGATCCTCTACAGCTCGTGCTTCGACGCCAACGGCGGCCTGTTCGAGACGTTGCTGGGCCCCGAAGACGCCGTGATCTCCGACGAGCTCAACCACGCGTCGATCATCGACGGGATCCGCCTGTGCAAGGCCGAGCGCCACCGTTTCAAGCACGACGACATGGAGGACCTGGAGGCGAAGCTGGCGGCGACCCAGGGAAAGCGCCTGCGCATGATCGCCACGGACGGCGTCTTCAGCATGGACGGTGACATCGCCCGCCTCGACCGCATCTGCGACCTGGCGGAGCGTTACGGTGCGATGGTGATGGTGGACGACAGCCACGCCACGGGCTTCGTGGGCGAGACCGGGCGCGGCACGCACGAGCACTGCGGCGTGATGGGGCGGGTGGACATCATCACCTCGACCCTGGGCAAGGCGCTCGGCGGCGCCTCGGGCGGGTTCACCAGCGCGCGCAAGGAGATCGTCGCACTGCTTCGCAACCGCTCCCGTCCGTACCTGTTCAGCAACACCCTCGCCCCCCCCATCGTGGCGGGCAGCCTCGCGGTTCTCGACCTGCTCAGTGGCTCGACGGAGCTGCGCGACCGGCTGGCGGACAACACCCGCCGCTTTCGGGAGAAGATGACCGCCGCGGGTTTTTCGATCCGCCCCGGCACGCACCCCATCGTCCCCATCATGCTCGGAGAGGCCAGGCTCGCGGTGGACTTCGCCCGCCTCTTGCTCGACGAGGGCATCTACGTCATCGGCTTCAGCTATCCGGTGGTGCCGCGCGGGCAAGCACGCATCCGCGTGCAGATCTCCGCCGCGCACACCCCCGAGGAGATCGATCGGGCGGTGGACGCCTTCGTCTCGGTGGGTCGTCGCTTGGGCGTCATCCAAGCACCGTAAGGAGGCTCGATCCCATGGCCATGAACGAGAACGCGCCACGTGCCGTCATCTGGCTACTCACCCTCTCCGCTGTCGTCCCGTCGTGCGGAAAAGGAACCGCCGACGAGGCATCCATCGCCAAGGCATTCGAGTTCGAGAGCAAGGAACGCAAGGTCGCCGAGGAACTGGAGGCCAAGCGGCTCGCCGAACTCGCCAAGAAGAAGGCCGAAAAGGAGGCGCAGGAGCGCGCCCTGGCCGAGGCCATCGACGCGGCCGCCTCGCTCCCGAAGGACATGCCCAAGGACAAGGCGGATGCCTGCGAGCGGGTCGTGCGCGCCTACGAGGCGTTCATGCGCAACAACCGTGACGTGGAGGCCGTCACGCGGTGGTTCGATCAAAAGAGCAAGAACCTCGGCCGGATGCGGGCCGTGTGTCTGAAAGGCTCCTTCGAGGGGGCCTCGTGTCTTGCCAACGCCCTCGATCACGCACCCGACCCCCTGTTCGACATGGCTGGGGAGGGGGTCAACCGTCTCAAGGACGCCTGTGCGCGCAAGTTCGTCGAGGGGAAACCGCCCGCCCCCTGAACCGGTGCGTCTTGGTCAGGGCCATCCACGGCAGACGCCGCTTGCGCCGGCACGGCGACCGGGCTCGAACGGAAGACACTCCGAGTCTAGCGATACAGGCGCCCGGGACGTTGCAGGGCGTCCTCGATGCGGCGCATGACCTCGAGCAGGCGGGTCAACCGGGAAAGCGCGACCTCATCCGGCGCCAGGAGACGGTCGCGCTGGAACATGGCATTCCCATCGTCGATGAGGGCGCGCACCTCGGCCACGTCGATCCCAGCGTCCTCGAACGGCTCGGGGTGTCGCCCGGCCGCGTCCTCGAGGTTCCGCAGCCACTCGGTGACCTCGCGCTCGACGTCCATGAGCGTGCGCTCGAAGACGTCCGGGTCTTCGACACGCCGGTCGAGGGCGCCGCTTCGTAGCTCCGTGACCATGCGCACAGGCCCTTCGAGGGACACACGCAGAATCCGCGTGTCTGCAACCAGGCGCCGCAGGGCGGGCGGCAGGTGCTCCATCGCAAGCGGCGCATCCTCGCCGGATTCGGCGAGGTATCGCTGTGAACGGGCGCCAGACAGCGCGATCCGAACGACGCCGAGCATCGCCAGGACGGTGACGAAGATGAGGACGTAGCCGAGCACGAGCAGGATCACCGGCCGCGCGAAGATAGCAGCACCGCGGCCAGTCGCCCCGCGCCACCGCACAGATGTGCCGTGCGCCTACGAAAAGAGGGGAAGATCCTCTCCGTCGAGCGGGAACATCGCCGCGAGCTCGGAATCCCCCACGCCCGCCAGCTTGCGAAGCGCTCGGTGGATGTGCTTGGGCTCGATTCGGATCCCGCTCTCGGACGGCTGCAAGCTCGACGGGTCCACCGCGATGGGGTGGTGGCCGTCGTCCGTCTGCCCGATGACGCGGTTGCCGGGGATCCCCGGCCCCGCCAGCATCATACTGGTCACGGACCAGTGGTCCTTGCCGTTGCCGTCATTGTAGCCCGGCGTCCGACCGAAGTCGGAGCCCACCACGACGAGGGTACGGTCGATGACCCCAGCGGCCTCGGCCTCGTCAAACAGGAAGTCGAGCCCCTCGAGCAGCGTCTGCAGGCGCGGGATGTGCTGCGCGTCGTGGTTTCCGTGGGTATCGAAGCCACCCAGGTGGAGGTTGCAGGATACGCAGATCCCCGCGCGGTAGGCCGCGAGCGCCACCTGCACCTGGCGGCGGAAGCTGTCCTGGTCGAGTTCATCGGGCAGATACTCCTGCAGCTTCTGGAGTTCGTTCGAACCGCTGCGCGCCGTGAACAGGGTGCTCATGGCGTGACGGATCTTGGGTAGGTTCTGCCCCGCGAGCAGCGCTTCGGCCCGCCCCGCGTGCGCGTTTCGGATCGTGTCGAGGGCGAACTGGGAGTGGAACAGGCTCTCCGGGTCGTCGGGGTCCCGGCGCTCGGGGTAGGCCAGGCGCGCAAGTGCGTTGACGTTGCCGCTGCGGGTGCGCGCCACGATCCCTGACGTTCGATCGAAGCCCCCGAAGCTCAAGAACGCCATGGGCTGCTCCGGTGCGAAGCTCGCCGCGAAGAACGCCGACATCGACGGCCAACCTTCACCCAGGCGTCCGGACCAGGTGTGCCGCGACCCGGCGTCGTGGCCGTTCGTCTTCATGTCGATGCCGTTGATGACGCACAGGCGGCTGTAGTGTTTCTGGAAGAAGGCGGCGTTGCCTCCGACCGGGGCATAGCGGATGTTCCCCGCCTGCTCGATGTCCGCTTCGAGGAAGTTGTTGATCGGAGCCACCTCGTCGGGGCTTCCCGCACCCTTGGGGTCGCAAAGGTGGGTTGGGTCCCAGCCTCCGCCGGCGTTGACCATCACGAAGAACAGGCCGTCGTAGGGCGCATGGTCCCCACGTGGTCTGCCTGCGAGGGGTTCTTCACCGCGTACGACCGGAGCCACGACGGACAGGCCCGCGAGGGAACATACCTTGATGAACGTGCGTCGATCCATGGCGAAGGTCCTCCTTTACTCGTGCAGGAAGCGGTAATCCATCATGAGGTAGGTGACGACCGCCATCCACGCGCGCACCGTGTAGCGATCATCGCGTTCGATCTTCTCGGCGTCGGGGAACTCCTGGCCGGTCCAGAAGTCCTCGACGGCGCGGCACTGGAACGGCAAGAAGGCGTCGTAGGTGCCATCGGCAACCCCCTTGCGCCCGTCTTTCCAGACGGACAGGAACACCTCGTAGGTTCGGTTGATCTCGGGGTCGTTCAAGTCGAGGTACTCACCGAGCAACCGCTGGTGGAGGTACTGGATGTTCGTGCGAATCGCCTGCGCCGCGGCGGGCACCTCGAACCCATTGTCGTCCTCCGGCTCGAAGGAGCGCTCCACGAAGGGGAACATACGGCGTTCCGCGGGCGGCAACACGAAGTCCCGGGCGGTCGTCCAGCAGCTCATCTCATTGGCCATGCGCGCGGCCACGTTCGCCATGATACCGTTGGGCTCGGTGATCCGCGTGGTCACGGTGTCGGAATCGATCCCCCCGTAGAAGATGCGGAACCAGTCGAGGTCGAGCAGATAGTCGTCGCCGTCGGCGTTTCTGCGCCACGGATAACCGGTCACCGCCTCGATCTTGCGGTGGAGCTGTTCGGGCGTGAGCAACCGACCGGTGCCCACCTCGGCAAGCTCCAGCGACCGCACCTCGTCGAGCGACTCGGCGTTCGCTGCACGATAGTACGGCGTCTTGACGATGGCCTTGATGACCGTGCGCAGATCGTAGTCGCTGTCGCGGAAGGCCTGGGCGATCTCGCCAAAGATCTCGCTTTGGACCTCGAAGGCCCGTACCTTCGCCAGGTAGTCCTCGGCGGCGGTGTCCGTGGGCTCCCGCAGCGGATCCTGCCCCGAAAGCCCCTTGAACATGATGTGCACCACGCTCGCGGCGAAGCGCGGGTCCTCGACGATGCGGCCGGCCAGCCACGGCAACCCAGCCGTAAACTGCTCTGCCGGGAGCGTCTCGTCGTCGAACCCGGGTGGTCGCATGTCCGTGTACCAACCACCCTCCGGTGGTCGAAAACGCCCCTGCTCGTCCCAGTTTTGGAAGGTGCCGGCGACCGGGTCGATGATGGCGTGGCACAGGGTGCAGTTGGGATTGTTCATCGTCGGGTTGAAGTCGGCGATGTTCGTCGGGTCGATCGGGCGATCCCCCAGGCGCTGCACGTCGGTCGCGAGGAAGAATTCGAACACCTTGCGCGACCGGTGACGGTTACGGTTCGTCGCCGTCGTCGGGAAGCGGTTCATCATCATGTGGGAACTGAGCACCCCCGCGTGCGGGATCCCGGGAAGACGCGCTTCCACCCACTCGTTCGGATCGTTTTCGTCCTGGAACGAGGCGTTGACGCCATACACCTTGGCCGAATACGGATTGACCACCATGTAATCGGCCGTGAGGATCTCGGAGAACGGCCGCTCGTTGCGCACCACGTACGAGACGAGCTTGAGGGCCTCGCGGGCCACCGCGTCGTTTGCGAAACGAAGGGCGGTCTCGTACTCCCCCTCCGGCAGATCTTCGAACCAGTAGGCGTTCGGGTAGTCTTCCGGATCGAGCAGGTCGATGGCCGGAGTGCCGTTGCCATTCGACAAGTAGCGGTCCGTCAGGAAGTAGTCACTGTAGATTTCCTCGACGCGAGCGAGGAACGCCTCCGACTGCATCATTTCGTCGAGGACCTCGTCGAGCGCCTCGAACCCGCCATCGCGCACGTGGCCCTGCCCCGTTTTGTTGGACAACTCCGATAAGGCAGAATGATGTCCCGAAGCATGTCCAAGAAGAAGTCATCAGGAACCCGAAGGCGGTTTACCGCCGAGTACAAGGCCGAGGTCGTTCGGC
>Ga0256839_1001881_pt1 | contig 24588 bp, 27 predicted proteins | sample 354166metaG_FD_185968 | JGI IMG/M metagenome (GOLD analysis project Ga0256839, IMG submission 185968) | Hydrothermal vent microbial communities from Mid Atlantic Ridge, Atlantic Ocean - 354-166 | ecosystem: Environmental > Aquatic > Marine > Hydrothermal vents | place: Atlantic Ocean: Mid... | reverse complement strand
GCCCTCGACCGCGACCGCGCCCTCGACCTCGACCTCGACCTCGACCTCGACCGCGCCCTTTTTTATACAGAGGTAGAGTACATCAAAAGATGTGGCACAGAAGAGAGCGAAGCAAATCTTCTGTATGTGGAGGGTTTGGGTGTAGAGGGGATGGAGGAGAGCCCGTTTTTAAGGTTTTTGTATGATCGCTCTGTGGATGAGGGGTATGTAGAGAAGTTTTATGAAGGCTTTCAAAACATAGACACCAAGACCCTAGAGCAACAAGATGCCCAAGCCCTCGATGCATGGATGGCTGCCTATCTAGGCGATGCACTAGACTCGGTAGGGATGGCCAGGGTGATACTGCTGGGCAATGGTGGGGCTGGCAAGACCTCCTTGGTACGTAAAATCGTCGATCCAAAAGCAAAGACAGATGCACAGGCAGAGACCCCACGCATAGAGATAAGCCACTACAGCCATGAGGGTATAGCGGTGGACTTTTGGGATTTTGGTGGGCAGGTGATGATGCACTCTACGCATACGTTTTTTCTGAGCCCTGAGGCGAGCTATATCATCGTATGTAATGCCAGAGCCGATGAACAGCCAGATGGGTGGATGCAGATGCTCCGCCATAGCCTACAGCCAAAAGAGAAAATCAATCTCTTTATCGTCTATACCCATGTAGACAGTAAGCAAGAGAAGCAAAATTTCTCGAAATACCGCACAAACATACTAGAGCGAAAGTATGGAGCGTACTTTAACCTCTCGTATGCCACACACTCCTCTACACAGACAGACACAAAAGCGTTTGATGGACTAAAACAGAAGCTCTTCGCACAGATAGAGGCACAGGGGAGTCACCAAAGCTATACCTCTCTGCTAAAAGCCTATAAAGAGAGTAGTGATACTCCTACCGTTACCTATCAGGCACTACTAGAGAGCAAAGGGAAGTTTGTGGGGGATGATGCTTTGTATGTGAGGCAGTTTATGGTCTATGGATTGGTCTTTCCTATGCTACGAAAGCGTGAGTATGGAGAGGATGATGTGTTTGTGTGGCAAAAGCACTGGCTGACCTATGGGGTCTATGAGCTCATCAACTCCACGCGCACCAGAGAGAACAACGGGTTTTTAGATAAGCATGATTTTAAAAGTATACTTTTTGAGGGTAAAAAACGCTACATCCGAAAAGATGGCTCACTCTCCTCTCGTAATAGTACAAAAACCATGGAAACCATAGTTTATGATAAGGACGGAAGAGAGACACTCTACACCATCGTACACAACTACGGCTGGGCGATAGAGAGCCAAGGCGTAGGCGGGGGACTCATTTTCCCGCATGCTGTGAAGCTAGATGAGCCAGAGTATGGGGTGCTCGCACCCTATGTAGAGGGATTAAAAGATGAAGACATCGTGCTAGAGGTGCTGCTGGGGTATGTGCCGATGGGGTTCTTTTTTGATTTTGTGACACTGGCGGATAAGCATATCAAAAACCCTGAGTTGCTCTGGCGTAGTGGGGTGATACTCTTCGATCAGATGGACGATGAGACCTTTGCTTGTGTCCAAATGCAAGGGCAGAGCATGCACCTAGAGATACGAGGCAAAAACAGAGCCTTTTTGATGCACTTTTTGCTATACTATATTGCGATGCTCTTTAGAGAAGACCGCAGTTCACTCGTGACTACCAAGATGATGAAGCGTATCTTCGTAGATGCGAAGCCTATGATGGTAGATGTGGATTTGATGGAGCAACTAGGCGATGATGTGCTCAAAGAGAAATTATTGAAATCAATTTACAAGGATAGAATGATTATGGCAAATACATACAATATAAACGGCGGAGTACACGGGTCTAATCTAGGTGATAATGGTACTGTATATAACTACAACATCACTGTGGAAAAAATTGCTGAAGCTAAAAAATTACTGGAAGAGATAGGCACAGATGAAGCCCAAGCGCTCATTATAGAAGCAGACACTTTAATAGCAGAACAAGCAGATAGCCCTACTTGGAGAGAGAAAGTCAGAGCCTTTGGAAGCAAAGCTTTAGAGTATGGTAAAAATATCAGCACTGCAGACAAAGCTATAGGCACAATAGCCAAAAGTAGTGAAGGTTTGATGGAACTGGGTGAGATGATTGCTCGGAACGTTTTAGGTTGATAATAAATGTGGAATGGTGTATAATCATCTAAAAATAAAGGAGTATAAAATGCAATTAAGTATAGATATAGAACAACATAAGTCTACACTCTTTTTAGATTTTTTAAGACTTCTCAAAAAAGACAACATGATAAATGACTTTGAAGTGTTAGATACTAAACCTAAGTTATCAAAATATGAACAAGAAGTATTAAGTGATATATCGAACATATCACTAGCCATAAATGATGCAGATAATGGTTTAGGGCATAAAAAGTCGTTAAAGATTAATCTATAGTATGTCATATACAGTCATAGAGCAAGACCTTTACTTAAAAGCACTCAAAAAACTTTCTAAAAAATATAAAAATATAGAATCAGATATAGAAAACTATCTACTTAGTATAGAGTCTATAGAAGATTTAGGTATTGAACTAAAAAATAATGTCTATAAAGTTAGAATAGCAAATAGTGATAAAAATAAAGGAAAAAGTGCAGGCTATAGGTTAATAAGTTATGTAAAAATTATGGATAGTGAATTGCATTTAATATATATTTATGACAAAAGTTCTTTGGAAAATATCAGTGAAAAAGAACTAGATATACTACTTGTGAAACAGCTATAAACCTATGCCTAAAACCTACGACACCATCATCATCGGAGCAGGCATCGCAGGTGCGACACTGGCACATACCCTCAGCAAACAAAATCAAAACGTATTGGTAATAGATAAGCAAGGCATAGCCTCTGGCGGTTCTGGGGCTGCGGGGGCTTTTGTTTCTCCTAAGATAGGGAAGGGGTCTGCTCTTCAGACACTTACCAATGAAGCTTTTGAGTATGCAAAAAACTTTTACCTACGCACATGTCCAGAACACTTCCATCAAACAGGTGTGATACGCATACCCAAAGACGAAGTAGATGCTCAGAAGTTTTCTGAGTATAAAAAGTATAATGAAAACAAGTACGAATGGTACAGCAAAGAGAAGTTGCAGTCATTGGGCGTACATACTGAGTTTGACAGTTTCTTTTTTTCTGAAGCAGGGGATTGTGATGCTCCGAAGGTTTGTGAGTTTTTGTTGCAAGATATTGAAGTTAAAATTTGTCGTGTAGATGAACTTATATTTGAGGGTGGAGTTTGGGTATGTATTCCCACTCAGGAGAGTGGGAACGAGGCTTCTATTGTGTATATGTCTAAAAACATAGTCATAGCCACAGGCTACGAAAGCACATTAGTAGACCTACGTTACATGGGCATAAAAGGTACATGGGGAACACGTGGGGACTTTAGCTCAAAACTAGACTTGAAAGTGAGTATGCACCAAGCTATGTCTGTGGGGTCAAATGTAGATGGCATCATAAAACTGGGTGCCACACATGAAAAAGAAGTAAAAGAGCTTGTACCTTGTAGCGAAGAGATGGCAGAAGGTTTAAAAGAGATAGCCTCTTTGCTCATAGAGACAAGTGATTTGCAACTGCAAGAAGTGTTTTGTGGGATGCGTGCAGGGTCAAAGGACTACTTTCCTTTGGTAGGCAAGGTCATAGATGTAGCTTTTATGCTTAAACACTATCCTAAAGTATTAAGAGGTGCTAAGCCAGAGATAACCTATAGAGATAACCTTTATGTACTAAATGGACTTGGAGGACGTGGGTTTGTTTTTGCTCCGCTTATGGCTAAGATTTTGGCTGAGCATATAGTAGAAAAGAAGATTTTAGATGCGAGGGTCAATCCAAATAGATTGTTTTTCAAGTGGTGTAGAAAACTGAATCGTTAAGCGTTTACATCTATGGTGTATCTTCTCGTCTCCATGGTTTCCACTCTGGTTTTTCAAAGATGCGTGGGTACCCTTCGAGTATTTCTAGTGGAGTAAAGTTTTCTTTATATGAAAACGCTTGACACCCCTCTACCCAATAACCCAAATAGACCCAGTCAAGCCCCAAGTTCTCTGCTAGTTTTACTTGGTAGAGTAGTGAGTAGTTACCTAAAGAGTTTCTAGGATAGTCAGGGTCGTAGTAGCAGTAGACAGAGCTTATTCCGTCGTCTAGTATATCTATAAGGTCTACACACACAAGCTTGTCATCTATGTAGTAGAGTAGTTCCTTACCAAAGTCATGGGCTCCTGCTACAAAGTTGTCATAGTACTCTTGCGTGTCCATGTCATGGTGATGCCAGCCGTCTATTTTGGCTTTGTAGGCATGGTATCTGTTGTAAAGGGCTAGACGTTCTGCTGTGACGCTTGGGTCTTTTATGACTATTTTTGTTTCTTCATTTCTGTTGATGGTTTTTCGTTTTGATTTTCCATATCTGAAGTTTTTTACATCTACACGCAAACTTTTACAGCCTGTACAGCCATAACAGACAGGGTAGACAAAGTTTCTACCAAAACGTCTCCAGCCTCGTTGTACGGCAGCCGTTGCAAATGTCTTAGAAACTACATCTATGTGCTTGTAGTTCATACGCACACGCTTACCGGGGATGTATGAGCATTCGTTGTCATCCATACAATAGTCGGTAGACTGTGGGCTTAGAAGTTCTTGGTTATCTTTATTATGCATGGGCGTATTGTATCTAAGTTATGGTAAAAATCTTACTCTTTGGGTGCTTCCCATCGTGTCCAAAAAGGTGTTTGTGTGATAGGTGGGAAGTCTTCAAGTATCTCTTGTGGTTTGAAGTTTGGCTTGTAGGCAAAAGCTTTACACCCCTCTACCCAGTAACCCAAATATATCCACGGTAGGTCTAGAATATTTGCTAGTTTTATCTGATAAAGTAGAGAGTATGTTCCTAGTGAAAACCGTGCATAGTCTGGGTCATAGTAGAAGTAAATAGAGCTTATACCATCATCTAGTACATCGATGAGGTCAACCCCAACAAGCCTGTTATCTATAATATAGAGAACCTCTTTTCCAAAGTCTCCAGCGCCATCGACAAAGTTTTCATGGTATTCTCTTTGGCTAATGTTACGGTGCTGCCAGTCATCTGTCATACTTTTGTACGCATGGTATTTATTGTAGAGCTCTATGTGTGTTTGGGTGAGAGTAGGTTTTTGTACGATGATTTTTGTCTCTTTGTTTCGTTTGATAGCTTTACGTTGAGACTTTGAATAGTTGTAATCTCTAGCATCAATACGAATGCTTTTACACTCAGTACATCCTTTACAAATAGGATGAAAGAAATACTTCCCAAAACGTCTCCACCCACGTGCAATGACTGCTGTGGCAAAAGTTTTACTTGCTTTCTCAACATACTTATAGTTCATACGTACCTTATTTCCAGGTATATACGCACAGTCATAGTCTAGCATGGAAAAATCAGTTGATGGCGGATTTAATGGGTCAATGTTTAGTTCTTCGTTCATAATGGTGATTATATCAAAGTTGTTGTGAAAAAATCATAGTTTTTATATTTTTAATAATAATCATCGTCATCATCACCATAAGGAACAACATCACGCATTATTTCAAACCAATCTCTGGAAAATTGTTTTTTAATGTAGGACTCATAGTGCGGTACACCACAGCCTGAGCAGTCTTGGTGTATGGCATCATCAGTGAGGAACTGTCCACCTTCTTTAGAAGAGATGCTACAAGCAGAGTAAAGCACTCTTCCCTCACGTACATTAAATCCACTTTCTTTAAACCGAAAGTTTGGACAGGCACAAAGGTAGCAGTTGAGTTCTTTCATGTCGTGACATTTTTTGTTCTTTTTGTAGAGTTCACAAAAGTCTGGTTCTTTTTCTACCATGTTGTCAAATCTGAAGTAACGTATGATTTCATCGGGGCTTAGGTGAGTGAGTTTTGCCATGATGGATTTGTGCTTTTCTCCATGTTCTTGGAACCATTGGCTATAGGTTAACATTGTCTATCCTTATCCACTCTAGGTAGTCTATTTTTTGTTTGGCATACCCTAGGAGTGCCATCATTTTTTGAAGCGTGCCACCATGTGAACAAATGAGTATCTCTTTGTCTTTAGGAAGATCTTTTAAAAAGCTTTGTATGCGTGCTTCAAATAAGGCAGGGTGTTCTTGACATATATACTGATGCCAGCGTCTTCTGCTTTGCGTGTATTGGGATTTAAAAGAAGGAAGTTTTTCTATCTCATTAAAGTTAAGTCCTTCTATCTCTGCTCTAAACTGCACTTCACGTAGACGTGCATCTGTAAAGTAGTCGTCTATTTCCATCTTGTCTAGGGTTTGCATACAGCGGCTAAGGTCTGAGCTATAGACAAAATCAAAGTCTATACGTTTGAGTAATGAAATCTCTTTTTCTTCAAATAAAGCTTCATCTATGTTGATGTCTGTCCAACCATTGTAACGGTGAGCATGTTGTGGGGACAGGGCAGCATGTCGCAGTAGTGTTAAAGCCATAAAAGTGCTGCTCCTATAAAAAGTAATATTTCAACACTCTCTAACGTCGTACCTAGGACATCACCATTGATGAAGCCTAACATTTTTTTGAGTTTCACGGCGATGAAGTAGCTCAAAACAAGTCCAATGGACAACAACACAAAGAACTTCCATCCAACGATAACGAACCCTATAGTACTAAAGAGTATATAGGAGGTTATAAAATACTTCGGCTTAAAAGCTTCTTGTAGTTTGGTGATAAAGTGTGAGCGAAATGTTTGCGTATAAAACAAGAGAAGTAACCCCAAGCGACTTACAAGCAAGATGGCTAAAAAATAGTGCCAACTATCATGCATCAACAAAAAGACGAGACCGCTTACTTTTAAAAGTACCATACATCCAGCCCATAGCACACCCATAGCCCCAACAGTAGGCTCTTTGATGATTTCATACGCATCTTTGCCAGAGTGTTTGGCATACAAGGCATCTGCCACATCCATGATGGCTTCTGTATGTAAAAATCCGTAAAGCATCATATATAAAACTGCTACGGCCACTGCACCTAGCCATTGAAGGGATGACAATAGAGAAAATAGTACAAGACTCATACTCCCCAATACCAAACCTCCAAGAGGTAGCCAAAATAGCATAGCAGCTAAAATAGATTTTTTTGAGAGGTCATCTTCTTTTTGAAAGCGTACAGGTAGTATGGTGAAGTAGGAGAACATGAGTTTTAGTCCTAGGTAAAAGTCTTTCATTTAAGCCTCTTCTCCAAGCCCAACTTCACCTCATACACTTCATCACAAAGCTGTGCCAACTTCTGCCCGATGATACCAGACCTATCTACATACTTACGGCTCATAGTGTCTAGTGGTATGACACCTAAGCCTACATCGTTAAGTACGAAGATGATATTGGTATCTATTGTACAGAGGGCTTCTATCTCGGCTATGAGCGTCTCTTCATCTACTTCTAGGGTATTGAGTATCCACATACTCATACAGTCTATGAGGTAGGTATTGCCATCTTTTACGGCAGCATTTAAATCTCTAGGCTCTTCTATGGTAATGAAACGAGATTCTCTTTGGGCTTGATGCTTCCCTATACGCACCTGCATCTCTGCATCGCCATAGCTGTTGTCATAGGTAGCGATGTAGTAGGGTGGTGTATCGCCTGAAAGGCTTAGTGCCTTTTGTTCTGCTAGATGGCTTTTGCCTGATTTTTGTCCGCCGTGGTAGAGGGTTTTCATCCCAAAAACCCCTCAACCTGCCGAGTCATCTCTTCTTTTGTAAGACCATTTAAAACCCCATACATTAACGCCCCACCAGCACCCACACCCTCTTTGGCTTCACCCTCGTCATAGAGTTTGAGAGCAGGGTGCTTGGAGAGTGCGAAGTCGAAGTCTGTGTAGTAGGCGTATATAGGGAAGTTTAGCATCTCTAAGAGTGCTTTGATGTCGGAGTGCTTATCTTCTGCTACCCATTTAGTCGTACACAATGCAACATTCCGTAGGGGCAGGTCTTGTGTCTGCCCTTTGGATGCAAGATAGCTATTGACTACCAATAAAACACAAGCCATCTGTGTCCCTCCTGCTAATACGACAGGAAAACGCCCATGGACACCCAAAACAAATCCAGCATTAAAGATGAGCATATTGTCTGCTACAGAGCCTAATATCTCAAAGAGGTCTGTTTTGTCTTTAATGTGGGCTAAGGCTTTGTCTATGGTCTCTTGACGTATGTTGTTGGGTACCTCTTTGAAGCTAGAAGAAAAAAGTGCCTTGGCATCATAGCCTAGGGCTAAGGCTGTAGCTGTGGCAGTGGTGGTGCCAGAGGGTACAGACTCTCCTAGTATGAGGTAGTCGTCTTTACAGACGTATGCCTTGCCAAATGCTAACCCTTTTTCAAAGAGTGCTTGGGCATCGATGTTTGCTCCCTCTACAATGCTTTGGCTTGGGTAGATGTTATGGTGATGGATGGTGATGTCATCCCCTTTGGGTTGTATCTCTAGTCCTAGGTCTAGTAGCTCTATGTGGCTAAAAGCAGCCAGCAGATGCACCCCACGTGTGATGAGTGCAGGGGTGGGTACGCCTTTGGGAGTCTCTGCCACATCTGGCATACTGCGTACCTCTCCTGTTGCGATGAACTCACCATCTAGAACAGGGGTGAGATAGATGGAGCCTGGGATGCCTGCTTGGGTAATGCCTTTTATGTTGGCGGTGGCTGTGTTGGACATAGCGAGCATGAAAGTGGCTTTTTTATTTTGAAACTGTTGGATGTAGTCTGGGTTGCCTGTGATGCTTTCTATCATGAGGATTTCCTTTTAATTAAGAGATAGATAAAGAACGGAGCTCCGAGAAAAGAAGTGAGTACCCCAATAGGTATATCACTAGCCGTACCTAAATTACGGGCTATAAGGTCAGAAGTCACTAAAAAGACTCCGCCATAAAAAAAGATAGGCAAGATAAGCTTGTCAGCACTCTGTTTATAGATGGTTTTGAGTATATGTGGGATGATAAGCCCTACAAAGCCTATGGGACCTGTGAAGCTTACTGCCACCCCAACGGCTACAGAAACAGCAAAGAGTAAGATGTAATTGGTCTTTTTGACGTCTATGCCTTTGAGGTAAGCAAACTCGTAGGACGTAAGTAAGAGCTTTAGCTCGTAACGGTATTTAAATATCACCATTAACAAAAAGAGTGAAGTGACTGCCAAGATGAGGATGTTTTCAAAGCCTACAATGTCCAAAGAGCCCATGGTGAAACGCATAATCTCATAACTCTCTTGGAGGCTAGAGATGTAAAACATCACCATGAGTGCCGCTGCGTAAAAGAAAGAGAGTGCGATACCTACGAGTAGGAGTGATGTAGAGTCGTAGGCGTTAAAACGACTTGCAACTATGAAGAGAATGATGACTGTCATCATAGCACCCCCAAAGGCAAATAGAGGAGAGAGAGTATAGAAGCCAAGTACGATAGCTATGGCGGTAAAAAGAGTAGCTCCACTTGCCACACCTAAGGTAAAGGGCGTGGACATGGGGTTACGAAACAGCGTTTGGAAGATAAGCCCACCTAGAGCTAAAATACCACCTACCAAAAAAGCTAAAAGTACACGAGGGAGACGGATGTCAAAAAAGACTTTGTGTTCCATACTGTCGCTGTCCAATAGTGAAGAAAGAGGCAAGTCTATTTGCCCAAAAAAGGGAGCAATGACTAACAATATTAAGGCAAAGAGTAAAGTCACTTTTTTCATAGCTTGACCACGATGTTATTGTTTTCTTTAAGCACCGAGCCATCATAGAGTTTATCTAAATGTGCTTGTTCAAAGAAGTCATCATTAGACCCATGAAATTTGATAGCCCCATCTTCTAAAAAAAGGATGTCATAGCCTAGTTTATAAGCAAGGTCAAGGTTATGGGTGATGATGATTTTACTTTGAAGATGGCTATTATCTTTTAAAATAGAAAAGAGAACTTGCATCTTTTGGGGGTCTAAATTCGCTGTAGGTTCATCGAAAATGGTATAACGTGCATCATGTAAGAGTGCAGAGGCGATGAGTAGGAGTTGAGACTCACCAGAACTGAGCATCTTGCATGCTTTTTCAGATAAATGCCCAATGGTAAGTTTATCTAAAATTTCATCTACCGTCGTAGGGTGTTGTCCCACGACAACAGCACTTATCAACCCAAGCTCCAAAAACTCTCTCACCGTAATAAACTCATCAAATACATCCAACTTAGCAGGGATATAATTGATTAATCTAGCACGCTTTTCTCCATACATTTTAGAGGGATTTATGCCATTGACATCTATGGTATCAGAAGGTGTGATACCACATAACACTTTTGCCAAAGTGGTCTTTCCCACACCATTAGAGCCTAGTATGATGAGGTGATCTTTATCTTCTACAGAAAAGGAAATGTCCTTTAATATATTATTTGTGTAATGTGTTATGTTTATAGGCATTTAATATCTCTTTAAAGTCACGTAAAAATAGTACCAGCCTATCGCTAGGGATGCCTGAATACTCTTTGTCTATGATGTAGATGTCGTTGGTTTTTCCTGCGTTGATGGGCAGCTCTCTCCATGGCTCTTTGAGGTCATACGCTGTGAGACCTCTTTGGTGCATAGAGTGTGCTAGAAGTATGACAATGTCAGGATTGGTAGCGATGAGATTTTCTTGGTTAAGGATGGGCTGTCCTTTACGCTTGGACTGCAAGGCATTTTTGTTACCTGAGATGTTGATGATGTCATCTAAGTAGAGGTTTTGCCCTACGACAAATATCTGTTTGATCAACGAGGTGTTGTGTCCTATGACGATGAGGATTTTTTTATCTTTGATGATGCCTTGTATGTCTGCTAAGGCTTTGTCTATCTTGGCAACAATACTTTTGGCTTTATCTTCTTTGTGTAACAATTTTCCTAATTCATTTATGGCTTGCTTTATATGTGGCAGTCTGTCTATAGGAATGATTTTGGTTTTTATACCTAGTTTGTCTAGCTTTTGTGCCAGTTTTCTATTGTTTGGCTGCATAAGAACGATACTTGGTTTAAGAGAGAGTATCTTCTCTAAACTAGGAGAAAAATACCCACCTACTTTTGCTACAGATTGTGAGGCTTTAGGATACATACAGTACTGCGTATTTCCCACCACCTCAGCACCAGAGCCTAAAGCATAGACAATTTCGTTAATGGCAGGTGAGAGAGTGACGATGCGTTCTTGGGCGTTCACAAAAAGAGTAAGTAAGAGTAGTAATATCATTTTCATGTTAGATTCCTGTAAGGTGTTGTACCCTTACAACACCGAAATATGACCAAAAAATTAGCCTAATACAATAGTAACATTGAGAAGATGTCGTCATGGGACAACACCCTACATGTGAACAGACTAGAATTTTGCTCTAATCCCAGCATAAAACGCTCTAGGAGACGTAGCATAGCCATAGACAGTTTGGTATTTTTCATCTGTTAAGTTTACAATTTTACCATAAACCTGAAATGCTTTAGTTACTTGATAATCAGCAGTTACATTTATAACTGTATATTTACCTGTCTCAACGTCGGAGGTTGTAAAGTCAGGGTTAAAAATGATGTCTGTTCTGCTTCCTACATACTCTAGGTCGGCACCGACATGGAGTTTTTCAACACCATAGTAATCTACAGCCATTTTAAATGTCTCAGATGCTCTTCTTTTTAGTTGGTTTCCATCTTTGTCTTCAGCTGTAAAGAGGTTTGTGTAGTTCATGCTAAGTTGAAGGTTTTCTATGATTTCTTTAGCGTAAGCAATTTCTAACCCGTCTATGTTTGATGTGCCTTCAACATTGTTGTATCCGTTAGTGTATTCGATGAGGTTGTCTATTTTGTTGTTAAAATAGCTAACAGAGAAGTCTTTGTAAGCTAGGGTTACATCAAAGGCTTTTGTTGTTTCAGGTTGTAGATTTTCATTACCAATAGGAGAAGTAAACCCACCAAATGTGGAAGCAGGAGCATAGAGTTGGTAGAGTGTAGGCACAGTGTAGGCAGTACCATAGTTTACTGATGTGACAAGTCCTTCTATGTTTTCGTGGATGTGTTTAAGTCCTACTTTACCTGTAAGTTCATTGTCAAAAGTAGAGTAGCTGTCGTAACGAAGTGACTCTGTTAAGATAGTCGTTCCTCCCATGAAGCCTTTAAAGGTATTGTTATTCGTTATAAACACACCTTTGTTATTAAAGTCTTTGTTTATGCTGTTTTTATGCTCAAAGCTTTTGTAGTCAGCACCCACAAGTACAAAATCTTCTTCCCCATAAGGGATTTTGGAGTTGATGCCATACTCATCTACTTGACCATCAAAAGGTGAAGTAGAAAAATCATCTATAAACTCTCTTTCAAAGCTAGAACGGTTAGCATACATAGTGAGTTCATTAAAACTGTCTATATGGTTGAATTTTACAGAAGAGAAAGCATCTTTAGTGGTAGATTTAGAAAATCCATCAGGGTCACCAAATGGGTCATATTCAGTTGTGGTATCTATGAGCGTATGTGCCAGTTCTATTTTGTTTGTTTCATTGATGTTGTATCCAAGTTTTATAGAGGTTGTTTTGTTGGTGTAGCCATCATCTTCTAGCGTATCTATGTCAGCATCTTTTGGTGCTTGAGCTGTAAAACCATCTGTGTCTACAACATTGTGACTTACATTAAGATAGTAGGTATCTGTTTTGGCTGAGAGTGTTGCACCATACTTTTTAGTACTAAAGCTACCACCTTCAACATGTGCAGTACCATGTACGCCACTTTCAGGTGTTTTTGTGATGATGTTTATCACACCAGCAGCAGCGTCAGCACCCCATACACCAGACTGAGCTCCTTTAACGACTTCTATTTGAGCGATGTTTTCTACCATCAAATGCTCAAAAGGAGCACCGCTCAGTGCGGTGATATCGTTATAGCGTATGCCATCTATAAGAACTAGTGTCGAACGCGAGTCCATTCCTCTAACATTTACAGAGGTACTTTGTCCAAGTCCACCGTTTTGTGTAAAGGTGATACCTGAAAGCGAATTCAACGCTTGAGTAACCGTGGTGTATCCTCTGTCTTGGATGTCCCCAGCTGTTATGACTTCTATATTTGAAGTGACGTTGCTTAGTTTTTGTGTGGTTTTAGTAGCTGAGACTACGGTGATATCTTCAAGTGTGATATCTGCAAAAGCATTTGTTGAGAGTAATAGTGTAGCCGTTATGAGGCTGAGTTTTTTTGTTGTCATGGATGTTCCTAATTTAAAAAGATGTAGGGTGCATTTCAATAGCACCAATATAGAATAAGGTGTATTAAAATGCACCTCACGAATGATTGAAAGTTTTGTAGTTAGACTATAGGTGGAGCAGTTTTATGCGGTGTGAGTGAAAATGCCAATTTATGGTACTGATAAGAGCTGTCAAGTTGTGTCAACTTATGCAAAGTTGAGTACATCGCTATGACTGCTAGTGAAAAGTACTGTTTATTGTGTCCACGTAGATATTTTTTCATAAGTGGAATTTTACATAAAATAAAGTATTATCTGCTTAATTATTTTTAGGAGTTTTCATGGCAATTGAAACAGTACAATCAACAGACGCATTTAAAGCATTGGTAACAGAAGTTACTTCACAAGCAGGCTACAAAGAACCTATGGCATTTGGTATCGCAAGAGTTGACCGTGGTCAAAAGAATGCAGAGAAGATACTTCAAGCAAATTTTGGACTCATTAACTGGAAAGAAAACTTTGGTTCAGCGGCTGTGTTTATTAAGGCACTTCAAGAGGCTAAAATAGAAGTAGATTTTACAGGGACTGAATTTGTAGCGACTATCAACGATAAGTTTGTTAACAATGCCATGGCAGCCTTTGCACCTTACTTAGCAGAAGCAACCGGTGAAGCACACAAAAATGTACAAGTCATCAAAGCACTTGCCAGCATGGAAGACATCGGTAAAAACTTTAGAATTGTTTTTTTGTTTGAAGATGCAAATGCTCAGTCAGTTGAGGCAGTATATCTCAAGCTTTATGCACTTTCCCTTGCAAAAGGTGAGCTTAGAAAAGTGAACCTAAACGGTGCATTTGGCATCCTTACCAACGTGGCATGGGTGGGCAATACACCATACGAACTAGACTACCTAAGAGACAACGAAATCGAAATGAAACTAAACGGTACTTACCCAACTGTAGACTCTGTAGATAAGTTCCCAAGATTCTTACAGCACATCATCCCTGCTGACAATACACGGATACTAGAAGCGTCTAAAGTACGTATGGGTGCTCAGTTAGCAGCAGGAACAACAGTCATGCCTGGAGCTTCATACATTAACTTTAACGCTGGTACTCTTGGTCCTGTAATGGTAGAAGGACGTATTTCCTCTTCTGCTATCGTTGGAGCTGGTTCAGACGTAGGTGGTGGTGCAAGTATCTTAGGTGTACTAAGTGGCACAGATGGTAACCCTATCAGCATTGGTGAAAACACTTTACTTGGTGCGAACTCGACGTGTGGTATCCCTCTTGGTGATGCGTGTATCATCGATGGTGGTTTAGCAATCTTTGCAGGTACTAAAGTAAAAGTAGCACCTGAAGAGTTAGCTAAAATTAAAGAAGCAAATCCAGATGCGGTACTTGAAAACAAAACAACGTTCCGTGCAGACAGCTTCCAAGGACTCAATGGGCTTCACTTTAGACAAAACTCAACAACGGGTGAGATTTGTGTTAGACGTAGTACACGTGAAGTAAAACTGAATGCAGACTTGCATTAATCTTTAGTTTGTGTTATTAGGTTTCCTTTTAATCATATAGTGTGGCGTTGTTATTTAATGGAGAAAATAGATGAGAGTAGACAAGTGGCTTTCGGCCGTAAACGTAGTAAAGCGTCGTACCATAGCTACAGATATGCTCAAATCGGGTGTAGTCAATATCAACGATATGAAAGCCAAAGCTTCCAAAGATGTAAAGATTGGCGATAAAATTACCATTGAGTATCTTAAAGGTGCAAAACACTATGAAGTGTTGCAAATCCCTAAGACCAAGACTATTCCTAAATCTCAAAAAGACGAGTTTGTAAAGGAATTATAATTTTATATAGTTTTAAACTTTGATGGTGTAGAATGTTGGAAAGGGTACACAGAAATGTAAGGAAGCCTTAATTCCTTACACCTTGTGAGACTAGACTTTAGTCTTTGTCTGTGTTCTTTTTACGCTTACACTCTTTATAGTTTAACCACATAAATATGATTTTCACTACTCCAAGCACAAGAGACAATACGGAAAATATTTCCATAACATGCCCTTCATCTCAAATTTTTACCGCCCACACTATAAATGCCTAGCCCGACCTAAATGAAATGAAAGTTAGAACACTACCCTATGACCTAAAAGGGTACGGGTGAATTTTAGCTGTTTTTTGTGGAAGGTGTGAAAAGTATGGCATATTGACATGTTTTTGCTCGTTTGGTTAAATATTGGCTATAATTTTTTAAATCAAAATAGATGAACTATGCAAAAATTGAACTATAATAAATTCGGGAATTCTGACATACTAGAAATGACAGTATAAACCACAATACAAAAATAACAACAATCATGCTAAAATACAACAAGACAAAAGCTAAGGTAGCGCCATGGGTGATTTGGAAAATTATGAACTAGAAGCACTGTTAAAACAGCTTAAAGTAGTATGGACATATCACTCTAATGCCATAGAAGGCAATACACTCTCTAAAGTTGATACCTCCTTTATTATAGAGCATGGTTTGACTGTGCAGGGTAAATCTATTGCAGAGCATAATCAGGTGTTGGGGCATGTCAAAGCGATAGATTTAATTTATGAGATATTAAAAAATGGTCTATTGTATGAAGATGATTTGTTTGTACTACATAAAACGATACAGACAGAGATAGTCATAGACTCCGAAAAACCAAATGGGGCGTACAAGGCAGTACCTAACGGACGATGGATAGAACAAGAGGGTAAAGATGTACACCATTACTATCCTGCTCCTGATGCCATGCAGCATTTGATGGGGCTTTGGTTTGAAAAATATGGTGAGTTTAGTACAGCTATTGGCTCTAAAAAAGAGGCAGTAGAGAGTTATACTCAGATGCATATTAGCTTTACAAGTATTCATCCATTTTGGGATGGTAACGGTAGATTGGCTAGGCTTATTTCTAATTTGCCTTTGCTTTATAATCAATATCTGCCTATTGTTATCAGTACAGAACGTCGTAGAGAGTACATTGCGTTACTCTCTGCTTACAATATGACGAGTAAAGAACTTGATAAAGATACAACTGAACTTGTAGAATACAACAAAGCCTATAAGGCACTATTGAACTTCATGGAAGAAGAGTATAGTAATACAGAAATACTACTAAAAGCATTACAAAAAAGTAAAAAAGCATTAGAGGGAAAGTGATTTATGAACACAAAACAACAATTTGAAAAACTATTTAACAACGAAATGCCGACAGATGAGGCACGTCAGTTTCTCATAGACCTTTATGAAAAAGGGGAGAGTGGGGCGGACATAGCTGTGGCAGCGTCAGTCATGCGTGAGCATTCTATCAAGCTCAATCTCTCAGATGAACTCCTTGAAAAAGCCATAGATATCGTAGGAACGGGTGGGGACAAGTCTGGGTCTTTTAACATCTCTACTACTGTGTCACTTTTGCTGGCATCTATGGATCGTGTGGTAGCCAAGCATGGGAACAGAAGCATTACATCTAACTCTGGCTCAACTGATGTGCTTGAGGCATTGGGGATTAACTTAGATTTATCTGCTGAAAACAAGATAAAAATGCTAGAAGAGACAGGTTTTTGTTTTTTCCCTGCAACAGACCATCATCCAGCTATGAAACACATTATGCCTATACGTAAAAGCATAGAACATAGAACTATCTTTAATCTTTTAGGTCCCTTGACCAATCCTGCAGGGACAAAAAAATATTTATTAGGTGTGTTTGACCCTAGCTACGTCAAACGTATGGCAGAAGCACTTTTGGAGTTAGACACACAAAGAGCCTATGTAGTCTCTAGTTTAGATGGTATGGATGAGATAGGCATATCGACCAAAACAGCCTTTGCCTACGTAGAGCATGGACGCATAAGCGAAGGTGAAATAAACCCTGAGACTTTTGGATTTACACTTTCACCAAAAGAGTCTATACTTGGTGGAGATGCCAAACATAATGCACAAATCACTAGAGATATATTTTCGGGTGAAGAGTCTGGAGCTAAAAGAGACATAGTGGTACTCAATGCAGCCTTTGCTCTCTTTGTTGATGGTAAGGTACGAGACCTAAAAGAAGCCATAGAGATGGTAGTCGCACAGCTTGACTCTGGAAAGACTAGAGAGCATTTGAATTTTATGGCTGATGTTTCGCAAAAATTAAAAATTAAAAATTAAAAATTAAAAATGAAAGAAATCAAAGCATCATTAAAAGAACTTCATAAGGTTGTTGCATATTTGGAGGATACACTACCTCAAAATGCGATAGTCTTCCTACGTGGTGACTTAGCAGCAGGTAAAACCACACTTACACAAGCTATAGCGAAAAGCAAAGGCATAGAAGGTGAAGTGACTTCTCCCACCTTTTCCTTGCAACAGTGTTATGAGGGAAAAGATGGGACTCATCTATACCATTATGACCTCTATAGACTGGAGCATGATGAGTTCATGCGGATGGGGCTTTTTGAAGAGTTTGAAAAGTCAGGTTGGCATATGGTTGAGTGGGGTTCAGATGAACTTAAAGACTTTTTAGAGAGCGTTGGCTATAATGTTGTCACCATAGAGATAGAACCATACGAAAATGGTAGAATTTATACAATAGAGAGTTAATATGCACACACTTGAAGCCATAAACCTTGCTAAAACCATCAAAAAAACACAAATTGTACATGGTATCTCTTTACGTGTAAAATCTAAAGAAATCGTAGGACTACTTGGACCAAATGGTGCAGGGAAAACGACATCATTTTACATAGTATGTGGACTAACAGATGCTACGGAAGGTGAGGTTTTTTTAGATGGTGAAGATGTCACAAAACTTCCTTTAAGTGCAAGAGCAAAACTAGGCATAGGATATTTGCCTCAAGAGTCGAGCATTTTTAAAGACCTTACTGTGGAAGAAAACCTTCTCATGGCAGCAGAAGCACTTGAAATCCCTGATGACATCATAAAACCTCGTATAGAAAAGCTTTTAGAGATTTTTAACATCGAGCCTATCCGTTCTCGTTTGGGTATTCGTCTGAGTGGTGGTGAACGACGTAGAGTTGAGATAGCAAGAGCCTTGGTAGGTGAACCAAAGTTTTTGCTACTAGATGAACCTTTTGCTGGGGTTGACCCTATTGCAGTACTTGATATACAAACGATTATCTCTCAGCTTGTAGAGCTTGATATGGGCATACTCATTACTGACCATAATGTGCGTGAAACATTGAGTATCTGTGACAGAGCGTATGTGATGCGGTCAGGTGAGATGTTAGCTTCTGGTACCTCTGATGAGATAGCAAATGACGAAAATGTTCGTAAACATTATCTCGGTGAACACTTTACATTTTAATGACACTTCAAGAAGTTAAAAACCTCTTAGATAAAGAGGTGGCAGTACGTAACAGTAGCTCTGAAATTTCTTTAGACAAACCCGATCCTTTACTCATAGCTACGGAGCATAACGATGAAACCATAGCGCTCATTTGTGCACTGTTTGCCTATGGAAATGCAGGGTTGATTGTAAAGTTTTTACAAAGTTTAGACTTTTCTTTACTTGAATGTAGTGATGAAAACATCATCCAAACACTTCATTCTCATTACTATCGTTTTCAAAATGCTGAAGATGTAGCGACACTTTTTATCGCTCTAAAACGCCTCAAACAAATAGATAGTATAGAAAATATTTTTTATACAGGCTACAAAAAAGAAGAAAATGTTTTGGAAGGATTATGGGCGTTTATTACTACATTAAAATCTGTAACAGCATATAAAAGTCGTGGCTATGACTTTTTAGTAGGCTCTGTACCTAAAAAGCAGAGTGGTATAGGGACATATAAACGTTATATGATGTATTTACGTTGGATGGTACGTAAAGATAATCTTGATTTAGGTTTATGGAGCAAAATAGATAAAAAAGATTTGCTTTTGCCTCTTGATACCCATACGTTTAAAGTCTCACAACGTTTAGGACTTCTGAAACGTAAAACTTATGATATGAAAGCCACCGTAGAAATTACCAAGAGGTTACGTAGATTTGACAAAGCAGACCCTATAAAATATGATTTTGCACTCTATAGATTGGGACAAGAGAAATTACAGTAGAGATTGCAAGTCCTTAGTGGCTCTATATGAGGTACTTTTAAGTACAAAAAAGTTATAATCCACGCAATATTTTAACCAAGAGGATGTTTTATGGAAGGTATTTTTACTTACGTAGGTGGACTATTTAGTTTACACCATGACAACGCGAATGACGTTGCGATTTTGATGGGCATACATTTACTGTTAGTGACAGTGATTGTTATTTTTATTGCCAAAATGGCTATTGGTAGCCTTAGAGCAGTACCAACTGGTACTCAAAATGTCATGGAAGCCTTTTTAGGTGGTGTGATTGCTATGGGTAAAGATGTTATCGGTGAAGAGCATGCAAGAAAGTATCTTCCCCTAGTAGCAACGATTGGACTATTTGTACTTATCTCTAACCTCATTGGTATTATCCCAGGGTTTGAATCACCAACATCAAACATCAACGTAACACTTGTACTCGCCTTAGTAGTATTTTTATACTACAACTACGAAGGTATCAAAGCACAAGGTGCATTTACGTACTTTAAAAACTTTGTTCACCTTGGTGATATGCATCCTGCAGCGAAGTTTGCTATGTCATTGTTGATGTACCCTATCGAGCTTGTATCTCACCTTTCACGTATCGTTTCTCTTTCATTCAGACTTTTTGGTAACATTAAGGGTGATGACTTGTTCTTATGGGTTCTTTTGATGTTAACACCATGGATCATACCTATAACACCACTCGTACTTCTTACTTTTATGGCATTCTTGCAAACATTTGTATTTATGATTCTTACTTACGTTTATCTTGCTGGTGCAGTAGCGATAGACGAGTCTCACTAAAGTGAGTGAGTAGTCACTATGAGACTAGGAGACCACTCTTTAAGTTTTGTAGTTAACTTTCTTTTAGGCGTAGCTTGGGCTACAGCCTTTTTAGGTGCGACTAGTGCCTTTCTCTCAAACTATTCTGACTCTTTTTTTCTAGCACTTATTTTTGCAGCTATAGCAACTTTGCCTGGTTTTATTTCTATCTTACTTATAGAACATTTCATTACAAGTAAAGAGAAACATTTAGAACTGCAGAAACAAACCAAATTACTTGAGTCACTTTTAGAGGACAAACTTTCTAGATGATTGCTTATGCTATCACTGACCCAAAGACATTAGATTTTACTACACTTCAGCGTGACTTAGAGCATTTTTCTAAACATGCATCTATGATAGTGTATCGTGATAAAGCTACACAAAATTATGAAAAAAATGCCATATACTTTTTAAGTAAAGCAAAAAACTTTGATGCCGTACTTCTGCATTCAGACTATCTTTTAGCCAAAAAATTAGGGGCAAAGGGAGTACACTTAAAAAGTACACAGTTTGAGGATATTGCTAAGGCAAAACGCTTAGGCTTATTTGTTGTTATCAGTACGCATACACAAGAGGAGGTTGCTAAAGCTCAAGCATTAGGAGCTGACATGGTTACATTTAGTCCTATTTTTTCTACACCAAATAAAGGTTTTCCTGTGGGTGTAGATAGATTGAAACATGTAGTTAATAGTGTATCTATACCTGTTATAGCATTGGGAGGGATAGTCACGCAAAATCAGATTGATGCTTGTGTGAAAGCAGGAGCAAAAGGCTTTGCTTCTATTCGTTATTTTGAAAGGTAAGTTCTTAATATCTCATTCATGATTATTTTTAAAATTATTTTACATAATTTTAAAAATAATCATTATAGGCAGGTAACTCGGCTATCTCCAAAAAGGGGTAGAGACCCGTAGTTTTCCGTCCTATACTCACGCATAGTTTGGCTTTGTTTATGTACTGATACATAAGTTTCGATGGAAGTATACTAAAAGAATGTCACTGAAATGTTATTCTTATAATTTAAATCTGAAATGTAATATTTTATTCTATATTTTTTTAGCTGTTTGCCTGGTTACGAAAATTTCTAGATAAACTCTCTTAAATCACCAAATGGATATAATATATGCAATTATATAACAAGGAAATTCTTTATGTTTGAAACCGTTATCGGTCTTGAAGTTCATGTGCAACTTAATACTAAAACAAAACTTTTCTGTGCTTGTCCAACAAGTTTTGCAGAGCATCAAAATAAAAACACATGTCCTACATGTTTGGCACTTCCAGGTGCTTTGCCTGTAGTCAATAAAGAAGCGGCTATCAAAGCGATGAGACTTGGCTATGCCATTAACGCAAATGTCAACCATACTTCTTATTTTGATAGAAAATCATACTTTTATCCAGACAGTCCTTCAGCGTATCAGATAACACAACTTACTAAGGCGATAGTGCAAAAAGGTGAAATATTTATTGACCTTAAAGATGGGACAACAAAGCGTATAGGGATGACACAAGCCCACCTTGAAGCTGACGCAGGTAAAAATATACATGAGGATGAGTACTCTAAAGTAGACTTGAACCGATCTGGTACACCTCTGCTAGAGATAGTTTCTGAACCAGATATTAGAAATGCTGAAGAGGCCGTGGCATTTTTAAAAAAGCTACACTCAACGGTGCGTTACTTAGACATCTCTGATGCAAATATGCAAGAAGGTTCGTTTAGATGTGATGTCAATGTCTCTGTACGTCCTAAAGGACAAGAGGAGTTTGGTACAAGAGTAGAGATAAAAAATATTAACTCATTTAAATTCGTAGCAGATGCCATAGCCTACGAGGTACAGCGTCAGAGTGAAGCGTATGAAGATGGTGTGTATGAACAGGAGGTCTATCAAGAGACACGACTATGGGATGTAGATAAGGGTGTAACTAAGTCTATGAGAGGTAAAGAGGAGGCAGCAGATTATCGCTACTTTCCAGACCCAGACTTACGTCCACTCGTAGTCACGCAAGAGATGATAGATGAAGCAAAAGAAATGCCAGAACTTCCCGATGCTAAAGTGAAGCGTTATGTAGAGGAATTAGGTATAAAAAACTATGATGCACAGGTGATTACCTCAGACAAAGAGATGGCTTATTTTTTTGAAGAGATGTTAGAGCAAGGAGGTCAAGCTAAAACTGCGGTAACTTGGCTTACGTCAGAACTTCTTGGAAGACTTAACAAGGCAGGGTATGCCATTGAGAACTCACCAATAGACGCTAAAACACTTGGAAGTTTGGTGGCAAAAATATCGGATGACAGCATTTCGGGGAAAGGTGCCAAAGAGATACTTGACCACATGATGGAGAATGAAAGCCGTGATGTAGATGCTCTTATAGATGAACTAGGACTTGCACAAGTAAGTGATGATGGTGCTATTTTAGCCATCATAGATCAGATACTAGAAGCAAACTTAGATAAAGTGGAACAGTACAAAGGTGGTAAAGAGAAGCTCTTTGGTTTCTTTGTAGGACAAACCATGAAAGCTTCAAAAGGGACGGCAAATCCAGCAAAGGTCAATGAGCTTTTAAAAGAGCGTTTGGGGTAAAGTAGGGTGTTGTACCATTACAACACCATTTTATAAAATACAAAACAACATCTGTGTTGTCCCATGACAACACACCCACGGAGGTTTTAATGCATCAATTTATAATCAAATTCTCCGAAACTATAGATAACTCTTCTCGCTACCAAAAAACCAAAGCATTTTTTCGTTCTTTGCTCACTGATATACATTACCCTTATAAAAAATATTTTGATGGGTTCATGATATTGCTCATTGTCCTTTCCATAGCTATCCTTATCTTAGGAAAGTCTGGTAAGATTCCTGAGTGGTTTGTGACCTTTGACTTGTATGTTGTGACCGCTATTTTTGCATTGGAGTATCTGCTACGCTTATGGATAAGCCATGATGTTCATAAAGCTATTTTGGCTCAGCATGAGTCCCAGAACAAGAGTTATATGCCTATAGTAAAATCAAAACTCAGATATATGATATCGTTGCCGGCACTGATTGATCTTATTGCTATTTTTCCTAAATTTAGAATCGTGCGGCTACTTAAACTCTACCACTACATGCATGGAGCGTCAAGCCTCTTTAACGCCTTACTAAAAAAACGTTTTGAATTTATCTTTTTGGGTTATATGCTTTTTGCTATCACCTTTACTTTAGGTTCTATCTTTTACTTGTTAGAGTACGGTATTAATGAAAAGTTAGGCTCATATTTAGATGCAATATATTGGGCATTTATCACTATCTCAACCGTAGGATATGGAGATATATCACCAGTGACAGAAGTAGGCAAGATTGTCTCTATGTTTGGTATCATCTTTGGTATTGCTATGATTTCATTTGTCACTTCTGTGATGGTATCTGCTTTTTCAGAACGCTTTGATGAGTTGCGTAACCAAGATAGTATTAAGCATGTAAGCCGTATGCACAATGTAGTGGTTATAAATGGCTATGGACATTTGGGAGCGACTATCGCTAAAAAACTAAAAACAAATAAAAACTACGAAGCAGTCATTATAGAAAACGATGATGCTAAAGCTAGTAAAGCAATGGAGGATGGCTATAAGGTCATACGTGCAGATGGTTCATCTGCTAAAATTATAAAAGCCTTATATCAAAAAAACAACATCGCAGCCATGTTAACACTCACAAGCTCAGACATTGATAATATCTACTTTATACTCAACGCAAAAAGTATCTATGCAAATGCACGTCTCTTCGCACGTTTAAATCAAAAAGAGCTAGAACCCCAATATAAGGCCACAAAAGTTGATGGCTTAGTGGAGTCTTATGAGGTGGCCAATAAGCAGGCATTTAATTACTTACAGGCACATGCCAAGCAAAATCAAGGTGAAGTTCTATTTTTTGGGTACACGCAAAAAAGTATTTATTTGTGCAAGATTCTAAAAGAAGAAAATATAGCTATACATATCTATGATACAAACCCTGAGACTGTAAAAGTTGCAAAGGATGATGGGTTTACTAAGGTAGAGCTTATAGATAAATATGACAATAAAATAACAGTACTTGAAAACATGATAGTGGTGTGTGCTATGAATGATGAGGCTGTTAATGTATATAAAAGCATTTCGCTACGGGCTAATGGCTTTGAGGGAGAGATTGTAGCACTCTCTGACTCCAAAGAAGACAATAGAAAACTTTATCTTGCAGGGGTTTCTAAGATATTTGATATGTATGAAGAGTCTGCTTCTTTGTTTGTGAAGATGATAGAAAAAAGAGACGAAATAGCTTAGTTAATGTCTTTTAAGTACCTTAACTTCTGAAAGATAAACCATCATACTATAATTATCATACTTTTTTGTATCAGAGATAAAGTTATATATTTTTGTAGCCAGTTCATTATCTAAAATAAGCTCAATCTGGATATTAGTATCATTCATCCATGCACCACTTTTAACACCACTTCCGCCTTTTCCTTTAGCCTCT
>Ga0256839_1001880_pt1 | contig 24596 bp, 23 predicted proteins | sample 354166metaG_FD_185968 | JGI IMG/M metagenome (GOLD analysis project Ga0256839, IMG submission 185968) | Hydrothermal vent microbial communities from Mid Atlantic Ridge, Atlantic Ocean - 354-166 | ecosystem: Environmental > Aquatic > Marine > Hydrothermal vents | place: Atlantic Ocean: Mid... | reverse complement strand
CTCGATGCCCGCCTCACCGAGCATGCCTTCGACCTCGGCGACGATCTTGTCGATGAACACCTCTCGTTCGGGGGCACGTTCGGCGAGTCGCTCCTCGATCTCCGCATAGGGTCCAGGGTGGAGCACGGCGAAACTGCGGTCCTCCAGTTCGTGCTTGATCTCCTGCACGCCGAGCCGATGTGCCAAAGGTGCGTAGACGTCCAGGGTCTCCTGCGCCACCCGACGCTGCTTCTCGGGGGTGAGGGCACCGACGGTGCGGATGTTGTGGAGGCGGTCGGCGAGCTTGATGAGCAGGACCCGCAGGTCCTCCGCCATCGCCACCACCATCTTCCGGATCGTCGCGGCCTGGGCCTGCTCGCGGGTCGAGTAGGAGATGCGGTCCAGCTTCGTGACGCCGTCGATCAGGTATCCGATCTCGTCTCCGAACTCGTCGACGATCTGACGGAGATCGACCTCGGTGTCTTCCACCACGTCGTGCAGGAGGGCGGCGGCGAGGGTCGCCACGTCGAGTCCGTAGTCGGCGAGGATCTGGGTGACCGCCACCGGGTGGGTGATGTAGGGCTCGCCCGACTTGCGCCGCTGCCCTTCGTGGGCTGCCTTCGCGACGGCGTAGGCCCGCTCCAGGGTGGCGGCTTCGCCGCCGGGATGATGGGCGAGGTAGGCCTCGACGATGCGGGCGAAGGCCCGATCGGGATCGAGGGGCGGCGTCTCAGTCGTATCGGAGGAGGGCATGGAAGGGAAGGCCGTCGAGTGCCGCGCGCCCATCGAGGAAACCCAGCTCGATGAAGACGGAGAACCCGACCACCTCGGCTCCGAGCTTCTTCAGCAGGCGGGACGCCGCCGACGCGGTTCCGCCGGTGGCGATGACGTCGTCGACCAGCAGGACCCGGTCGCCCGGGGAGACGGCGTCGACGTGGGCCTCGAGGGCGTCGGTCCCGTACTCCAGGGCATACTCCTCGCGGATGACCTCGTAGGGGAGCTTGCCCGGCTTGCGGATCGGCACGAAACCGGCTTCCAGCTTCTCCGCGATCGACGCCGCCAGGACGAAGCCGCGGGCCTCGATCCCCGCGACCTTGTGGATGCCCGCCTCGGCGAAGGGGGCGGTCATCTGCTCGAGCAGCTCGGCGAACGCGGCGGCGTCGCCCAGGACCGGGGTGATGTCGTAGAAGAGGATCCCCGGCTTCGGGTAGTCCGGTACCTCGCGGATCAGCTCACGGAAATCTGGCACCCGATGATTCTACCCAGAACCGGCCGTCCTCAACGGCGCCGCTTCTTCTTCTTGCGTTTGGGGGGCCGGAGCTGGGCGGGCGGCAGGGGCTTGGAGGGAGCCTTCGCCTTCTCCGCCACCTCCCGGAGCTGCGCCGCCTGCTTCTTCGCCTTCTCCGCCCGGCGTTCGAGCCGCTGACGCTGTGCGATCCAGTCCTCCTCCTTCTCCTTCCACGCCCCCAGCATGGGGGCTGCGACGAAGATCGAGGAGTAGGTACCGGCGGCGATCCCGACGAAAAGGGCGAGGGCGAAATCACGCAAGGAGGCCGCCCCGAGGATGAAGGACCCGACGAAGAGCAGGCTGCCCACCGGCAGCAGCGAGGTGAGCGACGTGGCGATGGAGCGGACCAGGACCTGGTTCATGGCGCGGTTCACGATCGTGGTGATCGTGTGCTGATCCCCCATCGACTCTTCCAGCTCCTCGACCTTGTCGAAGACGACGACGGTGTCGTAGAGGCTGTATCCGAGGATCGTCAGCACCGCCACCACCGTCGCCGGCGTCACCTCGAAGCCGGTGATGGCGTAGACCCCGAGGGTGATGATCAGGTCGTGGAAGAGGGCGGTGATCCCGGCGACCGCCATCTTCCATTCGAGCCTCCATGAGATGAACAGGATCGCCGCCGCCAGGAACACGATGAGGGCCTCGAGGGCCCGGCGTGCCACCAACGCCCCGAAGGTCGGTCCCACCGACTCGATGGAGATCTCGCTTCGCGGGCTCCCCGTCGCCGCCGCGACCGCCTCGATCAGCGCCTCTTGGGCATCGGCGTCGATCGGCTCGGTCTGGATGAGCACGGCGGCACCGTCGTCGACGAGCTGAATCCGGGCGTCGGGTTCCCCGACGGTGGCCAGGGCGTCTCGGAGCTGGGTGATGTCGGCCCCGGCGGGGTTGACGGTCTCCAGCGCCAGCCCTCCCCGGAACTCCAGGCCCAGGTTGAGACCGCCGCGGAGGGCCAACCCGGCCAGGGCGATGCCGATGAGGACCGCCGAGATGGTGAACCATCGACGGCGCCCACCGACGAAATCGATCGCCGTCTTCCCGGCGAGGGTCCGTCTCCAGGCGGAACCCGGGCTCTCGACGGTCTCCACGGCACTCATGCCGACGCCCCCGCTCTCGCCGCTCCGGCGATGCTGAACCCGTGTCCCTCACCGAGCCGACCCCGGGACAGGATCCACGCCGCCCGGCGGGTGTAGATGCGTGCCACGACGAGGTCGAGCACCGTCGCCATCCCGAGGGAGAGGGCGAAGCCCTTGACGGCGCCGACGGCGAGCGCCCACAGGAGAACCGCCGCCAGCAGCGAGACGGTGTCGGCGGTCAAGATCGTTCGGTAGGCGGCCTTGAAGCCGTCCTCCACCGCCGCCTGGACGGTCTTGCCGAGACGCATCTCGTCTTTGATGCGTTCGAAATAGACGATGTAGGAGTCGGCGGTGATCCCCACCGAGACGATGATCCCCGTCACCCCCGCCAGGGTCAGGGTGAGTCCCTGGAGACGGCCCAGGACGCTGAAGATGGAGATGAGGAACGAGCCGAAGACGGTCAGGCCCACCACGGCGACCAGACCCAGGGCGCGGTAGTAGGCGAGGAGCACGGCGGCGACCAGGATCAGCCCGGCGAGCCCGGAGATCAGCCCGATCCGCAGCGAGTCGGTCCCGAGAGTGGCGGAGACCTTCTGCACCTGGCTGCGTTCGAAGGAGACCGGCAGGGAGCCGTACCGGAGGGCGATGGCGAGGTTCTGCGCCTCCTGCTCGGCGTCGGGGTTGGCACCGAGGGTGATCTGTGCCCGCCCACCGGCGATGCCCACCCCGGGCTGGACGTCGGCGGCGACGGCCGGAGCGGAGAGCACCTTGCCGTCGAGGACGATGGCGATCTGGCGACGGGGATCACCGATCGGGTAGGAGGCGGCGTCCGCGGTGAGTCGGGCGAACTTGTCGCCGCCGTCCGAGGTGAGGTCGAGGGAGACGACCCAGCCGATCCCGGCTCCCGTGCCGGGAGGCTGGGGGATGGCCGAGTCGACGTCGGAGCCGAGAAGTGCGGCGGGACCGACGTGGAGGATCTGGGAGCTGCCGGTGGTGGGGTCGGTGTCGAGGAGCCACGCCTCCCGGGTGGGGTCGTCCTCGACGGTGAGACCGGTGACGGGATCGACCCCCTCGGGGACCTCCTCGGCGCCGGCCAGGGGGCTGGCGTCTCCCGGGAAGACCTCCAGCACGGGCCGGAAGGAGAGCTGCCCGGTCTGGCCGATCGCGTCGAGGGCACGCCGTTCGTCGGTGACCCCGGGGAGCTGGACGAGCACCGTGTTGCCCCCCGAGATCTGGATCTCAGGCTCCTGCACTCCGCCCACGTCCTCGATCCTGCGCCGCATGATGTCGACCGCCAGCTCCAGGACGTCGGACTCGGTGTCGGGTGGCGCGGTGAGGACCACCGAGGTTCCCCCCTGGAGGTCGAGGCCCAGCTTGGGGGTGATCCCCTGGGAGAAGAGGACGGCGAGCCCGCCCCAGGAGAGGGCGAACACGATCGCGAGGCCGACGAGCCGCCGCCCCATCGGTCAGGACCCGTCGCCGACACGGGCCGCGATGGCCCGGCGGAGCACCCGGACCTGGCCGGATTCGAGGTCGAGGACGACGGTGTCGTCGTCGATCGCCCGGACCGTCCCGACCAGACCCCCGATGGTCTGGACCTGGTCGCCGACCCCGAGGGCCGCCTGGAGCTCCTGCTGCTCCCGCATGCGCTTGCGTTGGGGGCGGATGAACAGGAACCAGAAGAACCCGATCATCGCCGCGAGGAACAGCAGCGACGTGAAGCCGCTCCCTCCGGTGGTCTGGGCTTGGGCGGAGATGAGATCCATGATGAGCCTTCGGGGCGATGTGGGAGGTTAGCGCCCGCCGACATCGCGGCGAATTCTCCGCTCGACGACCGCGGCTCGGTGCTCGTCGAACCGCCCGGCGGCGATCGCCTCCCGCGCGTCCGCCATCAGCCCGAGCGTGTAGGTGAGGTTGTGCAGGGTGAGGAGCCGCAGAACGGTGATCTCCCCCACCGACAGGAGGTGACGGAGATAGGCACGGGAGTAGCGGCCACAGGTCCGGCAGGGACATTCGGGGTCCAGCGGAGCCGGATCGTCGACGAATTCGGCTCGGCGGAGGTTGTAGTCGCCGTCGGGGGTGAGGACGCGCCCGTGCCGGGCCAGCCGGGTCGGCCAGACACAGTCGAAGAGGTCGGCGCCGCGGGCGATGGCCGCCAGGACCCCTTCGGCGTCTCCCAGTCCCATCACGTAGCGAACCTTCGAAGGAGGCAGCTCCGACATGGTCGCCTCCAGGGCGAGATCGCGGTCGGCCGGATCCTCCCCCACCGAGAGGCCGCCGATCCCGAAGCCCGGGACTCCCAGCTCGGCGGTTCTCCGTGCGCTCTCGAGGCGGAGCTCGGGATCGACGCCTCCTTGAACGATGCCGAAGAGGGCTTGGTCGGGACGTCGATGGGCGGCGACCGCGCGCTCGGTCCACCGAAGGGTGCGCTCCATGGCGTCCCGGACCGTCTCACGTTCGGCGGGCAGGCCCACACAGACGTCGAGCACCATGGCGATGTCGGGTCCGAGCAGCTCTTGGACGGCGACGGCGTCCTCGGGCCGGAGCCGGACTTCGGAGCCGTCGTAGGTCGAGCGGAACACCGCCCCGTCCTCGTCGATCTTCGGGCCGAGGGAGTAGATCTGGTACCCACCGGAGTCGGTGAGGATCGGTCCCTGCCAGCCGGTGAAACCGTGGAGTCCCCCGAGGGCGGCGACCCGCTCGGCGCCGGGTCGCAGCATCAGGTGATAGGTGTTGGCGAGGATCATCTCGGCTCCGACCTCGACGAGATCGTCGGTGTCGAGCGCCCGGACGACCCCCCGGGTGCCGACGGGCATGAACGCCGGGGTCTCGACGGTGCCGTGGGGTGTTCGCAGGCGACCCCGGCGGGCCGCGCCGTCGGTGGCGAGGGCCTCCCAGGTGACGGGGGTCATCGATCCCCCCGCACACACAGCATGGCGTCGCCGAAGGAGAGGAATCGGTATCCCCGTTCGAGGGCGACGTGGTAGGCCTTCCGCCACCCGTCACCCATGAAGCCGGCGAGGAGCACCAGGAGACTCGATCGGGGAAGATGGAAGTTCGTGACCAGGATGTCCACGATCCGGAAGTCGAACCCGGGCCGCAGGTAGAGCCGGGTCTCCCCCCTCCCCGGGAGCACCACGCCGGGAGCCGCCGCCATCGTCTCGAGGGTGCGGACCACCGTGGTGCCGATCGCCACCACCCGACCTCCGGCGGCGGACGTCTCCTCGATGGCCGTCGCCGTCTCCTCGGGAACCAGGAAGCGTTCGGGGTGGATGACGTGATCCTCGATGTCGTCGGCCGTCATCGGCCGGAAGGTCGCCAACCCCACCTCCAGGTCCACCCGGGCGAGACCGATCCCGCGCCGTTGCAGATCCGAGAGGACCCGCGGGGTGAAGTGGAGTCCGGCGGTGGGCGCCGCCGCCGACCCGGGTGAGGTCGCGAACACCGTCTGGTAGCGCTCGGGGTCCCCCTCCCATCCGTGGATGTAGGGGGGCAGCGGCAGGTCACCCTCACGTTCGAGGATCCCCTCGATGTCGTCGTCGGCTTCGAGGTGGAGGAGAACCCGCCCGTCGGCGGGTGGGGTGACGACCGAGCCTTGGATGCGGCCGAGATCGAGTCTCATCCCCGCCCGAATCCTCCGGGCGGGACGGATGAGGGCCTCCCACACCTCGCGGCCCCGGCGACCGAGGAGCAGCACCTCGACGGCCCCGCCGGTCGGCACCTTCCTTCCTCTGAGACGGCCCTTGCGGACGCGGGTCTGGTTGACGACGACCAGGTCGCCCGGCTCGAGAAGGTCGGGGAGGTCGCGGAATCGATGATCGGAGAGGTCGCGGGTGTCGAGGAGCCTGGCGGCGTCGCGTGGCTCGGCCGGCTGCTGGGCGACCGCCTCAGGTGGCAGCTCATAGGCGAATTCGGCGACCTTCATCGGTTTGACATTGTGGCGGTCGCTCAGAGATCCAACGTCGGCTGCAGGCCGGTGGGAGGTTCGAGGCCGAGATGACGGTAGGCGCCGGCCGTGGCGACCCGTCCCCGCGGGGTCCGATGCAGCATCCCGATCTGGAGGAGGAAGGGCTCGTACGCGTCCTCCACCGTCTCGGGTTCCTCCCCCACCGTCACCGCCAGGGTGCCCAGCCCGACCGGTCCCCCACCGAACTTCACCACGACCGCTTCCAGGATCGCCCGGTCCACCTTGTCGAGCCCGAGGTGATCGATCTCGAAGACCTCGAGGGCCCGCTCCGCCACCGCGGCGTCGATCCGGCCGTCGGCGCGCGCCACCGCGAAGTCCCGCACCCGGGCGAGGAGCCGGTTGGCGATCCGGGCCGTCCCGCGGCTCCGCTCGGCGATGATCCGCGCCCCGCCGTCGTCGATCTCCACACCGAGGATCCGGGCGGAGCGTCGGACGATGCGAAAGAGATCGTCGGTCGTGTAGTAGTCGACACGTTCGATCAACCCGAACCGGTCGCGGAGGGGCGCCGACACCGTCCCGATCCGAGTGGTGGCGCCGACCAGGGTGAAGCGGGGCAGGTCGAGCCGGATCGACGTGGCGGAGGGGCCACGTCCGAGCACGATGTCGAGCTCGAAGTCCTCCATGGCCGGGTAGAGCACTTCCTCCACCGCCCGGGGGACCCGGTGGATCTCGTCGATGAAGAAGACGTCGCCCGGATCCAGATTCGAGAGGATCGCCGCCAGGTCGCCCGGACGTTCGAGGGCCGGGCCCGACGTCTTCCGGATCGTCGTCCCCAGTTCCTGGGCGATGATCCCCGCCAGGGAGGTCTTCCCGAGACCGGGAGGACCCGACAGCAGGACGTGGTCGAGGGGCCGACCCAGGCTCCTCGCCGCCTCGATGGAGATCCGGAGGCGCTCTTTGACGAGGTCCTGACCGACGAACTCGTCGAGGGTCCGTGGACGCAGCGTCGCCTCGATCTCCTCGTCGAGGGGACCGAACTCCCCGGCGAGGACGGCTTCGTCTCTCATCGGGCGAGCTCCCGGAGGGCCTGGCGGATCTGGTCGGCGATCGGCGCCGAGGAGTCGACGGTGGGCGTGACCCGGCGGATCTCGGCACCCGTGTATCCGAGACCTTCGAGCGCCTCGCGGAGCTGGGCGGAGGTCGACGCCCCCTCGAGCACCTCGGCTTCCAGATCGGCCAGCTTCGGCTTGAGATCGAGGATGATCTTCTGCGCGCCCCGCTTCCCCACCCCGGGGACCTGGGTGAGGGCGTCGGCGTCCTCGGAGGCCACCGCCTCGATGAAGGCATCGGGGGAGAACACGCCGAGGATCGCCATCGCCACTTTGGGTCCGACCCCCGACGCGCCGAGCAGGATCCGGAAGAGATCCCGCTCACCTGCGGTGGGAAAACCGAAGACGACCATGGCGTCGTCACGGACGTGCAGGTGGGTGTGGACCACCACCGCCTCGCCCCGTCCCGGGAGGGCGGCGATCCCCTTCGGGCTCATCACGATCTCATAGCCGACCCCGCCGACGTCGAGCAGGATGCGGCCGTCGCCCACGTCGTCGACGGTGCCTCGAAGGCGGCCGATCACGAGGCGGCCCTCCCCCCCGGCATCCGCACCGACTGGAGGTGACAGAGGGCGATCGCCAGGGCGTCGGCCACGTCGGCGGGTCTCGGCGGGGCCTCCAGGTGGAGCCGACGGGTCACCATCTCCCCCATCATGGCCTTGGTGGCGTTCCCGTCCCCGGTCACGGCCAGCTTCACGGTCGTCGGCGGGTACTCGACGACGGGGATCTCCGCCTGGGCGGCGACCAGCAGGGCCACACCCGAGGCACGGACCACTCCCAGGGCGGTCTGCAGGTTGCGGTTCGTGAAGATCCGCTCGATGGCCATCACCGTCGGCCGGTGCTGGGCGACGAGCTCGGTGAGGTCGTCATACAACTCTGCGAGCCGATCGGCGGTGGGGCGAGCGGGATCGGTGCGGATCACCCCGGCGGTGACGACGCGGGGAGGTCGGGCCCGAGCCACCAGCCCGTAGCCGGTCCGGGTGAGACCTGGGTCGATGCCGAGGACGAACATGTGTACGGGAGGGTACCCGACGGGAACGACGGGACCCGGCAATCCCGCCTCAGCCTTCGGCGAAGGCGGCCATGACGGCGTCGTCGATCTCGAAGTTGGCGTACACCTCTTGGACGTCGTCGAGGTCCTCGAGGGCTTCGACGAGGCGCAGCACCTTCGGGGCCGTCTGCTCGTCGACGGGGACCGTCGTCGCCGGGAGCTGGGTGACGTCGGTGGAGTCCACCTGGACGCCCGCCTCGCGCAGCGCCGCCTCGACGGTGCCGAGGTCGGAGGGCGCGCACACCACCTCGAACTGCCCATCGGCCGGACGGACGTCCTCGGCTCCCGCCTCGATGGCCGCCAGCATGACGTCGTCCTCGTCCCCCGTGACGAGCAACAGGCCCTTCTGGGTGAAGAGGTAGCCGACCGAGCCGGGCTCGCCCAGGCTGCCGCCGTGGCGGGTGAACGTCGACCGTACCTCGGAGGCGGCCCGGTTCCGATTGTCGGTGAGGACGTGCACGTAGAGGGCCACGCCCCCGGGGGCGTACCCCTCGTACCAGATCTCCTCGAAGGCCGCGCCCCCTTCCGTCTCTCCGGTCCCCCGTTTGATGGCCCGTTCGATGTTGTCGTTGGGCATGGAGGCGGCCTTCGCCTTGGCGATGGCGGTGGCGAGGGTGGCGTTGGCGGCCGGGTCCCCTCCGCCTTGACGGGCTGCCGCTTCGATGGCCTTGGCCAGTTTGGCGAACAGCTTCCCCCTGGCCGCGTCCTGGCGGCTTTTGCGGTGTTTGATGTTCGCCCATTTGGAATGTCCCGCCATGGTCGCTCCTCAGCGCGTCATCTCCACGAACAGCCGGTGGAGACGCGAATCGTCGGTCAGCTCGGGATGGAACGCCGAGGCGAGCACGTGGCCTTGGCGCACCATCACCGGGTGGTCGTCGACCGCCGCCATCACCTCGACCTCCCGGCCCGCCTTCGCCACCCAGGGCGCCCGGATGAACACGGCGTGGAAGGGCGAGTCGAGCCCGGCGACGTCGAGATCGATCTCGAAGGACTCGTTCTGGCGTCCGAAGGCGTTGCGTCGTACCACGACGTCCAGCACCCCGAGGAGCGGTTGGTCTCCCTCGGTGACGCCGACCGCCAAAAGGATCATGCCGGCGCAGGTCCCGTAGGCGGCGAGGCCGCCGGCGATGGCATCTCGCAGGGGCTCGAAGAGGTCGAACCGTACGAGCAGCTTGCCGATCGTGGTGGACTCCCCGCCGGGGAGCACGATCCCCGCCAGCCCCGACAGATCGGCGACGCTGCGCACGGGACGTGGATCGGCACCGGCGGCGGTGAGGGCCGCCACATGCTCTCGGACGTCGCCCTGGAGGGCCAGGACGCCGACGGGGGGCCTCACCGGCTCACCATCCTCGCACCGCCAGCCGGTCGGTGTCGGCGAGGGCCTCGAGCTCGATCCCCGGCATCGCCTCCCCGAGGCCCCGCGACACCTTGGCGACGACCTCCGGATCCTGCCAGTAGGTGGTCGCCTCGACGATCGCCCGGGCGTAGGCGGGTGGGTTGGAGCTCTTGAAGATCCCCGAGCCCACGAACACGCCGTCGCATCCGAGGGCCATCATGAGGGCGGCGTCGGCGGGGGTGGCGATCCCGCCGGCGGCGAAGTTGACGACGGGCAGCCGTCCGGTCTCGGCCACCTCCACCACCAGCTCGTAGGGGGCGCGCAGGTCCCGGGCGGCGGCCATCAGCTCCTCCGGTCCGAGGGTGCCGAGACGACGGATCTCCCGGGTCATCGCCCGCATGTGGCGGACGGCCTCGACGACGTTGCCCGTCCCCGCCTCACCCTTGGTGCGGATCATCGCCGCGCCTTCACCGATCCGTCGGAGCGCCTCCCCCAGGTCCCTGGCCCCGCACACGAAGGGGGTGGTGAACGCCCACTTGTCGACGTGGTGCTCCTCGTCGGCGGGGGTGAGGACCTCGGACTCGTCGATGAAGTCGACGCCGAGGGCCTGCAGGACCTGCGCCTCGAGGAAGTGGCCGATCCGGACCTTGGCCATCACCGGGATGGTGACGGCGTCTTTGATCTCCTCGATCTTGGTGGGGTCCGCCATCCGGGCCACACCCCCCTGGCGTCGAATGTCCGCGGGGACACGTTCGAGGGCCATCACCGCCACCGCCCCCGCCTCTTCGGCGATGCGGGCCTGGTCGGCCGTGACCACGTCCATGATCACGCCGCCCTTCAGCATGTCGGCGAGGCCCCGTTTCACACGGGTCGTTCCTCGTTCCATCGAAACTCCTCTCCGGGAAGCGAATGGTACCCCCGTCACGGCCTCCACCCGGCCACCGCCCGACGGTACACGTCGTCGTAGGCCCGACCCACCACCGACCAGTCGAAATCCTCGACGCGACGGCGGGCGGCGGCTGCGATCCGGGCTCGTTCTCCGGGGTCGGAGAGCAGGTCGACGACGGCGGAGGCGACCCGGGAGACGTCCCCGACCGGGGTGAGGATCGCTCCCCCGCCCGTCACCCACCGGAAGGCCTCGAGATCGGAGACGACCGGTGCACACCCCGCGGCCATCGCCTCCGCCACCACCACCCCGAAACTCTCGCCCCCCAGATTCGGGGCGACGAAGACCGAGCCCTGGGCCAGCTCGCGCCGCTTGGTCTCCTCGTCGACGGTCCCCAGGTACTCCACCCCCGGAGGGGCTTCGGGGCGTCGAGCGCCGACGACGTGGAGGTGGGCGCCGGGGAGGCGGCGGAGGATCTCCGGCCATGCGGCGAGGATCACGTCCAGGCCCTTGCGGGGCTCGTCCCGTCCGACGAACACGACCCGGAGGGGGTCGCGGGGCACGTCGAGGCGGTAGGAGGCGACGTGGAGCCCGTTGGGGACGAGCTCCACCCGGCCCCAGCTCGCGGGGAGCGCCGCCGCAGCGACGGGGCTCACCGCGGTCAGGAGGTGCCGGTCCGAGAGGCGACGAAGGAACGGCGCCGCAGCCCGGTAGAGGGCTCTGGTCCATCGGGCCGGCCGCGCATGGAAGGTGAGGACGGTGGGACGTCCCGTCGCCAGCGCCGCCCACCCGACGAGAGGGACGAAGGGCTCGTGGACGTGGACGACGTCCACGCCTTCGAGGGCGGAGACCACCCGGCGCCAGGCCCGGGGATCCACGGTCACCGGCGCCTGGGAACGGTTGGCGGGCACCGTCACCGTGCGACCCACCGCCTCGCCGGCGGCCACGAGGCGAGGTCGGTGACCGAGCCCCTCCAACACGCCGACCAGCTCGCGTGTCTGCTGCTGGACTCCGCCCGGGCGGCCCAGGTCGTAGGGGCAGACGACGCCGACCTCCACTCATCCCTCCCGGTCCGAGGGCCAGTTCGGCTGAAACAGGTGCCACTGTTCGGGGGCGCGGCGGATGAGGCGCTCGAGGGCGTCGGCGACCCGTTGGGTGGCCTCGCTCATCCACGACGCCCGACTCCCGTCCGGCGGAAGGGCCAGAGGCGGCTCCACCACGATGTGGTGGCCGACCCGGGGCCGGAAGTAGCTCGCCACCGGCAGGATGGGGGCGCCGGTCCGCCGCGCCAGCAGCGCCGGGCCCGCGGGGAGCGTCGTCTCCTCCCCGAAGAAGGTGACGGGGATCCCCTTGCCCTTCAGGTCCCGATCGGAGAGCAGGGCGACGGCGCCGCCCCTCCGGAGGGTCTCCTCGAGGGAGCGCATGACCTTCAAGCCGCCGCCGGCGAGCACCACCTCGATGTGCATCTGGTTCCGGAGGCGGACGAACCAGTCCCGGATCCTCCGGTTGGGGAGATCCTCGGCGACCGCCACGAGTTCCAGGCCGATCTCGTCGGCGATCAGCCCCGCCACCTCCCAGTTCCCGACGTGGGGCAAGGCCAAGATGATCCCGGCGCCTCGGTGTTGGGCCTCCACGACGTGGTCGAGACCCTCCACGACCATTCGGCTCCGAACCTGGCGAGACCGGTGGGGCCTCACCCACAGGACTTCGGCCCAGTACCGCCCATATGACGCGAACATGCGGCGGCACGCCCGGGCAGCGTCGGCGCCGGGCCCCCCGGCGCGGCGTGCATGGCGGAGCGCCATGGCCCTCCGGCCCCGGGCGAAGGGGTAGGCGGCCAGGCCTCCGAGAACCCCGAGGGCGTTGGCGACGGTCGCCGGGAGGATGCCGAGGATCGCCATCCCGGCTCGGAACGCCAGGTATGCCACCAGCGACTTCACGAATCGATGGCCCGGTAGGTCGTCCAGAATCGTTGCCCCACCGTCATCCACACCCCGAGCACCATGAGCCACAGCATCGGCTCGATGAATCCGGTCACCATCCCCAGGGTGACCAGGATCACCCGTTCCGCCCGGCCCATCAGCCCGCCCCGCCCGTCGTGGCCCAACGCCTCGGCCTTGGCCCGGATGTAGGGAACGACGAGTGCTCCCCCGAGGGACAGCAGGACCAGCAACAAGATCCGCACGTCGGTGCGTTGGGAGACGGCGAGTCCGGCGAAGACGGCGATCTCTCCCAGGCGGTCCACTCCTGCGTCGAGGAACGCCCCGCGGGTGGTGACCCGATTCGACGCCCGGGCGACGGCACCGTCGAGACCGTCGATGGCCGATCCGGCCAGCGCGATCAGGGCTCCGGTCCGGACGTACCCGAGCCCGATCACCACGGAACCGGCCACCGTGATGGTGAGCCCCGAGAGGGTCATGGCGGTGGGGGTGAGACCGATCCGGGCGAGAAACTTGCCGATGGGCCGGAGGAACCCCTGGATGTGGGGGCGAACCCGCATGTCGATCATTGGCCGGCGCAACGTAGCACACCCGGTTCCCGCGGTCCGCACCAGAACTAAGCTCGGGGTTCCCACCCAACAGGAGGTCTCGTGGTCCCGGAGAAGATCCGCAACGTCGCCCTTGTCGGTCATGGAGGAAGTGGCAAGACGACCCTCGCCGAGGCGCTGCTGTTCACGGCGGGTGTCACGACGCGACAGGGATCGGTGGACCAGGGGACGTCGATCCTCGACTTCGAACCCGAAGAGACCGAACGGAAGATCTCCCTCGGGCTCGCCTTGGCGTCCCTGGAGTGGCGGGGCCACAAGATCAACCTCATCGACACCCCCGGCTACGCCGACTTCTCCGGTGATGCCCGGGCGGCGATGCGGGCCGCCGACCTCGCACTCTTCGTCGTCTCCGGCGTGGACGGGGTCGAGGTGGGGACGGAGCTGCTGTGGCGGGTGGCGGAGGAGGAGGGCATCCCCCGGGCGGTCGTCGTCAGCAAACTCGATCGGGAGCGAGCCTCCTTCGAACGCACCTTGGAGCAGCTTCGGGAGACCTTCGGGAAACGTATCGCCCCGATCCAGGTTCCGGTGGGTGCCGAGCGTGACCTCCGGGGCGTCGCCCGCGTGGTCTCCGGGCGGGTGTTCCTCTACGAGGGCGGGGCTCGGCGCGGTACCGAAGGCGAGGCCCCGGAGGAAGCCGTCCCCCTCATCGAGGCCAGCCGCACGGCCCTGGTCGAGTCGGTCGTGGAGACCGACGACGACCTCATGATGGCCTACTTCGAAGGCGAGGAGCCGAGCCGCGAGATCATCGTGCAGACCGTGCACGAGGGGATGCTGTCGGGCGACATCTTCCCCGTGCTCGTCGCTTCCGCGGAGACGGGGATCGGCGTGGACATCCTCGCCGAGTTCCTCGTCGAGTTCGGCCCGAACCCCCTCGAGCGTCCCGTGCCCCCCACCGAGGAGGGCGAGCTCACCCTCTCCCCCGATGGCGAGACCGTCGCCTACGTGTTCAAGACGCTGAGCGACCCCTTCGTGGGGAAGATCTCCATGTTCCGGGTCTACTCGGGCTCGGTGCCCCACGACGCCCAGCTCGAGGTGGCGGGTGACGGGCAGGTTCGGATGCACAACCTCTTCTACCTCCAGGGCAAGGAGCACTCCGACGCCGACGAGGTGGTGTGCGGCGACCTCGCCGCGGTCGCCAAGGTGGAGGCGGTGAGTACCGGTGCCACCCTCCGCAGCCCCGGGTCGTCGGTCCGTCTGGCTCCGGTCGCCTTCCCCCGCCCGGTCATGGAGCTGGCGATCAGCCCCAAGTCGACCCAGGACGAGGAGAAACTGAGCCAGGCCCTCGCCCGGGCCATGGAGGAGGACCCGACGCTGCACGTGGAGCGGCGTCCCGACACGGGCGAGACGATCCTCGCCGGTCTCGGAGACCTCCACCTCGACGTCACCTTGGCGAGGATCGCCCGCAAGTACGGAGTCGAGGTAGAGACGGCGCTCCCGAAGATCCCCTACCGGGAGACGATCACCGCCACGGCGTCGGCGGAGGGCAAGCACAAGAAGCAGTCGGGTGGGCGGGGCCAGTTCGGCGTCGCCTTCGTCAAGTTCTCCCCCCGGCCCCGGGGCTCGGGTTACGAGTTCATCGACTCCATCAAAGGCGGGGCGATCCCCCGCCAGTACATCCCCGCCGTCGACAAGGGGATCCAGGAGGCGTTCGAGCGGGGCATCCTGGCGGGCTATCCGGTGGTGGACGTCGCCGCCGAGGTGTACGACGGCAAGTACCACTCGGTCGACTCCGACGAGCTGTCGTTCCGGATGGCGGGGATCCAGGCCGTGAAGGCAGCCGCCCCCAACCTGAAACCGGTGCTCCTCGAACCCATCATGAAGCTGACGGTTCGGGTTCCGGAGGAGTACACCGGGGATATCATGGGCGACATCAACTCCAAGCGCGGTCGAGTCCTCGGCATGGACACGGACGGCTCGTTTCGGGTGATCACGGCCGAGGTTCCGATGGCGGAGGTGCAGCGGTACGCCGTGGACCTCCGGTCCATCACCAGCGGTCGAGGGACGTTCGAGCTCGAGTTCGACCACTACGCCGAGATGCCGCACCAAGAGGCGCAGAAGGTGATCGCCGCGGCGGGGGACGACGGCGACTGAACGAAAGGACGTGTCATGTCCGAAGTCGTGTTGAGGTACGGCGACGGCACAGAGCTCGAGCTCCCCGTCGTCGTCGGGACCGAAGGTGACCAGGGGATCGACATCTCCCGACTCCGGGCGGAGACCGGGATGGTCACCTTCGACCGGGGGTTCGCCAACACCGCCGAGACCAGGAGCGCCATCACCTACATCGATGGCGAGAAGGGGATCCTCCGGTACCGGGGATACCCCATCGAGCAGCTCGCCGAGAACTCCTCGTTCCTGGAGGTCGCCTACCTCCTCAACTACGGGGAGCTGCCCACCAAGGGCGAGCTGGCCGAGTTCGAGGCCTCGATCCGGGTCCACACCCTCCTCCGGGAGGACATGAAGCATCTCTTCGAGGCGTTTCCACACGACGCCCACCCGATGCAGATCCTGGCGTCGGCGACCTCCGCGCTGGCCAGCTACTACCCGGACGCCCTCGACCCGAAGGACGAGGAGGCGGTGGACATCGGTGCTCGGCGCCTCATCGCCAAGCTGCCGACGATGATCGCCTGGTCCTACAAGTACCGGATCCACCAGCCCTATCCGTATCCCCGCAACGACCTCGACTACACCGAGAACTTCCTCTACATGATGTTCTCGGTGCCGTCGGAGCGGTGGGTGGCGAACCCGGTGGTGTCGGCCGCCCTCAACACCCTCCTGATCCTCCACGCCGATCACACCCAGAACTGTTCGGCGACCGCGGTGCGCCTCGTCGGATCGTCGCAGGCGAACCTGTTCTCGTCGATCGCCGCCGGCATCCACGCCTTGTCGGGACCGCTGCACGGCGGTGCGAATCAGGCGGTGTTGGAGATGCTCCAACAGATCGTCGACGACGGGGGTGACGTCGCCAAGTACGTGGCGAAGGCGAAGGACCACGACGATCCCTTCCGGCTGATGGGCTTCGGTCACCGGGTGTACAAGAACTTCGACCCGCGGGCACGCCTCATCAAGAGTCACGCCGACGAGGTGCTGGCCCAGCTCGGGGTGGACGACCCCCTCCTCGACGTCGCCAAACAGCTCGAGGAGGTGGCGTTGTCCGACGACTACTTCATCGAACGTAAGCTCTACCCGAACGTGGACTTCTACTCCGGGATCATCTACCGGGCGATGGGATTCCCCACGGACATGTTCACCGTCCTGTTCGCCCTCGGTCGGCTCCCCGGCTGGCTCGCCCAGTGGCGGGAGATGAACGCCGATCCGCAGGCTCGAATCTCACGGCCCCGGCAGATCTATGTGGGGCCGACCGAACGGGACTACGTGCCCCTCGACCAGCGGTGAGTCCTGACTCACGAACCCGGGGCGGGGATCTCCTCGATGTAGGGATCCTCGACGAGGGACCCGTCGACCGCGTCGATCTGGACGAGGGCCCGACGCGTAGGGGGGTCGTCGGCCGAGTACACGATCACCTGCCACCGGGGCCGGGCCCGGATCCCCACGAAGGCGACCGCCGCCGAGACGGCGCCCACCGGGAAGGGGACGTGGGCGGCGGCCGTCGCCAGGGCCTGCCGATCCTCGACGCGCATCGGCCACGCGCCGGCGAAGCTCCACGCGGCGAGCCCGAGGGCGATGGCGAGACCGCCGGCCAGGGTCGGGCGGTCGGGGAGGCCGACGGCGAAGAGCGCCGCCACGACCAGGTAGATCCATCCGGCGATCCGTCGCCGACGGGGATCGGGGAACCGATAGGGCCCGACCTGGGAGGCGTCGAGGTCGTCCGGGAGCGCCTCGGCCGCGGCGACCTCCGGCGGGATGTAGATGCCGTCGCGGGAGACGCGGGGCCGGTCGTCGCTCATCGTGGCGGCCTCGCCCGCTCGGCGAGTTCGGCGACGGCGGCATCGAGCGCCACCCCGCGCCGTTCCCGATCGTCTCCGTAGAACCGCATTCCCACGGTCTCGGCTTCCACGTCACGGTCGCCGACCACGAGCACCGCCGGGTGCTTCTGGGAGAGCGCGTTACGAATCTTCTCCCCGACGGTGTCGTTGCCGGCGTCCACCTCGACCCGGAGCCCTTCGGCTTGGAGGGCGGTCGCGACCCGCGCGGCGTAGTCGACGTGCCGGTCGGCGACGGGAACCACCGTGACCTGGATCGGCGCCAGCCACATGGGGAACGCCCCGGCGTAGTGCTCGACCAGGACCCCGAAGAAGCGCTCGATCGAGCCGGCCTTGGCGGCGTGGATCATCACCGGACGCTCCGGGGTGTTCTCCGCGCCGGCGTACTCGAGGGAGAAGTTGGCGGGCAACGCGAAGTCCACCTGGATGGTGGCCATCTGCCAACGCCGTCCGATCGCGTCCTTCACGTGGACGTCGATCTTCGGTCCGTAGAACGCTCCTTCACCCTCGGCGACGTGGTAGTCGAGCCCGCTGTCGTCGAGCGCCCGGGCGAGCTCCGACTCGGCCTGCTCCCACAGGTCGAGTTCGCCCACCCACTTCTCGGGCCGGGTCGAGAGGTCCGCCTGGAATTCGGTGAAGCCGAAGTCGCGCAGCCAGGTGAGGACGAAGTCGAGGTGCATGGCCAGCTCTTGGTTGAGCTGGTCGCGGGTGCAGAAGGTGTGGCTGTCGTCCTGGGTGAACCCCCGGGCCCGCAGCAGCCCGTGGATGACGCCGGACCGTTCGTAGCGGTACACCGAACCGAGCTCGAAGAGGCGGAGCGGGAGGTCTCGGTAGGAGCGTCCCCGGCTCTTGTAGATGAGCACGTGGAAGGGGCAGTTCATCGGTTTGACCCGGTACTCCTCTCCGTGGTCGAGCTCCATCCCCGGATACATGTTCTCGGCGTAGTAGTCGAGGTGTCCGGAGGTCTTCCAGAGCTGCGCCTTGGCCACGTGGGGCGTGAACACGAACTGGAAGCCGTAGCGTTCGTGCAGGCGCCGGCTGTGGTCTTCGATGACCCGCCGGACGGCGCCGCCCTTGGGATGCCACACGACCAGCCCGGCGCCGAGGTCCCGAGGGAACGAGAACAGGTCGAGCGCCGGACCGAGGCGTCGGTGGTCCCGACGTTCGGCCTCCTCGAGCCGATGCAGGTAGGCGTCGAGGGCCTTTCTGGACTCCCAGGCGGTGCCGTAGATCCGCTGGAGCTGTGGGCGCCGTTCGTCGCCCCGCCAGTAGGCACCGGCGCTGCGGAGGAGCTTCACGGCGCGGAGCCGTCCCGTCGACGGCACATGGGGTCCTCGGCACAGGTCGACGAACCCGTCGTTCCGGTAGAGGGTCACCTCGCCGCCCGGGTCGACCTCGCTGGGCTCGACCGACTCGATGATCTCACGCTTGAAGGGATGGTCGGCGAACAGCTCGAGGGCCCGCTCCCGGGAGACGGTCTCGCGGATGAAGGGCTGGTCGGCGGCGATGATGTCGGCCATCTTCGCCTCGATCCGCTCGAGGTCCTCGGGGGTGAAGGGACGGCCGATGTCGAAGTCGTAGTAGAAGCCGTCTTCGATGGGCGGGCCGATGGCGAAGGTCGCACCCGGATACAGGGAGAGGACGGCCTGGGCGAGGACGTGGGCCGCCGAATGGCGCAACACCGAGCGCCCCTCGTCGGTGGTGTCGGTGATGACGCGGAGGCGACCCCCGTGGGGCAGGGGTCGGGTGAGGTCGAGGAGGCGGCCGTCGAGTTCGACGGCGACGGCGGCCTCGGCGAGGCGCTTGCCGATGGAGCGCGCCACGTCGAGTCCGGTGACGCCGTCGGGGTACTCCTGGGTCGATCCGTCGGGAAGTTCGATCGCGATGGTCATGGGTGTCCGGATGGCTAGCCTGAGACGACGCAGGGTACCTGCCTGCGGAGCGGATCCCGTCCGCTTTCGGGATCGAGGAGAGAGACAGCACCCATGGACGCCTTCGAGATGGTCTCGGCGCTCGTCCCCGGCGCGACCGTCCGGGAACTCAGCGGTCATCGGAACCGCATCTTCCGTCTGCTGGAGGAATCGGGCCGGAGCACCATCGTGAAGGTGTATGCCACCCCGGCGAGGGAGCGTCGTGAACGTCACGCCCTCGAGGCGTTGGCGAACATCCCCGGGATCCCGACGATCCTGGAGCGCGGCTCGACCGATGGGATGCCGTGGATCCGCATGAACGACGCGGGCGCCTGGAGCCTCGACGCCCTCCCCCACAATCTCGAGGCCGCCAAGAAGGCCGGTGCGTTGCTCCGGGGCGTTCACGAGGCCCTGGCCCCGATCACGAACCTGGAGGGCGGCCTCGACGCCGACTACGTCCGTTCCCACTACGCCTCCACCATCGAACGGCTCGGGCGGTATCGACGCCGAGCCGGGATCTCGCCCGAGATCCTGGAGGCGGCTCGCCAGGCCCCGGCACCGGAGTCGAGCGAACCTCGGCCCGCCCACACCCGACCGGAGCCCCGTAATTTCGTGGTGGCCGAAGACGGATCGGTGACCCTCATCGACTGGGAGTGGGCGACCCTGGCGCCGCCCGAGTGGGATCTCAGCCTGGCGACATGGCGTTTCGACCGGGAGCTCGGCGAGGAGGCGGCGGCCGCGCTCTGGGCCGGGTACGGGGCGAGCTTCCCGCAGCATCGCCTCCGGCCGTGGATCGCCTACCACGCCGCGATGATGCTGCTCGACGCCGTCGAGCAGCGGGACGGCCGCCTCGGCGACCTCGCCTACCTGGTCGACGACCTCGCGGCCGCCGTCGCCTGAACGCGAAATCCCAGGCTCGGCGGGAGTCCCTCCCTACCCTCGGGGCAGGCCCATTCAGGAGGTACGAGGATGCTTGGGATCCAGCGGCGTCGTCGGCGCGATCGGCGAGACGAGCAGGCCTCCCGCGAACCCTCCGAGGACCTGCCCTGCCCCTGGTGTCTCGCCCCCACCCACGAGGCGGATGTCCGCTGTCCGAGCTGCGGTCAGCGCTTCGGGTGAGCCACCTCGGGGAGGGAGAGCTCGAAGACGCTGAAACCCTCCCGCCGGAGGTAGCGGAGGTCCCCGCCGAGGAGACGGGCGAGCTGGCGGGAGACGCTCAGTCCGAGCCCCATCGATCCCGGCTGACCCGCCTCCTCCTGGAGCCGGACGTAGGGCTGGAACACGAGGTCCTGGAGGTCGGAGGGGATGCCGTCGCCGTCGTCGAGGACCGCCAGCCGGGCGCTTCCCTCGCCCCGGTCGACCTCGACGACGATGGATGGGCCGCCGTACTTGATCGCATTCGTGAGCAGGTTCCGGATGATCTGACGGACGCGGGCGGCGTCCGCCCACGCCTTCACGTCGTCGCCGCGGAGCTCGATGGGGACGCCGGAAGGGAGGCTCCTGATGACCGCCTCGGCCTCGTCGAGCAGTGAGATCGCCGCCGGGGCGACCTGCAGTCGGCCGAGATCCGAGCGGGCGAAGGCCAACAGATCCTCGATGATCCAGGCCGCATCCCGGGCCTCCCGGGCCACCAACTCCAGCATCTCCCGACGTTCGACGGCGGAGAGGCGCTCGCCGTCCTCCACGAGGATCTCGGCGAACCCGAGGACCGAGGTGAGGGGGGTGCGGAGCTCGTGTCCGACGCTGGCGAGGAACTCGTCCTTCGAGGAGATGAGACGTTCGAGTCGCTCCCGGGTCTCTCGCCGGTGCCAGTAGGCACCGATCATCTCCGCCGCGGTGGAGAGCAGCTCGATGTCCTCGTCGGTCCAGTCCCGCTCACGGCGATAGTGATCCAGTCCGAGGGAGCCTCGCCACACCCCCTCCACCCGGATCGGGAGCGAGAGCTCGGATCGGACCCCGTCGGATTCGTAGATCTCCCGCTCCCGACCTTCCAGTGAGGCGGTGTGGATCACCGCCGGTCGCCCTTTCTCCAGGGCCGCGCGCACCGTCGGCAGGTCCGCATACGGCCCGGCCCAGACCCCGCCGGTGGGTGGTTCGGCCCGGCCGACGTGGTGGGTGACCCGCCAGCACAGTCCCCGCTCGGGGTCGTCGTGGTTCTCGTCCACGTAGACGAGGTCGACGCCGGTGGCGGCGAGGAGCTCCCGGATCGTCGCGTCGATCGCCTCGGGCTCGTCGTTGAGGAGGGCCCGGGCCGACCGGGTGAGGGCCTGCTCGAGGCGATACCGGTCTTCGAGCCGTGACAGGGTCTGGGCGAGCCGCTGGTTCTGTTCGGTGCGGCCCCAGTGGGCTCCGATCATCTCCGCCGCGGTGCGGAGCAACGACACCTCGTGGTCGTCCCAGCAGCGCTCCTCGCGATAGGAGGCGAAGGCGATCGACCCCACCCAGCGTCCCCCGACGGTGATCGGCAGGTTCAGCTCGGATCGGATCCCATCCGCTTCGTACTGGGCACGTTCGGCCCCCTGCAGCTCCCGGGTGCGGATGAACGAGACGGCGCCGCGGGAGAGGCGCCCGTAGGTGGTCGGAAGGTCCCGGTACGGTCCTCCCCGCCACCGGTGCTCCCCGAAGGGCACCGACGGATCCCGGACCGCTTCGTGGACGATCTCACAGCACAGACCCAGCTCGGGGTCGGTGAAGTTCCGGTCGACGTAGACGTAGTCGGCGCCGCTCACGTCGACCAGCGCCTCGAGCACCGCGTCGATCGCCCCCTCTCCCCCGCCGGAGAGCAGTCGGCGGCTCGACTCGGCGAGCACGGACTGGTAGCGGAGCTGGCGGTCGAGGGTCGCGATCGCCTCCCCCACCCGGGTCCGCCCCTCCGTGGCCTCCCAGTGCCGTCCGATGAGCTGGGCGGCGGTGCGGAGGAGGGATCGATCGGCCGAGGTCCACGACCCGGCCCTCCGCACGTCGGTGAACCCGATGAGCCCGAGCCAACGACTCCCCACGAAGATCGGGATGTCGAGCTCGGTGCGGACCCCGATCCCCTCGTAGCGGGCGCGTTCTTCCGGGGGGAGATCCTGGGGACGGAACTCGAACGCCCGGCCCCGGGAGAGATGCTCGAAGCTCATCGGCATCTCCGACCACGGCACCAACGTCCACCGGTCGGGCGGGTCGGGCTCCACCCCCGGCGCGAGCACCTCCTCCACCAGCGTCGAGCAGAAGCCGCGTTCGGGATCCTCGACGTTGCGCTCGACGAACACCGACGAGGCTCCCGTGGCGACCAGCAACGCCTCGAGGGCGTCGCGAACGGACGCCTCGTCGTCGCGTAGCAGAGCGGTCGAGCACTCGATGATGGCTCGCTCGAAGCGGGCCTGACGACGGCGGCGAAGCGTCCGGATGCGACGGGTGATCACCCAGAGTGCATCGGCAGGGGACGGTGGCGTCTTGATGGGCCGCGCCTCAGTCGAGTTCACGGAGGAAGGATCGGTCGACGTGGTGGAGACGGAACCCGAGCTGGTCGTACAGGGCGAGACCGGGTCGGTTCTCGGCGTCGACGTACAACATCCCCTCGGTCGAACCTCGGGCGTGGAGGTACCGGAGCCCCTCCAGCACCAGGGCCCGCCCGAGACCGCGACGCCGATGGTTCGGCGCCACCGCGATCACGTAGATCTCCCCCAGCGTCTCGTCGTGGCGCTTCGTCCAGCAGAACCCGGCCAGATCGTCGTCGATCCACGCCATGCGGAGCCCTTCGGGATCGAACCAGTCCTGACGTTGCCGCGCCGCCAGGATCTCCCGCGTCCAGGCGCCGTTCTCGGGATGCCCGGCGAAGGCGGCGTTGTTGACTTCCAGCCAGGCGTCGTCGTCGATCCCCGGCCGAAAGGGTCGTACGGCGACCTCGTCGGGGAACCGAGGCGGGGGGGCGGGGAGACGCCGACGGAGCTGCCGGAGCTCCCGTTCGGGCGCGAATCCCTCCTCGATCAACGTCGACGCCAGCTCCGGGTGATAGGTCCAGACCCGCGCCCGGTGCGCCCCCCGCTCCCGAAGGGCGGCGAGGGCGTCGGCGATGAGCCGATGCTGCAGCTCGGCGGTTCGCCAGAGGGGGTGCAGGGCGAACTCGACGGTCCACGATCCGGTCTCGGTGGACGGTGTGAGGCCCGCATAGCCGACGATCGTGCCGTCTGCCTCGAGGACCAGTCCGGCGGCCGGCTCCGGGCTCGACGCGGTGAGGCTCAGGTAGACGTGCTCGCCGATCGGGCGATGCCCATCGGCCATCGTCACCACGGCGAAGAGCTCCTCCAGGGCCGGGAGGTCACGTTCGGGTGCGACAGGGCGTACGGTCGTCACCCGCTCCACGGTACCGCGGCGGCGCCGGGCACACCGCCTATGCTCGGCGGTCGATGAGCGCGGTCGGACTCGTATTGGGAGGAGGCGGGGTCACCGGTGCCGCCTATCAGACGGCAGCCCTGATGGCGTTGGAGCTCGCCACCGGGTGGAAGGCCGACTCGGCCGAGGTCGTCGTCGGCACGTCGGCCGGTGCCTTCGTGGCGGCCATGGTCCGCGGAGGCCGGCTGGGTCTCGATTCCCTGGTCGGTGACGCCGACACGAGGGAGGAGGTGGCGGAGGCGATCCGTGGTCGGATCTTCACCCGTCGTCCCGGCGTGAGGGTGGGACGGTGGCTCCGCCACGGGGTGCTGCCCGGACTCAGGAATCCGGGACTCACCCTCCTCCTCGCCTCGCCTGCCCCGTTCGTCACCGACGGCATCGCCCGTTGGGTTCGCACCGAGCTCGGGGCCGTCGCCGACGGATGGCCGGATGCGCCCACCAGCATCGTGGCCTTCGACGTCGAGACTCGGCGCCGAGTCGCCTTCGGCACCGTCGACGCCCCCGACGTCCCCCTCGCCGACGCCGTCGCCGCCTCGGCGGCGATCCCCCTGCTGTTCCGACCCTACGAGATCGACGGGCGCCTCTACGTCGACGGGGGTGTGGTCTCCGGTACCCACGCGGACCTCGTCTTGGGAAGCCCGGTCCCCCTCGATCTGGTGTTGGTCCTCGCCCCCATGGCGGTCGAGGAGGAGCGGGAAGGGTCGTTGTTCATCGAACGGATCTTCGACCGGGTGGGCCGGACCGCGCTCGCCGACGAGGTGGCGATGATCACCGACCGCTGGCCCCACACCGACGTGGTGGTCCTTCGCCCCAAACCCCACGTGCTGGAGGCGATGCGTCCCAACCCGATGGACCCGATGGCCGCCGTGCCCTCCTTCATCCGGACGTTGCTGTCGATGCGGCGCACCCTCGCCGAGCCGGAGGTCTGGGAGGTGCTACGACGACATCTGGTCGCCGGGTCGGCGTCGCGGGTGACCCGCCCACTGGGGGAATCGGGGAGCGGGTAGCCTTCTCGGGATGACGAGCCCGGCTCCCGATCGGCAGCCTCCTCGGATCTCGGGTTGGTGGTGGGCGCTCCTCGTGGCGCTCATCCTCTGGAACGTCGCCCTGGTGCTGCTCCCCCGTCCCCCCGCCGTCCATCTCTCGTACACGGAGTTCATCGCCCAGGTGGAGGAGGGGAACGTGGAACGG
>Ga0256839_1001879_pt1 | contig 24606 bp, 23 predicted proteins | sample 354166metaG_FD_185968 | JGI IMG/M metagenome (GOLD analysis project Ga0256839, IMG submission 185968) | Hydrothermal vent microbial communities from Mid Atlantic Ridge, Atlantic Ocean - 354-166 | ecosystem: Environmental > Aquatic > Marine > Hydrothermal vents | place: Atlantic Ocean: Mid... | reverse complement strand
CATCTTTTACCACTGGTGGCGGCGACACCCCGCTCCTGGCATCACTGACCCTCCCATTGACGACCTTTTCAACGAATCCGGTGGCTTGTTGGCGGGAATCAGGTGAAAAAATGGGGAGACGCCAGAGGTTTTTTGACTTGAGTATTATGTTTGTGTGATGATTTCGTATGTAAGAATTTCCAACAAACAAGAAGGGGGATTGTCATGTTCAAAAATTCTGCAAAAGTCGCTTCTGTCGCCGTTGCCCTGGGTATGCTTTCAGGTTGTGCGGTCGATCGGGAAATGGTGGAGGCCGATCACTTGCGTCTTCAGGAACTGGACAAACTGGTTCAGATGCAAAGCAAGAAAATCCTGGAAGTCGAACAAACCGCCAATAACGCCTTGGCCGCTGCCCAGAATGCCGAATCGACGGCGGCTTCCGCCCAGCAGGCTGCGCACAAATGCGCTCATGCATGTGAAGCTCACATGGACAAGATGTTCCATAAGTCCATGATGAAATAATCACAGGTGGCAACCACGTTGAATTTCATCACGGGCCCCGTTTTTCGGGGCCCGTTTGTTTTCCCTCGGCCAAAATGGTGATGGCCGGCGCCGGGGAAGAGGAAATTTTGACCGGGATCCCCTGTTGTTTCTGCAGGGCTTCTCTCAAGGCGCGGCCATTGATCGAAACCGGCCTGCCCTGGGTTTTGCGTTCGATCAGGGTCAGGGCCTGTTCGAGCAGCTTTTCATAGGAGTGCATTTCCTCTTCCAGAGGGGGGTGTACTTCAATGTATAGATCGTCCGCGAACCAGCCCGCTTTGATGGGTTGGTTGACCAACGTCACGGGCGTTCCCACCTTCACTTCCGGGAACAGGCGTTCGATGTCTTCCGGATACATGCGCACACAGCCGTGGGTGACACGCATGCCGATCCCCAGGGGTTTGTTGGTGCTGTGAATCAGGTAGCCGGGGATGCCGAGCCGCATGGCATACCTGCCGAGTGGGTTGTCGGGGCCGGGGGGCACGACATCCGGCAGTATCTCTCCTTCTTCTGCGTGCTCCTTCTTGATGGATTCGGGAGGGCGCCATTCGGGATCCTTGACCTTGGCGACGATGCGGGTCGTACCGATCGGCGTCGACCAGTCCATGCGGCCGATGCTGACGGGATGGGTCACCACCTTGGGCGCTTCCCCTTTGCGCCGCGGGGGGAAGTAATACAGGCGCATTTCCGGGATGTTGAGCACGATGCCGTGGTAGGGGGCGTCGGGAAGAATGAAGCGCTTGGGCAACAAAACCTCCGCGCCTTCGGGTGGGGACCAGCGGTTCAGCCCGGGATTGGCGAGTTTGATTTCGTTCTGGCCGATATCGGAGCGCTGGGCGATATCCAGCAACGTTTCACCTTTCTGTACCCGGGTCGTGGTCAAAGTGCCCACCAGTTCCACGTCGGCGGGTGGAAGGGTGAACGTATCGGCATGGGAAACCGCGGCCGGCAGGCAAAGAATGCATAATGAGGATAAAAATTTTCTCATGGCCCTATTCGACATCCTGTTTGTGGATAGAATAACACTGAAAACCACTCTTACCCATGCAGCGGAGCAGGAGGTGTCTATATTGGGTCTTGCAGGCGACGGCCGGTTCGTTCGATGAGGTTGCCAGGGCCATGGCTCCAGGGGCGATTGATCCGGCGCTACAAGCGTTTTCTGGTGGACGTCGAGCTTGACGGGGGTGCTTTGGTGACCGCGCACACCCCCAATACCGGCTCTTTGAAAGGATGTGCCGAGCCGGGAATGCCCGTATGGCTCCGGGATACCCGCGATGACAGCCGCAAGTACCGGTACTCGTGGGAGTTGGTCGCGCCCGGGCCGGGCGTGGTGGTGGGGATCCATACCGGATTGAGCAATTCCTTGGTCAGGGAAAGCATCGAATCGGGGAGGATCGGGCCCTTGCAGGGGTATGAAAAGATCCGCGGTGAAGTGCGTTATGGTCTTGAGCGGAGCCGCATCGATCTGTTGCTGGAAGCGGAGGGACGCCCGGGCTGTTATGTGGAAGTGAAAAACGTCACTCTGGTGGAGGATGGAATCGCTAGGTTTCCCGATGCGGTCAGCTCGAGAGGGCAGAAACATCTGCGGGAGCTGATGGCGGTGGCCAGGGAGGGCGGTCGCGCCGTCATCTTTTTCTGTGTTCAGCGTCATGACGCCGAGGTCATGATGCCCGCTGACGCGATAGATCCTGAATATGGAAGGTTGTTGCGAGAGGCTGTACGGTCGGGGGTCGAGGCTTTGGCATGGCGGGCGCGGGTGAAGCCCGGGGAGATCGTTTTGACCCGGCAGATCCCGGTGAGATGTCCCTGATGCGAAGAAGGTCTCATTTTACGGGAAAAATGCGCCCTGTTTCTGAACGAATTCCGCCTGCGGGCGTCTTCAAGGGAATGGGTATCAAGCCGATGCTTATAGTCGGAAACGACATCTGGAGAGGACGATGGCCATTTTGATTGTGGATGATGATCCGGATCTTGGCAGACTGGTCAGTTTGAGGCTTCGCACGGAAGGGTACCGGACATTGGTCGCTGCCAATGCCGGGGATGCCTTCAGGATGCTCGGCGCCGACGGGCGGACGGGCGAAGGGGAGATCGACCTGGTTCTGCTCGATGTCTTGCTGCCGGATATCTCCGGTCTCGATGTCTGCCAAAAAATCAAGTCCGACCCCCGGACCCGTGACATTCCCGTGATCATGATGACGGGCAGCGACGATGAAATGCACCTTCAGCAGGCGTTCGACGCCGGCGCCGTGGATTACATAGAAAAGCCTTTCAAGGGAATGGAAATGCTGGCCAGGATTCGCTCGGCCTTGCAGCTCAAAAAGGAAATAGAGTCCAGAAAGCGGCAGGCGATCGAATTGGAAAAGGTGGCAGAGCAACTCAAGAAAGCCAACGAGCGGCTTCGCCAGCTGTCGTTTCACGATTCCCTGACCGGTTTGCATAACCGCCGCTATTTCGATGAATTCCTGGAAAGGGAGTTCAAACGTGCCCAGCGCAACCAGACCCCGATTGCCCTGATCATGATCGATATCGATTATTTCAAGAAGTACAACGATCGCTTCGGCCACCAGGCCGGGGACGAATGCCTGCGTCAGATCGCCGCCACCTTCGCCTTGGTGGTGCATCGTTCCCATGATCTGGTGGCCAGATACGGCGGGGAGGAGTTCGCCGTCGTGTTGCCCGAGACCGACATGGAGGGCGTGTTGGCGGTGGCGGAGAATCTGCGCGTCCGGGTGGCCGATTTGCGAATCCATCATCCCGAATCCCCTTACGGCCATGTCACGATCAGCGAAGGCGTCGCCTCGGTGATTCCAGCGCCGGAGTCTTTCACCCACCAGTTGATCGAGGCGGCCGACAGCGCCTTGTATCATTCCAAACGTGCGGGCCGGAACCGGGTCAGTGCCGCGCCCTGAGAGGGGAACCTCCGAAAAATTCGATTCCGGCCCAGCCATCCCGGGCGAAAGTCCGGATGTTCCGGTGATCGCTGCCCTCGGGGTGGGACAACACATGGTCATAGTGTTGCCCGAACAAGGCCAGCGTTTCTGGTTCGGAAAGGCGGTGCAAACGGGCAAAGGCAAAGATTTTGCATGAGCCTTCGTTTTCCCCGGCCTGGTTCACGAACCGGCGTTCCCGCAGTCCATTGGCGAAGGCTGTCGGGGTGTATTCGTAGTGGGCTTCGATGACTTCCATGACGGTGGCGAAATCCACCGCTTCGCCGCTGCGAAGCTTGGCTATCAAAGTTTCCGGATTCATGATTTCAGCGTATCAATCGGGCCAGTTGACGGAAATTCGGATGGGCGGCATCGCGCAGCCATTCGAACAAGACGGATTCACCGGAAAGCACGACGATTCCCGCCTGCCGCATCCTTTCCAGGGCATAGATTTTGTGTTCCGGTTTTCTCGAACAGACGGCGTCCTCGACCACGAAAACCTGTTTGCCTTGCGCTTGCAATGCGAAGGCCGTTTGCAGCACGCATACATGTGCTTCCTGCCCTGTCAGCAGAACCTGTGATCTCCCGCTCGCGGCCAAGGCGTCACAGAACCCCTCGGCCCGGGTGCAGGCGAAACCGGTTTTGGGGAAAGTGATGGCCCGGTCTGGCAGGGAGGCGGCGATCTCCTCGCAGGTGGATCCGAGTCCCGAGGGGTATTGTTCGGTGGCGAGCACCGGAATCTCGAGTGTGTCGGCCGCCTGCAGCAACAGGATAGTGGTGTCGAACATTCGTTCGCGCTCCTGTTCCGGCATGACTTCAGCGAGGCGGGGCTGAATGTCGACCACGACCACTACGCTCTGGTCACTGTCGCAAAGGGTGGGCGGTACGGTCATTTTTCTTTGATCTTTCCGTGTCCGTGAATTCGTGGTTGCATTCTACCAGACCGGGACGGAAGTCGGATCACGATGGGTCGAGCATGCCCGCCAAAGCTTCTTTCACCCGCCGGGCCAGGATTGGCTGCGCCTGAAGATTGGGGTGGATGCCGTCTTGCTGCATCAGGCGGCTGTCCAGTGCCACTCCGTCGAGGAAAAACGGGATGAAGGCGATTGGGTAGCGTTGGGCCAGGCGTCGATACGCCTCTTCGAACAGTTGGGAGAAGCGGGGGCCGTAGTTGCCGGGGATTTTCATCCCGAGCAGCAGGACTTTGGCGTTTGCCGCCAGAGCCTGCTCTATTATCGAGGCCAGATTCCGCTCCATCCGGGAAGGGGGAATCCCCCGCAAGCCATCATTGCCGCCCAGTTCCAGAATGACGATGTCCGGCCGATGGTCGCTCAGGAGCCGGGGCAGGCGGCTCAGCCCGCCGGCGCTGGTCTCGCCGCTGATGCTGGCGTTGACAAGGGCGACCGCTTTGTGTTCTTTTTTCAGTTGTTGCGCCAGCAATGAGACCCATCCCTGTTCCACCGCGATACCATGCGCCGCGCTGAGACTGTCGCCGAGCACCAGAACGGTGTCCGGCAGGACAGGCCAGGGGAACAGCATCCAAATGACCAAAAGACAGACTCTCATCATGTTTTCAAGATCCTCGCTGAAATCTTTGCTCTGGTGGTTACCATGCCTGCCATGATCGTTGCCAGGCAGGTGAATAAATCGGTAATGCTTGGCGACAGCCGGCTGGATATCCTGACCGATGTCAATTTGACCATAGAAACGGGTGAAAGTGTCGCCGTGGTCGGGGTGTCGGGGTCGGGAAAATCCACCTTGCTGAGCCTGCTGGCCGGCCTGGATCTTCCGACATCGGGGCAGGTGACCCTCGCCGGACACCCCCTGAACGGGCTGGATGAGGATGGGCGGGCGGCGCTTCGCGGCCGCCTGGTGGGTTTCGTTTTCCAGTCGTTTCAATTGCTTCCCAGTCTCACCGCTCTGGAAAATGTCATGTTGCCGTTGGAATTGAAAGGGGAACGGCGGGCCCGGGAAATGGCCGGGGACATGCTGGGCCGGGTCGGATTGTCGCGGCGGCTCAAACACTATCCCCGGCAATTGTCGGGAGGCGAGCAGCAACGGGTGGCGCTCGCCCGCGCCTTCGTGACCGAGCCGCGTATTCTGTTCGCCGACGAGCCCACCGGCAATCTGGACCGGAAAACCGGCCATCAGGTCATCGAATTGTTGTTCGAGCTGAACCGCCTCCATGCCACCACTTTGGTGTTGGTGACCCACGACGAGGCCCTGGCGCGTCACTGTCGGCGCACCATCGTGCTCGAAGGCGGAAGCGTGGTGGCGGAGCGATGAAGGATATCTGTCTGGCCTGGCGGCTGCTGGGGCGCGACTGGCGGGCGGGAGAACTGGGGATCCTGGTGCTGGCCCTGGTGATCGCGGTGACCAGCATGACCGCGATCGTTCTGGTCACCAACCGGCTGTCACGCACGCTGGTGACCCAGGCGGCGGATTTTCTCGCCGCGGATCTGGTGGTGAGTGCCCATGCGCCGCTGCCGCGGGAATGGTTCGAGCGGGCGCGGGCGATGCGTCTTGAAACGGGCCGGACGGTCGAATTCGCCACCGTGCTGGTGGAAGACGAAAGATTGCTGTTGGTGGGCGTCAAGGCGGTCGGTGGAACCTATCCCCTCCGGGGTGCGCTCAAGACGGCCACCGCTTATCCGGGACGGGAAACGGCGGTCGGGTATCCGCCCGGACCGGGCTGGGTGTGGGTGGGGCCGCGGGTGCTGAGCGATTTACAGCTGCAAATCGGGGAAAAACTCCAGCTGGGCCGTGCCGCCTTGACGATTGAAAGGATCCTGACCTATGAACCGGATGTGCGGGGAGGCTTTTACAGCATGTCGCCGCGGGTTCTGATGCGGGTCGAGGATCTCGCCGCCACCGGTATTCTGGGGCCTGGAAGCCGGGCCCATTATTATCTTTTGGCCGCCGGTGGGGAAAAGGACGTGAGGCGCTTCAAGGCCTGGCTCGAACCCCGGCTGGAAACGGGCCAGAAGATTCTGGATATTTACGAGAACCGTCCGGAGATCGGCCGCGCCTTGACCAGGGCCCGGCGCTATCTCGGTCTTGCCGGTGTGATCGTGGTCCTGATCTCCGGGGTGGCGGTGGCCATGGCGAGCCGCCGCTACACCGAGCGTCATTTTGACGGGGTGGCCATGCTGAAATGTCTGGGGGCGGGACAAGAACGCATCCTGAGGCTGTTTGGCAGCCAGTTTCTCATTCTCGGCGTGGTGGCGGGCGCCGCCGGCCTGGTGCTGGGCTGGGGCGTGGAGGAGGGCTTGGTGTGGTGGATGCGTCCTGTGCTGCCGAAGCGGCTGGCCGGTCCGGAACCGCTTTCTTTCGTGGCAGCTCCCCTGACGTGTCTCTTGTTGCTGATTGGCTTCGCCCTGCCGCCCTTGTTGCGGCTGGGCCGCGTTCCCCCTTTGCGGGTATTGCGGCGTGAAGCCTTGCCTCTGCCCGTCGGCGTTTGGTTGGTGTATGGGCTTGCGATGGTGTCGGTGGCGGCATTGGTGTGGCATTTTACCGCCGACATGGAGCTCACTCTGCTGGTGCTGGGTGGAGGCGGGGCGGCATTGTCGCTCATGGCCTGCCTGATCCTCGGTATCCTCTGGCTTTCCCGTGGCTTGTTGCGGAAAGCGGGATTGGTCTGGCGTTTGGGTTTGTGGAACCTGATCCATCATCGCGGCGCCGCGCTCGGGCAGATTCTGGCCTTTGCCGTGACCCTGGCCGCGATGTCCCTGGGAACCCTGGTTCAGGGGGATCTGGTGGAGTCCTGGCGCCGCCAGCTGCCGCCGAAGGCCCCCAATTATTTCGTGATCAACGTCTTTCCCCAGGAGCTTGGCGCGTTTCGGTCCTATCTGACGGAAGATCTGGGTGCCGTCGCCAGCGCCTTCTATCCCGTGGTGCGGGGGCGTCTGGTGGCGGTGAACGGCGTTGATCCTCACGTGCTGGCCGAACCCGGCAGTCAGGGGGAAAATGCCATCAACCGGGATCTCAGCCTTACCTGGAGCGAGGCGCTTCCCAAGGGTAACCGCTTGGTATCCGGCGCCTGGTGGCGGCCCGAAAGCGCCATGCCCCAGGTGTCGGTGGAGCGGAAGGTGGCCGAAAGCCTGGGAATCGAAGTCGGAGATCTGCTGGGGTTTTCAATCGAGGGGCGGTCGGTTACGGCCAGGGTGGGGAGTATCCGAAGTGTCGACTGGGATTCCATGACGCCGAATTTCTATGTCATTTTCGCTCCGGGGGATTTGCAGGCTTTTGCGGTCACCTACATGACCAGTTTCTATCTGCCCGCTGCTTTCAAAAACCGTCTCGGCGATCTGATACGGAGATTCCCGAATGCGACCTTGATCGAAGTGGAGACGATTCTGCGCCATCTCAGAACGATTCTCAGGCAGGCCGCCTTCGCGGTGGAATATGTGTTGATTTTGGCGCTTTTCGCCGGCGTGACCGTGTTGATGGCCGCGGTCAGAAACTCCATCGACGACAGGATTCACCAGGGGGCGCTGCTGCGGGCGCTGGGGGCCGGGAGGCGGGTGATAACGGTCAGCCAATGGATAGAGTTCGGCCTGTTGGGGGTGTTTGCCGGAATACTGGCGGTATGGATCACCGAATCGCTGGCGTGGCTGTTATATGTGCGGGTGTTCGAGATTGAATTTCAACCGCATTGGCGGCTTTGGTGGGCCGTGCCGGCGCTGGGGGGGATGCTGACAGGGGTTTTCGGTTGGTGGAACACCCGTGGCGTGCTGAGAAAGAGTCCGGCGGTCGTCCTGCGGGAGCTTTAGCCCACGGGCATCACGGGCATGAAAAAGGCGCGGACGAACCGCGCCCTTGTTCAATGAAAGGGTCAGGGCTGTTATTTTGCCTGCAGGTTGACGATCGTGGTCCAACCCTTCTTGCCGGCGCAGTCTCCTTCCAAAGGTTCCACCTGGACGTATTTCACGTAGGCGACGATGGATTCCTGCAACACTTTGGCGGGTGTGTGTTCCTTGACCACGCAGACCTGTTCCTTTTCCCGCAGTTCCGGGTCGGTCGCGCCCATGCGCCCAGGCGCCTGGAGCAGCAATACGTCCCCTCCGCCGGTGACGTTGGGATTGACCAGCGTGTAGACTTTGCCGACTTCTATGGTGGGAACCGGCGCCGTGCCGACATTGTCGCCCCCGAAGAACAGCAACCCCAGGAATATCAGTACCACCGCGCCGATGCCGCCATAGAAAGCCAGCGGATTCTTTTCCTTCAGTCCGGTGATCATCGACAGGATCTTGTTGGAGGCGGCTTCCGCCTCTTCCTTGACGGCCTCGGCCTTTTCCTCGACGGCTTCGACCACTTCTTCCACGGTTTCCTTGATTTCCTCGAGGGTTTCCTTGCCTTCCTCCTCGGAACCGGGGGTTGGATTTTCGTTCTCGTTACTCATTCTTGTACCTCCTCGTTGAATCAGCCCTTGGGCATTATGCTTGTGAATATGTGGCTGTTTCCCATACCCACAGCGATTATACTAATTGCGCCTTTGAATAATAAAGAGTGACAGGGTACGCAGCAACTCCGCCTTGTCTCCCAGAGGCCGCAGGGAATCGACGGCGTCTTCGTGCATTTCCCGGGCCTTCTGCTTGGCGCCGCTCATGCCGAGCAGCGCCGGATAGGTGGGTTTGTTTTGCGCCCGGTCCTTGCCTTGGGTTTTGCCGAGGGTGGCGGTGTCGCTCTCTTCGTCGAGGATGTCGTCCTGGATCTGGAAAGCCAGCCCGATACATTTGGCGTAATGGTCGAGGCGGGCGGCGATTTCGTCGTCGAGATCGGGGCAGGCCAGGGAGGTCAGGCGGACGCTGGCGCGGATCAAGGCGCCGGTCTTGTAGATATGCATCATCTCCAGTGCCGGAAGATCCAGTTGCAGCCCCACCGACATCAGGTCGATCGCCTGTCCGCCCACCATGCCGCCGGAGCCCGATGCCTTGGCGAGGCAGTCGATCATCGCCACCCGTTGCGCGGCGGTGGCGTTCATCTGCGGATCTGTGGCCAGGACTTCGAATGCCAGGGTCTGCAGGGCGTCGCCCGCCAGAATGGCGGTGGCTTCGTCGAATTCCACGTGACAGGTGGGTTTGCCGCGCCTCAGGTCGTCGTCGTCCATGGCCGGAAGGTCGTCGTGAATCAACGAGTAGGCATGGATGAATTCGACCGCGCAGGCGGGACCGTCGAGGACGTCGAGAGGAACGTCCAGGGCCCGGCCGGTGGCGTAGGTCAGAATGGGGCGAAGCCTTTTGCCCCCGTCCAGGACCGAATAACGCATGGCCTGGTGGAGCCGGGCCGGCAGTTTGTCGGCGGCGGGGAGTCGCCGCTCCAGCGCCTGTTCGACACGTTCGCGGCAGGATTCCATGAAGGACTTGAGACGTTCGGGATTAGTGCTGGTCATCGGTTGTTGGCAGTGGTTCGAGTTGAATGGAGTCCTCGTCGCCCCGGGTCAGGATCTGGACCTTCTGTTCGGCTTCCTGGAGAGACTTTTGGCACGATCGGGCCAACTGCACCCCTTTTTCGAACAGCTTGAGGGACGCCTCCAGGCTCACATCACCCCGTTCCAGGCGTTCGACGATGGCTTCCAGTTCCTTGAGTTGCGCTTCGAAGCTCGATTTTCGTTTGGCCATCTCAGTCGTGCGAAAAAGCTTGTACCTTAAGGTTTTTGGCATAATGTGTCAAAAAGGAGGGTGGGTATGTTCAAATGAACCGCCGCCAGGGCACTCCCGTGACGGTGGGGCAAGTGTTTTCCCTTGCCTGGCCGGCCGCGGTGTCGGTGTTGCTCAACAACGCGTTCAAGGTGATCGACCAGTTTTCGGTACAGTGGCTGGGGGTCGCCGCCCAGGCCGCGGTGGGTGCCTGCACCTTCGTCCTCATCGCCTTCTACGCCTTTTACAGCATCACCGCAGCCGGGGCGGCGCCCCTGGTGGCGCGGGCGACGGGGGCCAGGGACGATCCCTGGCGCCGCCGGGTCGTCGGCAACGGACTGACCGGCTCGGCCCTGATCGGCTTGCTGGTGCTCGTGGCCTGTGGTTTCTGGGCGCAGCAGATCGCCGCCTGGCTCAATCTGGCGCCCGCCGCGCGGCTGGAGGCGGCCCGCTATTTGTTCTGGTTGGCGGTGGCCGGTTTTCCCCTCACCCTGGCGCCATTCGTCGATTCGGTTTTCATCGCCATGGGGAAGACCCGCCGGGTGATGGGGTTGCAGCTGCTGGCGACGCTCCTCAATGCGGCGCTCAACCCTCTTTTCATCTATCAGTGGGAGATGGGTATCGGTGGCGCCGCGTTGGCCACCGGCCTCAGCCGGGGGGTCGCCGTGATTTTGGGGCTATGGTGGCTGGTCAGGTGCGTGGATCTGCGGTGGCCGGATCTGGTCCCCGACAACGTGTTGCGCTGGATTTTGTCCCTGGGCATGCCGGTGGCCTGGGGCACCTTGCTGTATGCCCTGGTCTACTGGGGACTGTTGGCCTGGGTGATCTCGCCCCTGGGGCCTGCGGTCAACGCCGCGCTGGGGATCGGCTATTCGGCGCTGGAGGGGTTCACCTGGCCCCTTTTCTGGGGGTTGGCCGCCGCCAGTGCCAGCCTGGTGGGGCGGGCCCTGGGCGCCGGGGATGAGAACAGGGTAAGGCAGGTCATCCGCCGTGCCTCGTGGCTGGCCTGCGGTTGCGGCGTGCTCGCATCGCTGGTGTTCTGGTTCGGCGCCGCACCCTTGTCGTCACAATTCACCGAAGATCCCGGGGTGTTGGCCAAGGCCACCGAGTATGCCCGGATTCTGGCCTTTTCCCAGTTGTTCGTGGCTTTCGAGGCGCTCGCGGGCGGAGTGCTGGAAGGCGGGGGGGCGACCCGGGCCGCATTCTGGTGGTCGGCGCCGTTCAACCTCCTCCGCATACCGCTCGCCTGGTACCTGGCTGTCGTCGAAGGGTGGGGTGCGGCCGGAATCTGGTGGGCGATCAATTACACCACCTATGCCAAGGCTGCGGGCCTGTGGTGGCGGCTGAGCCTCGGACGATGGCCCGGCTTGCGGCGGTTTTAGGGCGGGGGCGGGCGAGGGGGCGCAGGTTCAGAACCCCTTTTCCGCCAGATGGCGGGTTTCCCTGGCCAGTTGTTCCATCCGGTCGGCGGTTTTTTCCAGGGCGTCGAGCACCGCGGCGTCGATCGCGGCCTCGATCAGCAGGACGAGTTCGTCGAAATGCTCGTCTTCCAGGCACTGGACTTCCTGGCTGCTGAGCAGTTGTTTGAATTGATCCACCACCTTTCTGGCATGGCTGAATTCGTTCATGGCGATCTCCTTGTGTTTCAGGGGTGAGGGCGCAGGCTGATGGGGCGCTCGCCCTTTTCGTAAATGTCCTGGGGCCGGCCCACCAGTTTGGGGTCGGGCGTCTGGACCACGTCGTGGTTCTTGTTCGGGTAGGGAAGCTGATGGAGGACGTAACGCATGCAGTTGATGCGGGCGCGTTTCTTGTCGTCGGACTTGATCACCGTCCACGGAGCGTCGGCGGTATCGGTATAGAAAAACAGCGATTCCTTGGCCTTGGTATATTCGTCCCATTTATCCAGCGAAGCCAGATCGATGGGGCTGAGCTTCCACTGCTTGAGCGGGTCGGTGCGCCTGGCCTGAAAACGCCGGAACTGCTCCGCCCGGCTGACCGAGAACCAGAACTTGAACAGGCGGATGCCGCTGTTGACCAGCATCCTTTCTAGATCCGGAACCTGGCGCATGAATTCCAGATATTCGGCATCGGAACAAAACCCCATCACCCGCTCGACACCGGCGCGGTTGTACCACGAGCGGTCGAACAAAACCATCTCCCCCGCCGTTGGCAGGTGTTCGATGTAGCGCTGGAAGTACCATTGACCCCGTTCGCGCTCCGTCGGCTTTTCCAGCGCCACCACCCGCGCGCTCCTGGGATTGAGGTGTTCCATGAAACGCTTGATGGTGCCGCCCTTGCCCGCCGCATCGCGGCCCTCGAATACCATGACGATGCGCTCGCCGCTTTCCTTGACCCAGTTCTGCAATTTGAGCAGCTCGATCTGCAATTCCCGCTTGAGCGCTTCGTATTCACCGCGCTTCATCCGCTCCCGGTAAGGATAATCCTTGGGCAGCGCCCGGGACTTGACAACCTTGGGGTCGATCGAGGGAACCTGCTTGGCGATGGCTTCCAGTTTGACTTCATTCATGGGATAGCGCTCTTTGGTGGAGAAGAAATTCAGTAAACCCTAATTATGACAGCTTTCCTTGCGGAAGGTTTTGATCTGGGGAAAGATGTCGCCGGTTCATCCCCGCGGGTGCGGGGAATGCGCATAGAGCCGTACCCCGGTCTCGCCCACCCTGACCATCAGGGCGGCGGCCCGATGGGAGGCCCGGGCGTCCGGTTCGAGCATGATGCAGGCGATGGAACCGACCGGAATCTGGGTGCGGACGCCGTTCTTGTCCACCACCACGAAGGCGCCGTCCATCTCGCCCTTCTCGATGAACAGCTTCAAATCCTTTCCTTGATTTCGTCCCAAAGCATCCGGTAGGCTCGGGCCGAGCGGCTGCGGGGGGCGTAGTCGCATACCGGAGCGCGCTCGATGCCCATGCGTTCGATGTCGCTGGCATAGGGGATGGGGGTTCGCAGAAGGCCGGGACAACGTTCCGGCAGGGTGGTCAGGATTTCCCGGTGCAGTTTTTTGCGCCGGTCCACCATGGAAAAGAACGGCAGCACGTCGAGGCCGCCCTGGTGATGGTCGGCGATGAAACCGGTCAGCTGGTCCAGGGTGCGCAGGGAAAGGGTCGTGGGAATGATGGGGGAGAGAATCGCGTCGGTGATTTCGATCACGCATTCCGACAGCAGGGAGATATTGGGCGGACAGTCGAGAAAAACGTATTGGTATTCGGCCGCCAGGGGTTTGAGGACTTTCCGCAACTGGCGCACGGGCTTTTTGCCGCGGTCGAGCAGCAGATCCAGGTGGCGGAGGGAGAAATCGGCGGGCAGCAGATCCAACCGTTCGTGGTCGGTTCCCTTGATGAGGTCGCCGGAGGCGCATTGTCCGCCGATCAGCTTCTTTCCGCCGCCTTTCAGTTTTGGCTTGATCCGGCAGTAATAGCTGGTGGAGCCCTGGGGGTCCATATCCCAAAGCAGTGTCGGGGCGCCATCGCCGGCGGCCAGGCGGGCCAGGTTGACGGCCGCCGCGGTTTTCCCGACGCCGCCCTTGATGCTGTATAGAGCCAGAATCTTCACGTGTTTTCCTCCTCTTCTGGCCGCGGTTTTGCGAACAAGGTTTTGAACCGCTTCCGGTGTTTCCGGTTGTCGAACCGGGCGAAACACCGGGCGAAGGCTTTTCGGGCCTGGTTGCGGCGGTGTTCCAGATTCTGGATCAGAACCCCCATGGCCAGAAGCGTATCGGCGCCCGCGTCGCCTTCCCGGATCATTTCCCGGCTGAATTCCCGCAGTCGGCGCTGTTGTACCTCGGTATCCTGAAATTCTCCCAGGTTGTCCTGCAGTCGTTTGAGAATCCGGATCAGGCCCTTGATCTGCTCCTGCGGAAACAGGCTTTGAAAGAATTCCAGCAGATAGCGCAGCTTCTTGCACTGTTTGCGCAAGTCGTGGAGTGCTTCGGCCGGGCTTTCCGGGGTGATGGCGCGGCCCTTGCGGAGTATGCCCCGGTACACCCGCCGGATGCGGCGGCGTGCCAGCCGTTCGATCGGCAGCAGGGCATGGCTGGCATCCGGGTGGTCGGGCAGCGGCTGGTTCAGGAAGGCATCCCAATCGGCCATCAGGTTGCGGTATCTGTCCGAATCCAGCGCGTGCAGCAGCCGCTCGTGGGCCTGTTTCCGGTGTTTTTGCAGAAATCCATGAAAGGGCGCCAAATCATTCCGCATGGCCGGCGGGAGGGAGGCCTTGTAGTGTTCGAAGTTCAAAAGGAAAACGTCCAGATCGCGGGCCTCGCCGGTGACCCTGCCCAGCCAGGCGAATTCCACGCCGAAACGTTCGCCGGCGGGGGCGGGGAAGGCCTTCTTGAACTGACTCAGGGCGGTGCGGGTGCGGCGCACCGCCACCCGGAAATCGTGCAGGAATTCCGAGTCGATATCCGCCCGCAGGCCTGGCTCGTTGGTCTTCATCGTCGCCAGCAGGTGCCGCAGAATCGATCGCGCCGCCAGATCCGACCGCATTCCGGGCTTTAGCCGCAGCGAGAATTTCGATGAATAATCCAGCGGACGGCGTCCCAGTGCGGCCAGTGCCCGGGTCAACCATTCCCGTTCGCCTGCCGGACTCAATTCCGGTTCGTTGCCGAGGAAACGTCCGATTCGCTTCTCCGCTTTCCGGTACCCCTTGACCGGCAGAATCCGTACCCGGCCCGGCAGGGGGTGGGGCCCGTCATCGCCGGCGACCGCCAGGTTCTGCTCGACCTCGAGCCGCAATACCGTTTTCCGGTCCTTGTTCAGCCATTTGAGGTGCCAGCGACGGTATTGGATTTCGACCACGGGCAACAAGGCGCGCAGTTCCAGAATGGGGGACAGAATCGTGCGGAGGTCGCCCTCGGGAAGATCCCAGGCGAAACGGGGCGGGGTGGGGCCGGGCAACCGCCGCCTTGTTTCGGTTCCCCCTTCCTGCCTGAGTATCAGCCATGTTTCCCGCCCTGACGAATCGATGCCGAGGGTATATCCCCTGGCATAGAGCCGCCAGTCGAAGCTGTCGAAACAGGTGCGTCGGCCGGTCGTTTCCGTCTTTTCCTGAAACGGCCATGCCCGGGTCAGACGCTGGAGGAAAGCGTCGATGGAAAAGGAGGCGGGAAAAATGAACTCCATGGCTGAAGATGGCGTCATGGCGATTTCCACGTGTTGCGGCAGCAGGTTTGCGTCTGTTCGCAGACAGTGTACTAAACATGCGCGCCGCGTGCCGCCCCGGTGATCGTGTGAACCGGTTCCCTCCCGGAGGGGCGGGGCGTAATACGATGCGGCGGGATCTCTGGTCACCGTCCGGCCTGTGTTAGAGTAGCGTTTTTTTCAGCCGAAACCGATGTCGAATCCCTCCATGTCCGATTTTCCACCCTCCCCGCAGACGGTGGAGGCGGTCTTTTCCGCCACGGGGCCTCTGGCGGCCGCCATCGGCGGTTATCGCCCGCGCCGGTCGCAACTGGAGATGGCGGAGGCGGTACGGGACGCGTTGGCAGGCTCGGGCGTCCTGGTGGCGGAGGCGGGCACGGGAACCGGCAAGACCTTCGCCTACCTGGTGCCGGCTCTGTTGTCGGGGAAGCAGGTGCTGGTCTCCACTGCCAGCCGGAATCTGCAGGACCAACTGTATCTCAAGGATCTTCCCCTGCTTTTGCGGGCGTTGGGCCGGCCCGCGCGGATCATCCGGCTCAAGGGACGGGGCAACTACCTGTGTCATTACCGCCTGCAGCAGGCGTTGGGCGCCGAGCTGCTGCGCAGCGAGGAGGAGCGGCGGGATCTGGAGCGGGTGCGGCGCTGGGTGTCGGAGACCGGGAGCGGCGACATCGCCGGGATGACGGCGCTGGCCGAGAACTGGTGGGGCTGGCCGCTTTTGACTTCCACCGAGGACAGCTGTCTGGGGCAGAACTGCCCCTTCATCGGCGAGTGTTTCCTGCTCAAGGCGCGGCGCCAGGCTCAGGATGCGGATCTGGTGGTCATCAATCATCATCTCCTGTGTGCCGACTGGGCCTTGCGGGAAGATGGCCTGGGCGAGCTGTTGCCGGAAACGGCGGGGGTGATCGTGGACGAGGCCCATCAGTTCGCCGAAACCGCCGCCCGTTTTCTGGGGGAGAACGTGACTTCACGTCAGCTCCATGAGCTGATCGGCGATACCCTGGTGGAATTGCGCCAGGCAGGGCTGGCTTCGCCGCCGGTGCAGCAACGGATGCTGTCGTTGCGCCGGCAACTGGAAGGGCTGCAGGCGGCGTTCGCGGTGGCCCCTGCCCGCGCTTCCGCGGCGGAACTGGACGGGCTGCCGGAGGTGCTGGCCGCCCTCGAGGGGCTGGACGAGCGGCTGAAGGCGTTCGCCGCCGCCCTGCAGCCCTTGTCCGGCGCCAGCCAGGGGCTGGAATCGTGCTGGCAGCGCTGCCGGCGGCTGGGGCGCCAGGTGGCGAACTGGCTGGACGGGGACGAAGGGGACTGGGTGCGCTGGTTTACCGCATCCCGGAAGCGTTTCTCCCTGCAAACCACGCCGCTGGAAGTGGCGGGCTCGTTCACCGGTTATCGCAAGGCCGCCCCCAGGGCCTGGGTGTTCACCTCTGCCACCCTCAGTGTGGCGGACCGTTTCGATCATTTTCTGCAACAGCTGGGGTTGTCCGGGGAGGAGGTGGTGACCCGGCTCTGGCCCAGTCCTTTCGATTACCGGCGTCAGGCCATGCTGTATCTGCCGGGCGGGTTGCCGCCGCCGAACGCGGCGGACTATACGGCCGGCATGATCGCCTCTGTGGAGCCGGTGTTGCGCGCCAGCAGAGGCCGGGCCTTCGTTTTGTTCACCAGTCACCGGGCGCTGCGGGAAGCGGCCGGGCTGCTGGAAAACCTGCCTTTTCCCCTCCTGGTTCAGGGGGAGGCGCCCAAGGCGTTGTTGCTGGAGCGGTTCCGTGCTCTGGGTAACGCGGTGTTGCTCGGGACGGCCAGTTTCTGGGAGGGGGTGGACGTTCAGGGGTCGGCCTTGTCATGCGTGATCATCGACAAGTTGCCGTTCGCCTCGCCCGGCGATCCCGTGTGCCGGGCCCGTCTTGCCAGTCTGAAACAGCGTGGGTACGATCCCTTTCCCCACTGGCAGCTTCCCGCCGCGGTGATCGCCTTGAAACAGGGGGCCGGAAGACTGATCAGGGGGCATGACGACCGGGGGGTGTTGGTGTTGTGCGACCCGCGGCTGACGACCAGGTCTTACGGCCGGGTGTTTCTGAACAGCCTGCCGCCCATGCCGGAAACCCGGGCGTTAGAGGATGTGGAGCGTTTTTTTGGAGAGGAAAAATCATGAAGATTCTGGCTCTGGAGACCGCCACCGAAGCCTGTTCCGCCGCCCTCTACCTGACGGGCGAGGTGCGCGAACGCTTCGAGGTGGCCCCGCGCCGTCACACCGAATTGATCCTGCCGATGGTGGGGGAACTGTTGGCCGAATCGGGGCTGCAAATCCGGCAACTGGATGCCCTGGCCTTCGGACGGGGTCCGGGCGCTTTCACCGGCGTCAGAATCGCCGCCGGGGTGGCCCAGGGATTGGCGCTGGGAGCGGGGCTGCCGCTGATCCCCGTCTCCACCCTGGCCGCCCTGGCGCTGGAGGTGCTGGAAGAACCGGGCGCGACCCATGCCCTGGTGGCCTTGGACGCGAGGATGGGCGAGGTCTATTGGGGCGTCTATCAGCGGCTTTCCGCCGGGACTGGAACCGCCGGTTCGGGACGGGTGCGGTTGCTGGGTGCCGAACAGGTGGCGGCGCCGGACAAGGTGCGTCTCTGCGCCGACCTCGGCGATGGGGGGGTCGGGGTCGGCGCTGGCTGGAAAGCCCATGAAGAGGTTTTGGGGCGGCGGTTCGGGAAAGGGGTGCGGGCCATTTTTCCAGACCGGTTGCCCAGGGCCGCGCAGATTGCGAGGCTGGCCGCCCACGATGCCCGGACGGTGGCCCCGGAAGAAGCCGTGCCGGTCTATTTGCGCGACCGGGTGGCGTCGGTGCGGGCGGGTTCATGAGTGGGGCGGTCATGCGATTGTCTCGGCGGGTGGTTCTGAATTTCAGAAATATTCGAAAACACTGATAAGATAATAGGAATTTTCGAAAAACCGGTTCGGGGTTAAAATCCGGGCTTGCCGGCCTGTAACCGAACCTGCTTGCGAGGATCCAGACACCATGTTGCAGAAAATACTGATCGCCAACCGCGGGGAGATCGCGGTGCGCATCATCCGTGCCTGCGCCGAGATGGGCGTTTTGGCGGTGGCGGTCCATTCCGAGGCCGACCGCCATGCCCTCCATGTGAAGAAGGCCGACGAGGCGCACAGCCTGGGCGAGGATCCGCTGGCCGGCTATCTCAACCCCCACAAGCTGCTCAATCTGGCCCTCGAAACCGGATGCGACGCCATTCATCCGGGCTACGGCTTCCTTTCGGAGAACGCCGAATTCGCCCGGATCTGCGCCGCCCGGGGCATCCGCTTCATCGGCCCGGCCGCCGAGGTGATCCACCGGATGGGGGACAAGACCGAGGCCAGGGCGGCCATGCAGGCTGCGGGCGTTCCGGTGGTGCCCGGGAGCGAAGGGAATCTGGCCGGCTTGGAGGAGGCGCTGGCGCTGGCGGAGGACATCGGCTACCCGGTGATGCTCAAGGCGACTTCCGGTGGCGGCGGCCGGGGGATTCGCCGCTGCGACGACGCCGACGACCTGCGGCGGAATTATCAGCGGGTGGTGTCGGAAGCCACCAAGGCCTTCGGCAGCGCCGAGGTCTTCATGGAGAAATGCATCGTCAATCCGAGGCACATCGAGGTTCAGATTCTCGCCGACAGCCACGGGAACGTGATCCATCTGTTCGAACGCGACTGTTCGATTCAGCGCAGGAATCAGAAACTCATCGAAATCGCCCCTTCGCCCCAGCTCACGGAGGCCCAGCGCGACACCGTCTGCGCCCTGGCGGTCAAGGCGGCGAAGGCGGTGGGGTACGAAAATGCGGGGACGGTGGAATTCCTGTTCGACCAGGACGGCAACTGCTATTTCATGGAGATGAACACCCGGGTGCAGGTGGAACACACGATTACCGAGGCCATCACCGGCATCGACATCGTCGAGGAGCAGATCCGCATCGCTTCCGGCCTGCCGCTGCGCTATCGGCAGGAAGAGATCCAGCGCCGGGGGTTCGCGATTCAGTTCCGGATCAACGCCGAAGACCCGCGTAACGACTTTCTCCCCAGCTTCGGACGCATCACCCGCTATTACGCCCCCGGCGGTCCGGGGGTGCGTACCGACACTGCCATCTATACCGGTTACGACATTCCACCCTGGTACGACTCGATGATCGCCAAGCTGATCGTCTGGGCGCTCAGCTGGGAAGACGCCGTCTCCCGCGGGCATCGGGCGCTGGAAGACATGGAGATCAGCGGAATCAAGACCACCAAGCCCTATTACCAGCGAATTCTGCATACCGGGGAATTCCGCCAGGCGCGCTTCGACACCGGTTTCGTCGATGCGCATCCGGAGCTGCTGCGCTACTCGGAAAAACGCCAGAAGGCCCATATCGCCGCCGCGCTGGCGGCCGCCATCGCCGCCCATGCCGGCTTGTAAAGGAGAATCACATGGCTAACGTACAAATCACCGAACTGGCACTGCGCGATGCGCATCAATGCCTGATCGCGACGCGCATGCGCACCGAGGACATGCTGCCCGTCTGTTCCCGGCTGGACCGGATCGGCTACTGGTCCCTGGAGTGCTGGGGCGGGGCCACCTTCGACGCCTGCCTGCGCTATCTCAAGGAAGATCCCTGGGAACGGTTGCGGCAGCTGCGCCAGGCGCTGCCGAACACCCGGACGCAGATGTTGCTGCGGGGGCAGAATTTGCTTGGCTACCGGCACTATGCCGACGACGTGGTGGAAGCCTTCGTAAGGCGCGCCGCGGAAGGGGGCATCGACGTGTTCCGGATCTTCGACGCCCTCAACGACCTGCGCAACCTCGAGACAGCCGTGGCGGCCGCCAAACGGGCGGGCAGACACGCCCAGGGAACGCTCTGCTACACCGTCAGTCCGGTGCATTCGGTGGAGGGATTCGTGGATCAGGCCAGGGAGCTGGCGCGCATGGACTGCGACAGTATCGCCATCAAGGACATGGCCGGTCTGCTGACCCCCGGGGTGACCGCCGAACTGGTGAAGTCGATCAAGTCCGCCGTCTCCCTGCCGCTGCACCTGCATTGTCACGCCACTTCGGGGCTGGCCGAGATGTGCCAGCTCAAGGCGGTCGAAAACGGGTGCGACCACATCGATACCGCCATTTCCTCCCTGGCGGGCGGTCCCAGCCATCCCCCCACCGAAAGCATGGTGGTGGCGCTGCGCGATCTGGGACTCGACCCCGGTTTCGATCTCGAGGCCCTGGAGGAGATCGCCGCCTATTTCTGGGAGGTGCGGCGCAAATACGCCCGTTTCGAGCCGGAATACGCCGGGCCGGACCCCCGGGTGCACATCCACCAGGTGCCCGGCGGCATGATTTCCAACCTCTATAATCAGCTCAAGGAGCAGGGCGCGCTGGACCGTCTCGATGAGGTGCTGGAGGAAATCCCCCGGGTGCGCGAGGATCTGGGCTTCCCCCCGCTGGTGACGCCGACCTCGCAGATCGTCGGTACCCAGGCGGTGATCAACATCCTGGCCGGGGAGCGCTATCAGACCATCACCAACGAAGTCAAACGTTACCTGCAAGGGGGCTATGGCCGCCCGCCGGCGGAAGTCAACGCGGCCCTGCGGCAACGGGCGGTGGGCAAGGAGGAGATCATCGAATGCCGGCCGGCGGATCTGCTGCGGCCGGAAATGGAAACCCTGCGCCATGAGATCGGTGAACTGGCCAAATCCGAAGAGGACGTGCTCATCTATGCCCTGTTCCCGGATGTCGGCCGTCAGTTTCTGGAGCAACGGGCCGGCGGAACCCTGCAGCCCGAACCGGTCGAGCTGCCGGAAGGTGAAAGCGGCGGCCGCGCCGCCCCCACCGAGTTCAATATCCATCTACACGGCGAGACGTATCATGTGCGCGTCACCGGCGCCGGTCCCCGCAATCAGCCCGAACGCCACTTTTACCTGTCGGTGGACGGGGTGCCCGAGGAGGTCGTCATCGAAACCCTGGACGAGGTGGTGTTGGGCGGTGGCGCCGAGGGAGCGGTGCCGCAGCGTCTCAGCAGCAAACGTCCCAAGGCGGCCAGCGAAGGCGACGTGAATCTTTCCATGCCCGGCAATATCGTCGAGGTTCTGGTCAAGGAGGGGGATACCGTTCAGGCCGGTGATCCGGTGCTCATCGTCGAGACCATGAAAATGGAAACCGAGGTTCAGGCCCCCATCGGCGGAAAGGTCACCGAGATCTATGTCGCCAAGGGCGACGCGGTGACGCCCAAGGAGGCCTTGCTGCATATCGAATCGTAAGCAGCGGCTGTCAATGAGGGCAGAAGGTGTCGCCATGACACCCATCGCCACCTTGATTCCGCTGATCGACCGGCTGGCGGTGTGGCGCGGCCGGCCCGCTATCATGACGCTCACCCCGCACGGCATGGAAGTCCTGGATTGTGATGTCATGCATGCGGAGGTTCTTTCCCTGGCGGCGGTTCTCGCCGCGAGGTTCGAGCCCGGCTCCACTCTGGCGTTGTTCGCTCCCGAATCGCCTCGCTGGGTGATCGCCGCCCTGGCCGCGGTCAGGGCCGGGTGTGTAATCGCGCCCATGGATCTCCAGGCCTCCGGGGACAATCTGACCCACATGCTGAAGGACAGCGAAGCCCGCCTGGTGTTCACGACTTCCGCCCAGATGGGGCGCCTTGCCGGCCTTGGCGTCGAAACCTTGCTGCTTGACACGGCCGCCGGGAATTTCCGGCAAATGCAGGTCCAAGGCGGGCGTGCCTCCCTGCCCGGGCGCCGGGGCGAAGATGAAGCCATTCTTTTCTATACCTCGGGGACGACGGGACGGCCCAAGGGCGTGCCGCTGACCCACGCCAACATCGCTTTCCAGCTCAATACCGTCGCCGCGACGGGCATGCTCGAGGCCCGGGACAGGTTGCTCCTGCCGTTGCCGCTGCATCACGTCTATCCGTTCGTCATCGGAATGTTGTTGCCGCTTTCTCTGGGGGTTCCGGTGGTGTTTCCGCAAGCCCTGACCGGTCCGCAGATCGTGCGGGCGCTCGGGGAATCGGAAGCGACGGTGATGGTGGGGGTGCCACGCCTCTATGAGGCTTTGTATGCGGCGATCGAATCTCGCGTCGGCGAGCGTGGAAAGCTGGCCTCGGCGGTGTTCGAGCGGCTGCTTTCCGCTTCGATCGGGGTGCGGAGGCGGACGGGGCGTTATCCGGGAAGGCGGATTTTCAGCAGGTTGCATGCCAGGCTGGCGCCCGGTCTCAGGTTGTTGGCGTGCGGCGGGGCGGCCATCGATCCGGCGCTTGCATGGCGCCTGGAGGGGCTGGGCTGGCGTTTGGCGGTCGGTTACGGGTTGACCGAGACCTCGCCGTTGCTTGCCATGAATCTGCCGCCTTCTCCCCGGCTGGACTCGGTGGGGCGGCCGCTGCCCGGCGTCGGGATCAGGATCGATGCCCCGAATGCCGCAGGGGAGGGTGAGATTCTGGCGAAAGGGCCGGGGGTGTTTTCCGGATACCGTCATCTGCCTGAAAAGACCCGGGAGGCGTTCACAGCCGATGGCTGGTTCCGTACCGGGGATCTGGGCCGTCTGGATGAGGGCTGGCTGGTCATCACCGGGCGGGTGAAGGAGCTGATTGTCACCCCCGGTGGGGAAAACATCCAACCGGAAGAGGTGGAACGGGCATTTTGTGCCCATCCTTTCATCCAGGAGTTCGCTTTGCTGGAATGGGAAGGGAAACTGGTGGGTGTGGTGATGCCGGATGCCGGGGAAATCCGGCGGGCGGGCATGGAGGCGGTCGTCCCCGCCATTCGCGAAGCGGTCAGGGAGATCAACCTGCGCCTGCCCAGTTACCAGAGAATCGTCGATTTTGCCGTCACCCGCGATCCGCTGCCGCGAACCCGCCTCGGCAAACTGCGCCGCCATGAGCTGCCTCGCTATTATGCCGGCTTGAAAAGCGGCCGGACAGCCGCGGCGGGGCCTCTCCCGCTGGAGAAAATGGCCGAGGCCGACCGTTTGTTGTTGCAAGACCCCCGCTTGCATCGGTTGTGGATGTGGTTGGCCCGGCGCTATCCGGATTGTCATCTTACCCCTGACACATCGCTGCGCCTCGATCTGGGCGTGGATTCCCTGGGCTGGCTGGAACTTTCCGTGGGGGTTCAGCGCCTGACCGGCGCCGAACTGAGCGAAGACGCCATCGTTGGGATCGAGACGGTACGTGATTTGCTCAGGGCGGTGCAAACCGCTCCCCGCAACGAGGCGGCCGCCTCCTGGGAACGGCCTGAAACGCTGCTTTCCCCCTGGGATCTTGCCAGGGTTCAACCGCACCGGGGCCTGTGGCGGATCGCGCATCGCGCCCTGGCGCGGATCAACCGTTGGCTGATGCAGGGTGCCTACCGGATCGAGGTGTCCGGACTGGAGAATCTGCCCCCCGGTCAGTTCGTCCTGGCCCCCAATCATCTCAGTTTTCTCGATCCCTTCACCCTCGCGGCGGTCTTGCCGATCGAAGTCCTGGAACGGACCTGTTGGGCGGGGTGGACCGGAATCGCTTTCGGCAATCCCTTGACCCGCTTTTTCAGTCGTATCGCCCGCGTCCTGCCGATCGATCCCGACAAAGAAGTGGCCAGATCGCTGGCCCTGACTCTGGCGGCACTCCGGCAAGGCAATCATCTGGTGGTGTTTCCCGAAGGCAGGCGCTCGCCCGATGGCCGTCTTCAGCCGTTGCGTCCCGGGTTGGGCCTGCTGGTGGCCCGCAATCCCTTGCCGCTGATTCCCGTCGTGATCAAGGGAACCTTCGAGGCCTGGCCGCCCGGGCGAAGGCTGCCGCGGTTGTTTTTGCCGCTTTCGGTGCAATTCGGCCGACCGCTCGACCCCCGGCCACTCCTCGAAGCGGGGAAAGAAGAAGCGGCCGGCCGGATTACCGAGGCGCTCGCCAACCGGCTTGCCGCCATGCCTTGAGAAAGGCTGGCCCGTATAATTTCATCATTCCGAGACGAGAGGCCATCCAGGCGCAAGCGGTTTCTGATTGAAGCTGAGGGGGTGTTGTTGCGGAAATTGTGCGACTCATCAATGCCGACCAGGTCGAAATTACCCCAGTTCAGGGTCGCCAGATCGTTCCCATCGACCTTTCCGGAATCACGGGAAAGATCCGTGTGGGAAAGCACCGTGTAAGCAAATATGGTGAAGTAGGCCGATACGATGGAAAGGTTGCTTCCCTCGGCAATCTTTTCAAACAGAAAATCGGAGACCTTGCCATGATCGCGGTTATCCCGAATACCGTAACTGTTAGCCCGGATATTTCACCAAGCAGGGGTCGGCACAACCTCCGAGAGCCGATAAAATCGGGGTTTTGAAACAAATCCAGGGAGATTGTGCCGATGCCAAAGTGTACCGCAGAACGAATGGAATTTGGG
>Ga0256839_1001878_pt1 | contig 24607 bp, 21 predicted proteins | sample 354166metaG_FD_185968 | JGI IMG/M metagenome (GOLD analysis project Ga0256839, IMG submission 185968) | Hydrothermal vent microbial communities from Mid Atlantic Ridge, Atlantic Ocean - 354-166 | ecosystem: Environmental > Aquatic > Marine > Hydrothermal vents | place: Atlantic Ocean: Mid... | reverse complement strand
GCCAGGGCCGTCTGCCTGATGCGCATGCCGTTCATCGCTTGCTCTCCCCTTTCGTTTGGTTCGCTCGTTGGCGACCGGCACCTCCGGCGCCGGGTCGTGCCCACCCGGGTGCAGGAGCCGTGCCACAAAGCAAACCCTTTCCGCATCAGAAAGTTGCAGGAGTGGCGGGCCGCTTGCGCCCCGTTGCGGTGCGCGCCGGCCGCCGATGCACCCCGAGCGCGCACCACCTTGGTGCGCGCGGCGGGCCGTTCCGCCGGCGGCGTCTTTGGGGTAAGGTGGATTTGATGCTCGATCCCGGCCTCATCGAGGACCTGGCCCGCCGGCTGCAGCGGCTCGCGCCGCCCGGCGTGGACGTGCTGCGCGAGGACCTGGAGCGCAACCTGCACGCGGCCCTGCGCGCCGCGCTGGCGCGCCTCGATCTCGTCACGCGCGAGGAGTTCGACGCCCAGGCCCGGGTGCTCGCGCGGACCCGCGAGAAGCTCGAGGCCCTGGAGCGGCGCGTGGCGGCGCTCGAGTCCGCGCTCCGGCAGCCGGACACCGCCGGCGGCTGAGCCCTCGCGGGGACGCCGGGATGGCGCCCTGGCCACGACACAGGGAGGTGCGCGACCTTGAGCTATGCCGTCGTCCTGGCCCGTGCCGCCGCGGGCATCGAGGCCCCGGAGGTCACCGTCGAGGTCCATCTCGCCGGCGGGCTGCCGGCCTTCACGCTGGTGGGCCTGCCGGAGACGGCGGTGCGCGAGAGCCGCGACCGGGTGCGCGCCGCGCTCCTGCAGAGCGGCTTCGAGTTCCCGGCGCGCCGCATCACGGTCAACCTGGCCCCCGCGGATCTCCCCAAGGAGGGTGGGCGCTTCGATCTGCCCATCGCCGTGGGGCTGCTCGCCGCCTCCGGCCAGCTCCCGCGCGCCGCCCTCGAGGGCGTGGAGCTGCTCGGCGAGCTCGCCCTCGACGGGGCCCTGCGGCCCGTGCGCGGGGCGCTGCCCGCGGTGCTGGCCGCGCGCGCGGCCGGCCGCGCCCTGCTGCTGCCGGAGGGCAACGGCCCGGAGGCGGCCCTGGTGCCCGGGGCCCATGTCAGGGTGGCGGACCACCTCGCCGCGGTCGTCGCCCATCTCTGCGGCAGCAGCGCCCTGCCGGCGCCTGAGGCACCGCCTGCCGGGCACGACGAGGAAGCCGGCCCCGATCTCGCAGATGTGCGCGGCCAGCCCCAGGCGCGCCGCGCGCTGGAGGTGGCCGCGGCCGGCGGCCATGGCCTGCTCCTGATCGGTCCGCCGGGCACGGGCAAGACGCTGCTGGCGAGCCGCCTGCCGGGCATCCTGCCGCCGCTGAGCGTGGAGGAGGCCCTGGAGACCGCGGCGGTGGCCTCCCTCGTGGCAGGGACCTTCGATCCCGCCGCATGGCGCCGGCGCCCCTTCCGGGCGCCGCACCACACGGCCTCGGCCGTGGCGCTGGTGGGCGGCGGCCCCAGCCCACGGCCGGGCGAGGTCTCGCTGGCCCACCATGGCGTGCTGTTCCTGGACGAGCTGCCGGAGTTCGGCCGCCACGCCCTGGAGAGCCTGCGCGAGCCGCTGGAGGCGGGCCGGGTGGTGGTCGCGCGGGCGGCTCGGCGGGCGGTCTTCCCGGCGCGCTTCCAGCTCGTGGCCGCCATGAACCCCTGCCCCTGCGGGCACCTGGACGATCCGGCGGGGAGCTGCCGCTGCAGCCCGGAGGCGGTGCGCCGCTACCGGGCACGGGTGTCGGGGCCGCTGCTGGACCGCATCGACCTGCACGTGGCCGTGCCGCGGCTGCCGGCGCACGTGCTGGCAGAGGCGTCACCCGGCGAGCCTTCCGCCGCGGTGCGCGAGCGCGTGGCGGCCGCGCGCGCGTGCGCGCTCGCGCGCCAGGGGGTGCCCAACGCCTCGCTGCCGGCCGCGCAGGTGGAGACCGTCTGCGCCCTCGACCGCGCCGGCCGCGCCCTGCTCGCCGCCGCCAGCGAGCGCCTGGGTCTCTCGGCACGCGGCTGGCACCGCGTGCTGCGCGTGGCGCGTACCATAGCGGATCTCGCCGGGCGCGAGCGTGTCGCCGTCGCCGACCTCAGCGAGGCGCTGAGCTACCGCCAGCTCGACCGCCCCGCCGCAGCCTGAACACCTCCCTCTCGCCCCGGCGGCCGCACGCCGCTAGAATGCCGCGCCCATGCCGCCCGCGCCCGCAGCCGATCTCAATCCCGAGCAGCGGGCCGCCGTGGCCCACCTCGAAGGCCCCCTGCTGGTGCTGGCCGGGGCGGGCTCCGGCAAGACCCGTGTCATCGCCCACAAGCTCGCCCACCTCGTGCGGTGCGGCGCCTTCGCGCCCGAGCACCTGGCTGCCGTCACCTTCACCAACAAGGCCGCCCGCGAGATGCGCGAGCGCGCCACGGGGCTCCTCGGCACCGAGGCCGCCGGGCGCCTCACCGTCTGCACCTTCCACAGCCTCGGCCTGCGCATCCTGCGCGCCGAGCACCGGCTCGCCGGCCTCCCGCGGGCCTTCAGCGTGCTCGATGCGGCCGACGCCCGCGCACTCCTGCGCGAGGTGATGACAGATCGCGGCGGCGCGCCCCGGCCCGCCGAGGCGGAAGCCCTCGCCCACCGCATCTCGCTATGGAAGAACGCCGGCCTCGGCCCGGAGGAGGCCGCCGGCGAGGACGCGGCCGCCGCGGCGCTCTACGCCGCCTACGAGCGGCGGCTGGCCGCCTATCGGGCGGTGGACTTCGACGACCTGGTGCTGAAGCCCCTGCGCCTCCTGGAGACCCGCCCCGAGGCGCTCGCGCGCTGGCGCGACCGGCTGCGCTACCTGCTCGTGGACGAGTACCAGGACACCAACGAGACCCAGTACCGGCTGCTGCGGGCACTGGCCGGGCCCGAAGGCCGCTTCACCGTGGTGGGCGACGACGACCAGTCCATCTACGCCTGGCGCGGGGCCCGCCCGGACAATCTGCGCCGCCTGGCCGAGGACTACCCGGGGCTGACCGTCATCAAGCTGGAGCGCAACTACCGCTCCACCGGCCCCATCCTGGCGGCGGCCAACGCCCTCATCGCGGCCAACCCCCACGTCTTCCCCAAGCGTCTGCGCAGCGAGCGCGGCGGCGGCGAGCCGCCGCGGCTGGTGACCTGCCGCGACGGCCGCCATGAGGCCGCCTGGGTGGTGGGCGAGATCCTGCTGCGCCACCGGCGCGACCGCGTGCCGCTCTCGGCCTTCGCCATCCTCTACCGCGGCAACCACCAGAGCCGTCCCTTCGAGGAGGCCCTGCGTGAGGCGGGCCTTCCGTACGAGCTCTCGGGCGGGACGGGCTTCTTCGAGCGCGCCGAGGTCAAGGACCTCATGGCCTACGTGCGGCTCGCCTGCAATCCCGACGATGACGCGGCCTTCCTGCGCGTGGTGAACGTGCCGGCGCGCGGCATCGGCCCGGCGACCCTGGAGCGGCTCGCCGCCTACGCCACCGAGCACGGGCTCTCGCTCCTCGAGGCCGCCCTGGACCCGAGCCTCTCCCATGTCCTCGACCGCCACACCGGCGCGCGTCTGCGCGGCTTCGCCCAGTGGATCGTGGACCTGGGCGACCGCGGCGCGCGCGGCGATCCGGCCGCCGCGGTGCGCGAGATCGTCGAGCACACGGGCTACCTGGACCACCTGCGCACGACGGCCCAGGGAGCGAGCGCGCGCGAGGCGGCCGAGGCTGCCGCCGCGCGCCGTGTCGAGAACGTCGAGCACCTGCTGGACTGGATCGGACGCATGGCGGCGGAGGAGCCGCGGCTCGCGCTCGCCGACGTGGCCGCGCGGCTGGCGCTGGCCGACATGCTCGAGCGGCGCGAGCGCGGGCGCGACGCCGTGCGCCTGAGCACCCTGCACGCAGCCAAGGGACTGGAATTCGACCACGTGTACCTGGTGGGGCTGGAGGAGGGGCTGCTCCCCCACCGCAGCGCCGTCGAGGCCGGCGACGTCGCCGAGGAGCGGCGGCTGGCCTACGTGGGCATCACCCGCGCCCGCCGCACCCTGACCCTCACCCACGCCGAGCGCCGCCACCGCCGCGGCAAGCCCGAGCCTGCCGAGCCGAGCCGCTTCCTCGCGGAGATCCCGGCGGCGCTGCTGCGCCGGGAGGGCGCGCGCGAGGACGACGGCGCCCGCCGCGCGCGCGGCCGCGCTCACCTCGCCCACCTGCGCGACCTGCTGGCCTGAGGGCGAGAAGGGGCGCTTCTGCCGTTTCGCCGCCGCTCCCCTTTCGTCGAGACCCACCCCGCCCGGCATGCCCAGCAAGGCCCCTGTAAGCGCGCACAGCGCAGGGCCGGGCCCGACGGACAGCTGGTGCGCTCCAAAGGGCACACCGGCCTCTGCGCTCCCTCCTCACCGCGGGGAGCGGCGTCCGGCCCCTTGGTTTCCCCTCCCCGTGGGGGCCGGCTTCCAGCCGGCCCGGCGCGGCCGGAAGCCGCGCCTGCTGAGAAGAGAGACAACGGCCGCAGGCCCCGGAGCCGCGCTTCCCGCCCCGGAATCGGGCGCCCATGCCACCGACGACAGCCCCACGCATCGAGGTCCCCGCGAAAAGGGGGGAACGAGGATGGAAAAGGGGCGTGGCGGCCCGGGCCGCCACGCCCCTCCAGACTCGTCCTACGCGCACGCCTCAGCGCGACCGCGAGACCATATAGGCCACGGCGTTGCGGATGGCCTGCTCGTCGAGGTCCATGCGTCCACCCTTGGGCGGCATGGCGCCCTTGCCCTTGACGGCGTTGGCCACCAGCGTGTCCATGCCCTGGGCGATGCGGTCCTTCCAGGCCGCCTTGTCGCCCACCTTGGGCGCGCCGGCCGCGCCGGTGCCATGGCAGGCGAAGCAGGCGGACTGGTAGATCCGTCCGCCCGCTGCGAGATCGGCCCCTTCGGCAGTGGCGGGGGCCGCGGGGGCGGACGCCGGCGCCGCGGCCGCGGGCTTCTGCGCAGGCGCCGGGGCGGTGCCGTCCCCCGCCTTCAGGCCCGTCTCGGCCAGCATGTGCAGGACGGCGGCGCGGATCTCGGCCTCGCCGAGGGCCATGTTGCCACCCTTGGGCGGCATGGCGCCCTTGCCCTTGACGGCGTTGGCCACCAGCGCATCGAGCCCCTGGGCCACGCGCGGCTCCCAGGCCGCCTTGTCGCCCACCTTGGGGGCGCCGGCCGCGCCGGTGCCGTGGCAGGCGAAGCAGGTGGCCTGGTAGACGACCCTGCCGTCGGGCGCGCCGCCGGCGGCGTCCCCGGCCGCGGCCGGCCGGGCCGCCGGGGCGGCCTGCCCGGCCGGCGCTTCGGCCACGACGACCTCGCCCACGGGCGCGAGCAGCTCGGCCTTGCGCTTCTGGAGCAGCGGGTCGCTGGCGGGCACCTCCCCGGGCTCGGCGAGATGCCCCACGTAGCGGGCCAGGAAGATGAGGGCGATGGCCAGCACCACGAGGATGCCGAGCACCGTCACGAAGGTCGTCATGAAGGTCCTGTCCTGCTCGCTCACGGCACCGTCCCCCTCCGTTCGTGTCGATCTCATGTCGGCAGCCCCGGGGCCGGCGCCCCGCGGCAGGGCGCCTATTGTAGCCGCAAGCCCGCCGCGCCCGCGGCGCTCGCCTGCCGCGGCGGGTGGGGTTATCCTTACAGGCAGGCCCGGGTCCCGGACTCGGGCCGGGGATACCGCATGCGCCCGTAGCTCAGCTGGATAGAGCGTCGGCCTCCGGAGCCGAAGGTCAGAGGTTCGAATCCTCTCGGGCGCGCCAGCCTCCGCGTCGCGGGCGCGGCACCGCCATCCCCTGCCTCAGAGGGTGATCACCTGGTCGGGCGGGTTCTCGGCGAGCGCCGCGTAGAGGTCGGGGAAGCAGCCGATGACTGCCCCCTCGACCAGCTTGCCGACGAGCTGGCGCTCCTCGCAGCAGCGGTCACAGCCCATGAGGAGGATGCCCTGCTCGCGCGCGACGCGGGCGAGCCGCTCGCCGATCGGGTCGCCCCTCACGAGCACGTAGTTGTTGTCCTCGAAGAAGAACATGCCCACCACCTGCGCGCCGTGCGCGCCGGCCTCGAGCTGGGGCAGGATCATCTGCCCGAGCTTGTACGAGACCGTGTGGCCCTGCGTGGAAAAGATGTAGGCGACCTTCATGCAGGCTGCTCCAGTCCGCCACCCTTCCGGTGGAGCGCTTACTTGACACACAATGGCGCGGGCATTTCAACCATGCCGCCCGCGCGGTTACCATGCTCGGCCGGCACATGCACGCCGGGGAGCGGGAGGCATGACGTGAGCGAGGTGCTGGAGGTTGGCGGGCGCCGGATCGAGGTGGATGCCGAGGGCTTCCTGCTCGACCCGGCCGACTGGGACGAGGCGGTGGCCGAGGCCATCGCCGCGCGTGAGGGCATCGCGCTCACCGACGAGCACTGGGCGGTGATCCGCTTCATGCGCGCCTGGCTGGACGAGCACGGCGTGGCGCCGGCCGTGCGCCACGCCATCCGCTTCGTTTCGGAGGCGCTCGGCAAGGGCCGCGAGGGCCACAACCATCTCTTTCGCCTGTTTCCCCTCGGCTACATGCAGCAGGCCTGCAAGATCGCCGGCATGCGGCGCCCCCGCGCCTGGAGCACGGGCTGAGCCCGTCCCAGGCTGTCGACACCCTTTACACCTCCCTTGGCCGGGCCGCAGGGCTGCGGGCGCAACTACTTGTCGTCTGAAGGATTTCTCTTCCTGGCACTCCCCTTGCATGCGCAGATCGCGCGGGCGCCGGATGCGCCTTTCGGGACGGAGCGGAAGGGGAGAAGACGACATGCGATCACACGATGAGCGCAGCCTGGCGGGCTCCGGCCTCGCCGCCGCGCTGGTGGCGCTGGCGATGGCGGTCTGGGCCGGGCAGACGCCCGCCGCGGGGATCACCGTGGCCGACTCGGTGGCGGAATTCTCGGACGTGCAGGGGCAGGACGGCTGGTACTACGGCCAGTACGCGACACCCGGCGACTCGGCCACGTTCGAGCAGTTCCTCCACTACGACGTCTATGGGGACTGGTGGGAATATTTCACCGGCCAGCCCCCCTGGCGGATGCTCTGGGACGACGGCGGCATCGCCGACGCGACCTGGACCGTGCGCCGTTGGGTGAGCGACGTCTCGGGCACCGTCTCCATCACGGGTGAGCTCGCCGACGTGAACAACAACGGGTTCGGCGGCGACGGCGTCATCGCGCGCATCCTGCTCAACGGAGCCGAGGTCTTCTCGCAGTATCTGTACTGGGCGCCGGGCGATCCGGGACCGACCCCCCTGGCCTACACGCTGACGGGCGTGAGCGTGGACGTGGGCGACGTCATCGACTTCGCGATCGATCCGATCGGGAGCGCCTATTACGACGACACGCGCTTCACGGCCACGATCGAGCTGGCCGCGGCCGCGCCGCCGCCCGGCACAGGCACCGTGCCCGCACCCGGCGCGCTCGCCCTGTGGGCCGCGGGGCTGCTCGCGCTGGGCGCGGCGGCCGGGCGTCGCCGCCGCTGAGGCGGCCGCACGGCGCCCGCCACCGGCCCGGGGGGAGGCCGCGGACCGGCCTCCCCCCGGGCCCTCTGCAGCCCTCTCAGCCCCGGAAGGCCTCCCCGGAGGCGAGCCAGGCGGCCTCCTCGGGCGTGGTCTCGCGCCCGAGGGGGGCGTTGCGGTGGGGGAAGCGGCCGAAGCGGCGGACGATCTCGCGGTGGTGGCGCGCCCAGCGGGCCGCGTCCTCGAGGCCCGCCTTCTCGTAGAGCGCCACGGCGAGGTCCTGGTCGCCCAGATCCTCGCTGTGCATGAAGGGCATGTAGAGGAAGCGCTTCCCGTCGGCGTCGAGCGCGGCGTCGTGGCCGCGCTCGACCGCGCGCCGGGCCACGGCACGAGCTTCCCGCTCGGTGGACCAGGCCTCGGCCTGCCCCCGGAACATGTGCAGCGGGAACTGGTCCAGCAGGACGACCAGCGCCAGCGCCCCGCGCGGCTCGGCCTCCCAGGCTGCGAAGACCCCGCGCGCGGCCGCCCGCCAGGCGTCCTCGAAGCGGTTGCGGATCTCGAGGTCCAGGTCGCGGCTCGTGTTGCCGAACCAGTGGCGCCGGACCCGCTCCGAGAACCAGAAGCCGAGCACCGTCTCCGGCTCCATGACCCGTTCCTCCCCCTCGCGGCCCCCTGCCGTCGAGTATAGGCCGCGGCCGGCCGGAAGGCGCTAGACTCGGCTCCGTTTCGGGACCCGGCGCAGGAGAGGGGCTCGGGGATGGAGTCGATACCGCCCGCGCTCGCGGGGAGGCTGGCGGATCTGGTGCTGGTGGTCCACTTCGGCTTCGTGGCCTTCGCCGTGGGCGGGGGGCTCGCCGCGCTGCGCTGGCCGCGGCTCGCCTGGCTGCACCTGCCGGCGCTCGCCTGGGCGGCCGCGGTGATGCTCTTCGGCTGGACCTGCCCGCTCACGCCGCTGGAGCAGGCGCTGCGGCTGCGCGCCGGGCTCGAGAGCTACACCGGCGGCTTCATCGACCGCTACGTGGTAACGGTGCTCTACCCGCCGGGCCTGACCCGCGCGCATCAGGTGGGGCTCGGGGCGGCGCTGGCCGCGGGCAACGCCGCCGTCTACGCGGCGCTCTGGCGCAGGCGGCGCCGGCGCTGAGGGGACCTGCCCTCAGCCGGCCTCGCAGCGGTTGCGGCCGGCGGCCTTGGCGCGGTAGAGCGCCGCGTCGGCGCGCTCGAAGACCTGCTCGGGCGTGTCCTCGCCCTCGAAGGTGGCCACCCCGCACGAGACCGTGACCTCCACGGGCTCGCCGGCGTGGTGGAAGCCGTAGCCGGCCACCGCCGCGCGCAGCTCCTCGGCCACCCGCAACGCCGCCTCCCGCTCGGCCCCGGGCAGGACCACCACGAACTCCTCGCCGCCGTAGCGGGCGGCGAGGTCGGTCTCTCGCACGCGCCGGGCCAGCAGCCTGCCGATGGCGCGCAGGACCTTGTCGCCGGCCTTGTGGCCGTAGCTGTCGTTGATGCGCTTGAAGCGGTCCACATCCACCACCACCAGCGACAGCGGGGTGCCGAAGCGCCGCCAGCGGGCGTGCTCCTGGGCGATGCGCTCCTCGTAGGCGAGGCGGTTGGGGAGCCCCGTGAGGGGGTCGCGCAGGGCCAGCCGGCGCTCCTCGCGCACGCGCTCGCGCAGGGCCTCGGCCTCGCGCTCGAGCGCCTCGAGCCGCCCCCGCAGGCGCTCGGCCTCCTCGCGGGCGGCGCGGTAGCGCGCCTCCTCGCTGGCGCGGAAGCCCGCCAGGTGCTCGCGCACGCGCTCGATGCGCGCCTGCACCGCCGCCTTCAGGGCCTCCAGGTCGTGCGCCTCGCGCAGGCTGTCCTCGATCCCGGCCACCTGCCCGCGCACGGCCTCGTCCAGGGCCCGGCCATCCTGGAGCGCCGCCTCGCGGGCCTCGTCCTGGGCCTGCATGTAGCCGTCGATCTCCTGCAGGCGCTCGCCCACCTGGGCCAGGAAGCGCTCGAACTCGGCACGCTCGCGCTCCAGCCTCCGACGCGCCTCCTGCACCAGGCGCGCGGCCTCCTCGAGGATGTCCGCCCAGGCGCGGGGCCCGTCCGCTGCGGCCAGCCGCGACCGCAGCCGCTCGACCCGCCCGGCGAGGTCGGCGTCGGCAGGCAGCGCGTCGAGCAGGTCGCCGAGGGCCCGGGGCGCGCCATCGCCGGCGGCGGGCGCGTCCTGCCGGCCGGAGCGGCCCCCGAGGAGGCGCGCCAGGAAGCCCCGGCGGCCGCCCGCACGCGCGGGCGGCCGGGTGGACTCGCCATCCGCGGGGGCGGCCTCGCGGGGGGCCTCCGGGACGGCAGGGGCTGGCGGGGTCTCGGCATCCTGCCCGGCGGAGACCTCGGCGAGGCGGCGCAGCAGCGCGCCGAGCGCCTCCGCCCGGCGGGTCAGGTCCTCCGGATCGAGCTCCCCCTTGAGCGCCTCGCGCGCCCGCTCGAGCTCGCGGTCGAGGGCGGGATCGATGCCGTGGCCCGCCAGCGCGAGCCGCGTGGCGAGCCGCACCAGGGCCTCGCGCTGGTCGGCCCAGCGGCGCTCGGCCGCCTCGAGGCGCTCGAGGGCCTCCTCGTACCGCGCCCGCCAGGGCTCGCCGGCCGGGGTCTCCCCGCCCATGGCCCGGGGCTCAGGCCGCCTCCGCCAGGGCCAGCGGCACCGAAAGGGTGACCGCCAGCGGCCGGTGGTCGGAGAGCCGATGGGGCAGCACGGCGGCCTCGGCGACCTGCACCCGCCCGCCCACGAGGATGTGGTCGATGGCACGTGCAGGTGACCAGCTCGGGAAGGTGGGCAGGGTCACCGCAGGGCGCAGGCCCGTGCGGGCGAGAAACCAGCCGAGCTCGGGGCTCGCCAGGGTGCAGTTGAGGTCGCCCATCACGACCACGCAGCCCTCGTCGGCCACCCGCTCGGCGAGCCAGGCGAGCTGGCGCTGGCGGGCACGGCGCCCGAGGGAGAGATGCACCACGTAGACGGCGAGCTGCGTGGGTGAGGCGCCGAAGCGGGCGCACAGCGCCCCCCGGCCCGGGATCCTGCCGGGCAGGCGGTGGGCCTCGACCGCGGCCGGGCGCAGGCGGGCCAGCAGCGCGTTGGCGTGGTGGGAGACCTGCCCCACCCGGCGGGTGGTGTGGCGCCACCACCAGGGCATGCCGGCGCGCCGGGCGAGGTAGCGGGCCTGGTCCACGAAGGCCGAGCGCAGGCTCCCGGCATCCACCTCCTGCAGCCCCACGATGTCGAAGCCGCGCGCGAGCCGCGCGATGGCGTCGAGCACGTCGAGGGCGCGGTTGTGGGGCAGCACATGCCGCCAGCTCCCGGTGAGGTACTCCCGGTAGCGCCGCACGGCGATGGCCGCCTGGATGTTGTAGCTGAGGAGCTTGAGCTGCATCAGGCCCACGCGGGACGGTCTCCCCGGGCATCCGTCACGGTGCCCTCCCCCCGGCGCCGCGGTCGCCCCCCTGCGCGGCCGCGGCCGTCTTCCCGGCCGCATCGTTCCGCTCCCGGGCGAGGCGGGCGCGCTCGAGGCCGATGAGGTGATCGACCACCGCCAGCATCTCCTTGAGCCCGCCGGCCATGCGGCCCGTCACCCGGTAGCGGCCGTTGACGACCATCGTGGGCACGCTGTGCACGCCCCAGGCGCGCGCCAGCGCCGCCGCGCGCCGCACCTTGGCATGCACCGCGAAGCTGTCGAAGGCGCGCAGGAAGGCGTCGCGGTCGGCGCCGTGGCGGGCGTAGAAGCCGGCCAGCGCCTCACGGTCGGCGAGCCGTTGGCGCTCGGCGTGGATGGCGTCGAACAGGGCCCTATGGGTGCGCTCGGCCACACCCAGCAGCCTGGCCGAGTACCAGGCCCGGGCGTGCGGCTCCCAGTGGGGGTTCAGCGGCACGGCCACGCGCACGAAGCGCACGTCCCCGGGCTTGCGCTCGAGCCAGGCCTCCAGCAGGGGCTCGAAGCGGTAGCAGTGGGGGCAGCCGTACCAGAAGAGCTCGGCCACCTCGATGCCGTCGCCCTCGCCGGCCAGGGGCCCGGGCGGGACGATGGCCTGGTACTCGAAGCCTTCCGTATAGTCGGCCGCCGCGCCTCCGTCGGCCCAGGCCCCGGCGGCGGCGAGGCCGAGGCAGGCCGCGCCCATCAATGCAGCCAGTGATCTCATGCCCATCCCCCGGGCTTGCCGGATCATGCCGGACGGTCGAATTTAGCAGGCACGCCCGAAGGGCGCCAGGACGGGCGCCACGAGCCGGGCTAAAGCGGGCGCCCGCCCGGCCGCGTAATAGGCACAGGAGGCGGTGCGCGGGATTCGGGCCGCCGTCGCGCGCACCGGCTACACTGGGTAAAGAGCCACGGGACCGGGATGGGAGGGCCCATGACGGCCGCGCTGGAAGCGCTGGAGGCGCAGTCGCAGCTCTACGCGGGCAATGCCGCCTTCCTGGAGGCGCTCTACGAGCGCTATCTCCGGGATCCGGCCTCGCTCGACCCCCGCTGGCGCAGCTGGTTCGACCGCCTCCAGGCAGGCGCCCCGCCCGAGGCCATCCGCGCCCCGGCCCCGCCGCGGGTCGAGCCGGCCCCGCGCCCGGCTCCGAGCCCCGTGCCGCCGCCGCCCGCGCCTGCGGCCGCCCCTGCGGCCGAGCAGGCCGTGCGCGCGAGCGCCGAGAAGCAGGCCGCGGTGCTCAGGCTCATCAACGCCTACCGCTTCCTCGGCCACCGCGCCGCCGACGTGGATCCGCTGCGCCTGCGCGAGCGCGAGCCCGTGCCGGAGCTCGATCCCGCCCACCACGGGCTCACCGAGGCCGACCTCGACACCGTCTTCCACACGGGCTCGCTGGCCGCGCCCGACCGCATGCGCCTGCGCGACATTCTCGCCCTGCTGCGGCGCGTCTACTGCGGCACGGTGGGTGTGGAGTACATGCACATCACCGACACCGAGCAGAAGCGCTGGATCCAGGCGCGGGTCGAGGGCCGGCCCGAGGGCACCGCCCTCGACCCGGAGGCGCGCCGGCGCCTGCTCGAGCGCCTGGTGGCGGCCGAGGGGCTGGAGCGCTACCTGCACACCAAGTACGTGGGCCAGAAGCGCTTCTCCCTGGAAGGGGGCGACAGCCTCATTCCGCTCCTCGACCGGGTCATCCGCCGCGCGGGCGCCGCGGGCATGCAGGAGATCGTGATCGGCATGGCCCACCGCGGCCGCCTCAACGTGCTGGTGAACATCCTCGGCAAGAGCCCGCAGGAGCTGTTCCAGGAGTTCGAGGGCACCTACGACCCGGCCGCGCACCCCGGCTCCGGCGACGTCAAGTACCACATGGGCTTCTCCTCGGACGTGCGCACCGAGGGCGGCACGGTGCACCTGGCGCTCGCCTTCAACCCCTCGCACCTGGAGATCGTGGGCCCGGTGGTGGAGGGCTCGGCCCGCGCCCGCCAGCAGCGCCGCGGCGACCGCGGGGGCGCCCAGGTGATGCCCGTCCTGCTGCACGGCGACGCCGCCTTCGCCGGCCAGGGCGTGGTGATGGAGAACTTCCAGCTCTCCAAGGCGCGCGGCTTCACCACGGGCGGCACCCTGCACGTGGTGGTGAACAACCAGATCGGCTTCACCACCTCCAACCCGCTCGACGTGCGCTCGAGCTACTACTGCACGGACGTGGCCAAGATCGTCGAGGCGCCCATCTTCCACGTCAACGGCGACGACCCCGAGGCGGTGGTGTTCGTGGCCGGGCTCGCCCTCGACTTCCGCATGCGTTTCCGCAAGGACGTGGTGGTGGACCTGGTCTGCTACCGCCGCCACGGCCACAACGAGGCCGACGAGCCGGCGGCCACGCAGCCGGTCATGTACCGCAAGATCCGCGCACACCCCACGGTGACGCGCCTCTACGCCGAGCGCCTCGCGCGCGAGGGGGTGGTGCCGGGGCCGGAGGTGGTGGAGGCGCTGTTCGAGCGCTACCGCGAGCGCATCGAGCGCGGCGAGGTGGTGGCGCCGGACATCGTGCGCGGGGCGGTCAACCCCTACGCCGTGGACTGGAGCCGCTACCGCGGGCGGCGCTGGACCGCGCCCGCCGACACCGCCGTGCCCGTCGCCACCCTCCAGGAGCTGCACGCCCGCCTCGAGCGCCTGCCCGAGGGCTTCGAGCTGCACCCGCGCGTGGCCCGCATCCTGGAGGACCGCCGCAAGATGGCCGCAGGCGCGCTCCCCCTCGACTGGGGCTTCGCCGAGACCATGGCCTACGCCACCCTCCTGCGCCAGGGGCACCCGGTGCGCCTGAGCGGGCAGGACTCCGGGCGCGGCACCTTCTTCCACCGCCACGCGGTGCTGCACAACCAGCGCGACGGCACGAGCTGGGTGCCGCTGCAGCACCTCGGCGAGCAGGCCAACTTCGTGGTCATCGACTCCATCCTCTCCGAGGAGGCGGTGCTCGCCTTCGAGTACGGCTACGCCACCGCCGAGCCCGAGGCGCTCGTCATCTGGGAGGCGCAGTTCGGCGACTTCGCCAACGTGGCCCAGGTGGTGATCGACCAGTTCATCAGCTCGGGCGAGGCCAAGTGGGGGCGGCTGTGCGGGCTCACCCTCTTCCTGCCCCACGGCTACGAGGGCCAGGGCCCGGAGCACTCCTCGGCGCGGCTCGAGCGCTGGCTGCAGCTGTGCGCCGAGCACAACCTGCAGGTGTGCGTGCCCACCACGCCGGCGCAGATGTTCCACCTGCTGCGGCGCCAGGTGCTGCGGCCCTACCGCAAGCCGCTCGTGGTGCTGACGCCGAAGAGCCTGCTGCGCCACAAGCGCTCGGTCTCGCGCCTGGAGGATCTCGCAGGCGGCGGCTTCCGTCCCGTCATCCCCGAGCCGGAGGCCCTGGACCCGGGCGGCGTGCGGCGCGTGGTCTGCTGCACGGGCAAGGTCTGCTACGACCTCCTCGAGGCGCGCCAGTCCGCCGGCCGCACGGACGTGGCGATCGTCCGCATCGAGCAGCTCTACCCCTTCCCGGAGGAGGACCTCGCCGCCGCGCTCGCCCCCTGGGAGAAGGCGCGCGAGCTCGTCTGGTGCCAGGAGGAGCCGGAGAACCAGGGTGCCTGGTACCAGATCCGCCACCGCCTGGAGGCCGCACGCCGCAAGGGCCAGCGCCTGCGCTACGCCGGGCGCGCCGCCTCGGCCGCGCCGGCCACCGGCCATTTCCGCCTGCACCTGGAGCAGCAGAAGCAGCTCGTCAAGGAGGCCCTCGGATGAACCGACCCGAATCCCCCGCAAGCGCCGAGCTCGTGGACGTGCGCGTGCCCGCGCTGCCGGAATCCGTGAGCGAGGGCACGGTGGTCGCCTGGCGCAAGGCGCCGGGCGAGCCCGTGCGCCGCGACGAGCCCCTGGTGGACGTCGAGACCGACAAGGTGGTGCTGGAGGTGCCGGCACCGGCGGACGGGGTGCTCGCCGAGGTGCTCAAGGAGGCCGGCGCCGCCGTGGCCGGCGAGGAGGTGATCGGCCGCATCGCACCGGGCGCGGGGGCACAGGCGCAGCCCCCGGCGGCGGCCGGGGGCCCGGGCCAGCCCCCTGCCGCGGTGCCTCGGGAGGCGGGCACGGCCGCCGCGCCCGATGCGGGCGGGGCGCCCGCGCACCTCAGCCCCGCCGTGCGGCGGCTGGTGGCCGAGCACGGCCTCGATCCCGCCGCCATCCCCGCCACCGGCCGGGGCGGACGCCTCACCAAGGCCGACGTGCTGCGCTACCTCGCCGCGCGCGGGGAGGTGGCTCCCGCGCCGACGGCGGGCGAGACGGCCGAGGCAGGCGGTGCCGCGGCGGCGCCTTCCTGCGCGCCGGAGCCCGCCCCCGCGCCGGGCGCCGCGCGCACCGTGCGGCGCGAGCCCATGTCGCGCCTGCGCGCGCGCATCGCCGAGCGCATGGTCGAGTCGCAGCGCACCACGGCCACACTCACCACCTTCAACGAGATCGACATGCACGCCGTCATGGCCCTCAGGCGCCGCCATCGCGAGGCCTTCGAGCAGCGCCACGGGGTCAAGCTCGGGCTCATGTCCTTCTTCGTCAAGGCCTGCGTGGCTGCGCTCCAGCGCTTCCCGGTCCTCAACGCCTTCGTGGACGGCACCGACATCGTCTACCACGACTACTACGACATCGGCATCGCGGTGGCCACGCCGCGGGGCCTGGTGGTGCCGGTGCTGCGCGACGCCGACCGCCTGGGGCTGGCCGAGATCGAGCGCCGCATCGCCGACTTCGCCCAGCGCGCGCGCGAGGGGCGCCTTGCGCTGGAGGAGCTCACGGGAGGGACCTTCACCATCACCAATGGCGGCGTCTTCGGCTCCATGCTCTCCACCCCCATCCTCAACCCGCCCCAGAGCGGCATCCTCGGCATGCACCGCATCCAGGACCGCCCCGTGGTGGTGGACGGCGAGATCGTGGTGCGGCCCATCATGTACGTGGCGCTGTCCTACGACCACCGCATCATCGACGGGGCCGAGGCCGTGCGCTTCCTGGTGACGGTCAAGGAGCTGATCGAGGAACCCGAGCGGCTGCTGCTCGAGGTGTGAGGAGAAGGCCATGGCCGACTACGACGTGATCGTGATCGGGGGCGGGCCGGCCGGCTACACCGCCGCCATCCGCTGCGCCCAGCTCGGGCTGCGCACCGCCTGCATCGACCGGTGGCAGCGCCCCGACGGCGGCCCCGCCCTGGGCGGGACCTGCCTCAACGTGGGCTGCATCCCCTCCAAGGCCCTGCTCGACTCCTCCGAGCTCTACCGCCTGGCGCGCGAGGGGCTCGGCGAGCACGGCATCCGCGTCGAGGGCGTGCGGCTGGACCTCAAGCGAATGATGGCACGCAAGGAGGCCATCGTGCGGCGTCTGACGGAAGGCATCGCCGCCCTGTTCGAGGCCAACGGCATCGAGCACCTGCACGGCACCGGAAGGCTCCTCAGCCCCAAGCGGGTCGAGCTCGCCCCAGCCACGGGAGGCGAGGCGCGCGTGCTCTCCTGCGAGCACGTCATCCTCGCGCCCGGCTCGGAGCCCATCGAGCTCGAGGTCGCGCCCGTGGACGGCGAGCGCATCGTGGACTCCAGCGGAGCGCTTGCCTTCCCTACGGTGCCCAAGCGCCTCGGCATCATCGGCGCCGGCGTCATCGGCCTGGAGCTGGGCAGCGTGTGGCGGCGGCTGGGGGCGGAGGAGGTGGTGCTGCTCGAGGCGCAGGAGACCTTCCTCCCCGCCTGCGACCACCGCATCGCCCAGGAGGCCTTCCGGCGCTTCACGGCCCAGGGGCTCGATATCCGGCTGGGCGCGCGCGTGACGGGGACACGGGCCGGCGCGCGCCAGGTGACGGTGCGCTACGAGGACGGCACGGGCAGCCACGAGCTGCGCGTCGACCGCCTCATCGTCGCCGTGGGCCGGCGCCCCGCCACCGACGGGCTGGTGGCGCCCGAATGCGAGCTGGTGCTGGACGAGCGCGGCGCGGTGCACGTGGACGAGCTCTGCCGCACGAGCCAGCCGGGGGTGTGGGCCATCGGCGATGCCGTGCGCGGGCCCATGCTCGCCCACAAGGGCGCCGAGGAGGGCATCTGCGTGGCCGAGCAGATCGGCGCCGGGCGCTCCGACCCCGTGGACCTCGGCACCGTGCCCGCCGTCATCTACACGCACCCCGAGATCGCCTGGGTCGGGGCCACCGAGCAGGCCCTCAAGGCCGAGGGCGTGGCCTTCCGCATCGGCACCTTCCCCTTCACCGCCTCCGGCCGCGCGCAGGCCCTGGGACAGACCGAGGGGCTGGTCAAGGTGATCGCCGACGCCGCGACCGACATGCTGCTCGGCGTGCACGTGATCGGGCCCTGGGCCTCGGAGCTCATCGCCGAGGCCGTGGTGGCCATGGAGCTCGGCGCATCCAGCGAGGACCTCGCCCGCATCGTGCACGCCCATCCCACGCTCTCGGAGGCCGTGCACGAGGCGGCCATGTCGGTGGAGCGCCGCGCCATCCACTTCCACGTCCGCCGCTGAGCCCCGCGGGCAGGTCGCCGCAGGCCCGGCGAACACGACCGGAAGCCATGAAAAATCGCATTTTTCATGGCTTCCCCGCGGCCAGGGTCGGCCGCGGGACGGTCCATGCCCAGGGACACAGGGAAGCGCATGACGATAAACGAAAAATCGAGATGGACCGCGAAGCGCCATCGCGCTGATCGATCCGCGCAGCGGATCGATCAGAGTTTCCATCAGAGTTTCCGACCGTGAAACGGAAGGGGGCGGCCGACGAGGCCGCCCCCTTCCAGCGCCACCAGCCGCGGCGTCCGCTCAGCGCAGCCCCTCGATGTAGGCGGCCACCGCCGCCATCTCCTGCTCGGTCATCTTGCGCGCGATGGTCCGCATCATGGCGCCGGGGTCGTTGCTGCGCCCGCCCGCGGCGAAGGCCTTGAGCTGCTTGAGGGTGTAGGCCGCATGCTGGCCCGCCAGCGCGGGGAAGCCCGCCTCGGGGTTGCCGCGCCCATTGGGGGCATGGCAGCCGGTGCAGGCCGGCACCCCGGTGGCCTCGTTGCCCGCGCGCCAGATGCGCTCGCCCAGGGCCGCCTTCGCGGGATCGGCCTTGCCGGGCTTGATGGCCTGGCCGGCGAAATAGGCGGCCAGGTCGGCCATGTCGGCCTCGCTCAGGGGCATGGCCATGGGGCCCATGGTCGGATCCTTGCGCTTGCCGGCCTTGAAGTCCTTGAGCTGCTTGACGGTGTACTTGGCGTGCTGGCCCGCCAGCTTGGGGAACTGGGGCACCAGGCTGTTGCCGTCGGTGCCGTGGCAGCCAGCGCAGCCAGCCGACTTCTCGCGCCCGGCGGTGGGGTCGCCGGCGGCCAGCGAGCCACCGGCGAGGGCCAGCGCCACGGCGCCGAGAACGGGGGCGATCCAGGTCTTGCGCATGGGATATACTCCTTCGACCACCAACCAAGCCGCCGCGCCCGCCGGAACTCCTTGAAGCTCAAGGCCTTAGGCGCGACGAAAAGCGGCCCATTCTATACCAGCAGCGCCCGATGGGGTCAACCGCAGCGCCGGCCTTCGACCGCGCCCGCTTCCTGGCCGCGGCCCACACCCCCGCCCAGCTCCCGCCGGACGAGGGGGCCGAGGTGGCCATCGCCGGCCGCTCCAATGCGGGCAAGTCGAGCGCCATCAATGCCCTGACGCGCGCGGGGCTGGCGCGCACCAGCAAGCAGCCGGGACGCACGCGCCAGATCGTCCTCTTCGCGCTGGGCGAGGGCATGCGGCTGGCGGACCTGCCCGGCTACGGCTACGCGCGCGTGCCGCGCGCGCTCCAGGCCCACTGGGAGCGCTTCCTGGACCGATACCTGCGCACGCGCGCGAGCCTGCGCGGGCTGGTGCTGGTCATGGATGTGCGCCATCCCCTGCGCGAGGGCGACGAGGCGCTCGCGGCCTGGTGCGCGGCCGCGGGCCGGCCCGTGCACGTGCTCCTCACCAAGGCGGACAAGCTGCGCCGCGGCCCGGCGATGGAGGCCCTGCGGGAGGTGGAGGCGGCGCTGGGGGCCATCCATCCCGGCGCCACGGCCCAGCTCTTCTCGGCGCGGACCCGGCTCGGCGTGGACGAGGCCCGGGCCGTGCTCGCCCGCTGGCTCACCGGCCCCCGATAGACGAGGGAACGGGACCGAACGGCGGCCCGCGCCGCCCGGCTCCCGTCCCTGTCCGGGCAAAAAAATGCCCCGGCGCTCTGGGGGGGAGGTCTGCCGGGGCGAATCCAGCCGCCCGGCCAGGGGGGGACCGGGCGGCTCCCGCTCAGGGAGGGAAGCGGGGAACGCCACGCGCGACGTTCACGACTAATGACCGCCATCGGGGCCGAAAGTTCCCGCCGGCCCCTCAGTGGGCCTCGTCCCAGTTGTCGCCCACGCCGGTCTCCACCACCAGCGGCACGCGCAGCTCGGCCGCTCCTTCCATGAAGGTGCGGATGCGCGCGCGCGCCTCCTCCACGAAGCCCGCCTCCACCTCGAAGACGAGCTCGTCGTGCACCTGCATGATCATGCGCACGGGCACGTCCGAGGCGCGGATCCAGGCGTCCAGCCGGATCATGGCGCGCTTGATGATGTCGGCCGCGCTCCCCTGCATGGGGGCGTTGATGGCGGTGCGCTCGGCGTACTGGCGGCGCTGGGCGTTGCGCGAGCGTATCTCGGGCACGTAGAGCCGGCGGCCGAACAGGGTCTCCACGTAGCCCTCGCGGCGGGCCTTCTCGCGCATGGCGTCCATGAAGGCCTTCACCTTGGGGTAGCGGGCGAAGTAGAGGTCCACGTAGCTCTGGGCCGCCTCGCGCTCGATACCGAGCTGGCGCGCGAGCCCGAAGGCGGACATCCCGTAGATGAGGCCGAAGTTGATGGCCTTGGCGGCGCGGCGCTGCTCGGCGCTCACCGCCTCCAGGGCGGTGCCGAAGACCTCGGCGGCGGTAGCGGCGTGGATGTCGCGTCCTTCGGCGAAGGCGGCGAGCAGCCCCTCGTCGCCCGACAGGTGCGCCATGATGCGCAGCTCGATCTGGGAGTAGTCGGCGGCGAGCAGCTTCCAGCCCGCCGGCGCGACGAAGGCGCGGCGGATGCGCCGGCCCTCCTCGGTGCGCACGGGGATGTTCTGCAGGTTGGGGTCGGACGAGGAGAGCCGGCCGGTGGCGGCCACGGCCTGGTGGTAGGAAGTGTGCACGCGCCCCGTGCGCGGGTCGACCTGCTCGGGCAGGCGGTCGGCATAGGTGGACTTGAGCTTGGCGAGCTGGCGGTAGTCCAGGATCAGGCGCGGGAGCTCGTACTGCGTCGCGAGCTCGGCCAGCACCGACTCGGCCGTGGAGGGCTGGCCCCTGGGGGTCCGCGCCAGCACCGGCAGGCCCAGCCTGCCGTAGAGGATCTCCTGGATCTGCTTGGGCGAGGCGAGGTTGAAGGGCTCGCCGGCGAGCCGGTGGGCCTCGGCCTCGATCTCGCGCATGCGCCGGGCGAGCAGACGGCTCTGCTCGCGCAGGCTCGCCACGTCCACCAGCACGCCCGTGCGCTCCATGCGCGAGAGCACGGGCACGAGCGGCATCTCGATCTCCTCGAAGACGCGGCGCGGGCCGGGCTGGGCGGCGAGCTCCGGCCACAGCCGCTCGTGCAGCCGCAGCGCGATGTCGGCGTCCTCGGCCGCGTAGGGACCGGCCTGGTCCAGGCGCACCTGGTTGAAGTCCACCTGACCCGTACCCTTGCCGGCCACCTCGTGGTAGGCGATGTTGCGGTGGCCCAGGTACTTGAGGGCGAGCGAGTCGAGGTCGTGGCGGCTCGCGGTGCTGTTGAGCACGTAGGACTCGAGCATGGTGTCGTAGGCGAGCCCCGCGAGCGCGATGCCGTGGTTGGCAAGCACGCTCATGTCATACTTGAGGTTGTGGCCCAGCTTGGGACGGTCGGGGTCCTCGAGCAGCGGCCGCAGCCGCTCGAGGACGGCCTCGCGGTCGAGCTGGGCCGGCGCGCCCTCGTAGTCGTGGGCCAGCGGCACGTAGGCGGCCTCGCCCGGGGCGACGGCGAAGGAGACGCCCACCACCTGCGCCTCCATGTAGTCGAGGCTCGTGGTCTCGGTGTCGAAGGCGAACAGCGGCGCGGCGCGCAGGCGCTCGAGCCAGCGCCCGAGGGCGGCCTCGTCCAGCACGAGCTCGTAGCGCGGCGCCGCCTCCGGCGCGCCGCCCTCCGCGGGCGGGCCGCCCGCACGCTTCTGCGCGCCCCCCGCCGCTGCGGCCCGGGTGGGCGCGGCCTCCGGCGCGCCCGCGCGCGGCAGCTCGCGCAGCCAGCTCGTGAACTCCAGCCGCTGGAGCAGGGCGCGCAGTCGCTCCAGGTCGGGCGGGCGGCGCCGCAGCGAGGCGGGATCCACGTCCAGATCGAGGTCGGTGCGGATGCGGGCGAGCTCGCGGGAAAGGGCGAGCTGGTCCAGGTGCGCGCGCAGGCTCTCGCCCGCCTTGCCCGGGATCTCGTCGGCGTGGCGGACGATCCCGTCCAGGGAGCCGTACTGCCGCAGCCACTTGGCCGCCGTCTTGGGGCCCACGCGGGGCACGCCCGGGATGTTGTCGGAGCTGTCGCCCACGAGGGCGAGCCAGTCCACGATCCGCTCGGGCGGCACGCCGAAGCGCTCCTCCACCGTGGAGCGGTCCAGGGTGCGGTTGCGCATGGTGTCCACCAGCACGATGCCGCCGTCCACGAGCTGGGCCATGTCCTTGTCGCCAGTGGAGACGATCACGGGCAGGCCCTGCGCGGCGCCGCGGCGCGCCAGCGTGCCGATGACGTCGTCGGCCTCAACGCCCGGGACCTCCAGGCGCGGCAGGCCCATGGCATCCACCAGCTCGCGCAGCGGCTCGAGCTGGGCCACGAGCTCCTCGGGCATGGGCGGGCGATTGGCCTTGTAGCGCTCGAAGAGCTCGTCGCGGAAAGTGCGTCCGGGCGCGTCGAAGACCACCGCCACCAGCTCCGGGTCGTAGTCCTTCAGCAGCCGCCGCAGCATGTTGGCCACACCGTAGATGGCCCCCGTGGGCTCGCCGCGGGAGCTGGTGAGCGGCGGCAGCGCGTGGAAGGCCCGGTACAGGTAGCCGGAGCCGTCCACGAGAATCAATGGCTTGCGTTCTGGCATGGCTCGGGCGGGCTCAAGGCGGGCCTGCGGGGCGCCGATAATCCGGGATGTGACGGGCCGGGCTGTGCACCCCGGCGGCACAGGTTAGCATAGCGGGCCCGGCCCTCTTCCGGAGACGAGCCGCGATCGCGCGGCGGAGGAGCGAGCGATGGACATGCCATCGAGCAAAGGCAATGGCAAGGCGGGGCATCCGAGCCTGATGCCCGTCAACGACACCCTGCTTACGCGCGAGTCCTGGAAGATCTTCCAGATCATGGCCGAGTTCGTGGAGGGCTTCGAGCGGCTCGCGCGCATCAAGCCCTCCGTGAGCATCTTCGGCTCGGCGCGCATCCCGCCCGGGCACCCCTACTACGCGCTCGCCGAGCGCATCGCGCGGCTGCTGTCCGATGCCGGCTTCTCGGTGGTGAGCGGCGGCGGGCCCGGCATCATGGAGGCGGCCAACAGGGGCGCCTATGCCGGCAAATCCCCCAGCATCGGCCTCAACATCGACATCCCCAAGGAGCAGACGCCCAACACCTATCAGGACATCTCGCTCCACTTCCGCCACTTCTTCTCGCGCAAGGTCATGTTCGTGAAGTACGCCTCGGCCTACGTGGTGCTGCCGGGCGGCTTCGGCACCCTCGACGAGCTGGCCGAGATCCTCACCCTGGTCCAGACCGGCAAGACGCGACGCATCCCCATCATCCTCGTGCACCGTCCCTTCTGGGAGGGCCTCATCGCCTGGTTCCGCGAGACCCTGGTGCGCGAGGGCACCATCTCCGCCGGGGACCTGGACCTGTTCGTGGTGCTGGACAAACCCGAGGACGTGGTGGAAGCTATCTTCGAGCATTACGAGCACCGGGGCTTCGAGCCTTCGGCGGAGGAGCAGGAGATCCTCCTCGAGCTCTGAGGCCCGCCAGCGCAGGAAGGATCACGTGCGACACACCGCCGCCGCCGCCGCGGCCCTGCTGGGGCTGTGGGCCGCCGGGGCCGCCGCCCAGGCGCCCGAAGCCGCGGCACCGCCTCCCCCGCCTCCAGCGGATGAGGGCGCCGGGGACGAGGCGGCCCCGCTCGACACCGAGGCGCTGGAGGGCCAGATCGTGATCCGCCCCCGCAAGGGGGAGCGCATCGAGGAGTACCGCGTCAACGGGCGCCTCTACATGGTCAAGGTCATCCCGCGCAAGGGGCCGCCCTACTATCTCATCGACAGCGACGGCGACGGCCATCTCGACACGCGCCGCGACGAGCTCGATGACGACATCGTGGTTCCGCACTGGGTCATCATCCGCTGGTAGCCGCGCCGTGAAGGTCCCCGCCCGCAAGCGCCGCTGAGGCCGTGTCGGTCTACACCCCCATCGGGCACGAGGAGCTCGCCGCCTTCCTGCGCGCCTACGACGTGGGCGAGCTCGTAGCCTACGAGGGCATACAGGACGGCATCGAGAACACGAACTACTTCGTCGACACCACGGCCGGGCGCTACGTGCTCACCCTCTTCGAGTGGCTGCCCGAGGCGGACCTGCCCTGGTTCCTCGACCTCATGGCCTTCCTCGCCGAGCGCGGCATCCCTTGCGCCCACCCCGTGGCTGACCGCGCAGGTAGCTACCTCCGCCGCCTCAAGGGCAAGCCCGCCGCCCTGGTGCAGCGGCTCGAGGGTCGCAGCGTCCCCCAGCCCTCGGAGGCGCATTGCCGCGCCATCGGCACGGCGCTCGCGCGCATGCATCTGGCCGGGCAGGATTTCCCCCGTGAACGCGCCAACGACCGCGGCCCGCGCTGGTGGCGCGAGACGGTGGACAGGCTGCGCGGCCGTATCGACGCCGATGACCTGACAATCCTCGAAGCGGAGCTGCGCTTCCAGTCGCTCTACCGCTTCCAGGACCTGCCGCGGGGCGTGGTCCATGCCGACCTCTTCCGCGACAACGCCCTCTTCGTGGGCGAGCGCCTCACGGGCATCATCGACTTCTACTACGCCTGCAACGACGTGCTGCTCTACGACGTGGCCGTCACCGTCAACGACTGGTGCAGCGACGCCGCCGGGCGCCTGGAGCCCGCGCGCACCCGTGCGCTGATCGGCGCTTACGAGCGCGTGCGTCCGCTCACCGCCATCGAGCGCGGCGCCTGGCCGGCCATGCTGCGGGCGGCGGCCCTGCGCTTCTGGCTCTCGCGCCTGCACGACCTGCACTTTCCTCGCCCGGGCGAGATCACCCACACCAAGGACCCGGACGTCTTCAGGCGCATCCTGCTGGACCGCATCGCCGAGCAGGAGCGCCTGCGCGCCGTGCTCACCGCGTAGCGGCGAGCACGCCGAGGGACGGGAGTCGAGAGGGGGGAGACGCGGGAGCCGCCTCCCGCCTGGAAGGGCTGAAAAATCGCGGAAGCTCTGAAAAATCCGATTTTTCAGGCCTTCCCCGCGGCCAGGGACGGCCGCGGGACGGCTCATGCACAGGGAAGTGCATGACGACACGCAAAAAATCGAGATGGACCGCGAAGCGCCCTCGCCCTGATCGATCCGCGCAGCGGATTGATCAGAGTATCCGCCTATAATGGCGCGGCCATGGGCCGCCATCCCGCCACTGCCGCCGCACGGAGGTCGCTCCGGTGAGGGCTGC
>Ga0256839_1001877_pt1 | contig 24627 bp, 28 predicted proteins | sample 354166metaG_FD_185968 | JGI IMG/M metagenome (GOLD analysis project Ga0256839, IMG submission 185968) | Hydrothermal vent microbial communities from Mid Atlantic Ridge, Atlantic Ocean - 354-166 | ecosystem: Environmental > Aquatic > Marine > Hydrothermal vents | place: Atlantic Ocean: Mid... | reverse complement strand
GTCCAAAAAGGGCGGCTCCTTGCTCCAGGCCGCCTTCTTGAGCTCCTCAAGGGCGATTCCCCGGTCCACCGCCCCGGCGGGAAGGCCCCCAAGCTCCGGGCTCTCCGGAAGCCCAAAAACGAGCGCCCGGTCGGCGGGGGGATGGGCTTCGAAGAGCTCGAGCGAGCGGAGCACCTCTTCGGCAAGGGCCTCCCCGCCCTCGGCCACCGGCCGGGTGAGGCGGCGAAACCCGAGCATGCGCCCCCCCTCGAAGGCGGCCAGGGTGTTCGCCACCGACTCCAGCACGAAAAACCGGAGCTCGCTCCCGTACCGCGCCCTCGCCGCCCGCCATAGCGGAAGCGGCCAGGGCTCGATCCGGCGGGCCCGGAGCCCCCGGGCCATCCGCCGGGCCACCTCCCGGGGCAAAGCGGCAAAAAGCACCCAGACCCGGGCCGGCCCCTCGGGCCGGAGGAGGTCGTAGTCCACCACCAGATCCAGGTCGCGGAAAAAGGGATTGCGCTGGGCTTCGGCGAGGATCGCCTCGTCCAGGGGAAAGCCCTCGAACGAGGGGAAAGGGGCCTCGTGCAAGAGCAAAAGCTCGGGGGAGAGCGAAAGGTAGACCGCTCCCCGCACCCGGTGCCGCGCGAGGGCCCGCCGGACCGCGAGGAAGAGCCGACCATAATCCGGCCGGCCCTCCTCGTTAACCACCCCCTCGCAGGGCTCCGCGTGGAGCGTGTGGGTGTAGAGGAAGAGCCGCTCGGGGGTGCAAAGAAGCTCGGGCATGGCGTTTCGGCCGCTATTTTACCCCGCGAAAACCGAGTGGGGCCGGCCTTCGCCGGCCCCGGGAGGAGAGGGGGATGGTGGAAGCTAGCGAACGTTCTTCCGCACGCAGAGCACCCGGTGGCTGGCGGGGTTGGAAGCCGCCTGGGTGCAGTTGGCATCGCGGTAGAGCAGCGCCACCTTCTCGCCGGCGTCGGCGCGGTTGTTGTTGTTGTAGTCCATGTAGACCTCGCCGCTTCGGAACTTGAGCTCGGCGGGTACCTCCTCCATGTAGCCCCGGATCTGGTTCCAGGTCGGCCAGTAGCGGTTGTTGGCGTAGAAGATGCTGCGGGCGGTGTTGATCGAGTTGAAGATCGCCTCGCGCTGGGTTTTCTTCGCCGCCTGCTCGATGTACATGAAACGCGGGATGGCAATCGCCGCCAGGATCCCGATCACCACGATCACGATCGCGAGCTCGACCAGCGTGAAACCCTTCTTACCCTTCATCCTTGGTCACCTCCTGCGTCCCCTACGGACGCCTTCAGCGTATCGAGCCGAACCCGGGGCACCATCACGCGACCGGGGGCCCCCCGATGGGGGCCCCCGTTTGGGGGATCCCTTTGAAGCTAGCCCTCCTTCCCCCAGATTTGCCGTATGAGCACGTAGGTGGCGAGCCACGCGCCGAGCGGGATGAAGACGAGCATCGCCCAGAGCTGGGCGTTGGTCATGCCAAACTCCTCCTTCCAGCCGGCGAAGGTGGCGACGAAGAAGAAGAAAAGCAGCCCCACGGTCACGCTGGTGCGCATGGGGTGCTGGCTGGGGAGTTCAAGGTAGCGCATCTTGGTTCTGCGGGTGTCGAGGAAGGGAAGGAGCAGCGCCACCAGCCCAAGCAACCCCGGAATCAGTACCCCGCCGATAAACTCGGAGGTGATGGCGGCGCCCCCGGGGAGGGGGATCTGCCATGAACTGGGAATCATCTGCAGTAAGCCGTATAGCCAGAGGAAGTACCATTCCGGCTTGAGCACGGGGGTGCTCGTACCCGGGGGACCGTACACCTCGACCGGGTGAGCGATGAGCGCCCCCGCGAGCAGGAAGAGCGATCCCAGGTAGAGCAGGAAGAGGATGCCCATCATCGTGGCCTGCATCGGAACCATCGGCACACCCAGAACCTTGCCGGGCGCCACCTCCTCGGCGTACCTGGGCTGGGTGTGCTTTTGCTTGATCATGATCAGGAGGTGCAGGCCGATGAGGGCCGCGAGCAGCAGGGGCAACCAGAGCACGTGGAGCGCGTAGAGGCGGGGCAGCGAGCGCAGCGAGGGGAACTCCCCGCCGAACATCAACTGGGCCAGCCAGTCCCCCAGGTAAGGGATGCTTTTGGCGATGCCGTACCCGATCTGGGTCGCGGTCACCGCGTACGCGTCGAAGGGAAGCGCGTAGCCGATAAAGGCAAGCACCACGGTGAGCCCGAGCAGCAATAGCCCGAGGATCCAGTTGATCTCGCGCGGCCGCTTGTAGGCTCCGGTAAGCAGGATACGGAGGAGGTGCAGGAAAACCGAGGCCACCATGATGTTCGCCGCCCAGTGGTGAGCGCTTCGGATCACCTTGCCAAAGGGCAGGGAGTCGATGTAGAGCACCGACGCGTAGGCGGCAGGCAGCTTCTCTCCGCGGTACTCGACCAGCCGGGAGGAGGGCTCGAAGTTCAGGGTCAGGAAGATCCCGGTGAGCACCAGCACGATAAAGGAGAAAAGGGCGATCTCGCCGAGGAAGAACGAATGATGCACCGGGAACGCCTTGCGCATGAACTTCTTGTTCAGGCGGTCCAGGTCAAGCCGTTCGTCGAGCCACCTGTAGACGCTCATCCTTCCCCCCTAGACCCGTGGGGCGCCCGATCGGCGCCAGGCCACGCCAACCGGCGAAAGGAAACCGCCGGCGGCGACCACCTCACCGTTTTCCACCTTGACCGGCAGCATGGGGAGCGGCCGCGGCGGGGGCCCGCCGATCACCCTGGCCCCTCTCCGGGGGTCGTAGATGCCCTTATGACAGGGACAGAGGAAGGCCTTCTGGTCGGCGAGCCACTGGCTTACGGTGCACCCGAGGTGGGTGCAGATGGCCGAGTAGACCGCCACCCCTTGGTCGGTGTTCTCCCGGGTTTCCTCGTCGTACTCGTCGGGCTGGAAGCGAATGATCATCGCCAGGTTGTTGCGCTCGCCGCTTTTGACCACCCCGGTATTCGGGTCCTTGGGCCAGGCGAGCACGAAAGGGCCGCCCAGGGGCAGCGCGTCCAGGGTGATGAGCTTGCCCTTGTCCGGTCCCTCGGCGATCACGAAACGGTCGCCCTCCTTGGGGGGTTCGGACTCGGGGGTGATCTCCTTTTTGGGTTTCAGCCCTCCGACCACGAAGAGGCTGGAAAGGGCCGCGAGCCCGAGCCCCGCACCCAGCGAGGCCTGCAGCACGGCCCTGCGGTTGGTCACCGTCTTGTCCGCCATTACCAGGGCACCTCCGAGTGTTCTTCCTCCACCAAGACCTCGTCGCCGAGGTAGTACTTCTTGTAGATCGCGAGCAAGACCGCTCCCACCAGCATCATCGCGCCAAAGACCGCACCCTGAGCAGCGGCGCTCACCGGCTCCACGGTGAGGTGGTGGAGCATCAGTCGGACGAAGAAGCCTCCGAGGGCGGCCTCGATCACCGCGAGCAGCACCGCCACCAGGGGCACCGCCGCGCCGGGGCTCGGTAGGCGGCGGCCGGGGCGGAGCTCCACGCCCTCCAGCCAGATCGAGAAGAAACCGATGAGCGCGTAGATCAGGAAGAGGGTCGCAAAGGTGATGAGCCCAATCTGACCCACCGTGAGCGCGTCCTCGTAGCCTCCACCCATGGCGGCGATGCGCCGGCCATCCAGATACGCGGACAGGTAAAGCGCCGCCGCTAAAAGCAGCGCGAAGAAGGGGCCCGTCGCGTCGTTTCGGTACATGCCCTCCCCCTAGCGGAGCGACTTGACCTCGTCCTCGCTCACCGGACCGAAGTCGTTGAGCTTGGCCCGCACAAAGCTCGCGACCGCCGCGATCTGGCGATCGCTGAGCTGGGCAAAGGAGGGCATCGCCCCCCTACCCCTCAGGATGATCTCGATCACCAGCTGCGCGTCCTCGAGGTTGGGGTTTCCTTTCAGCGCGGGGAAGAGCGGGGCCATGCCGGAACCGTCCGGCTGGTGGCAGGAGGCGCAGTTTTGCAGGTAGACCTGCTCGCCCTCGGCGAGGAGCCCTTCGTCCGCCGCCGGGGCCGTGGCCTCCCCGCCCCCGAGGAGCTTTTGCACCTCGTCCACCTCCACGCCACCAAAATGGTTGCCGAACTCGTTGCGGATGTAGGTAAGCAAGGCAGCCAGCTCCTCGGAGGAGAACTGCGGGAACGCGGGCATGCCGTTTCCCCCCTCGGTGATCATCTTGAGCGCCGCCTTCACATCGGCCACCACCTGGCTACCGGCGAGGGCAGGAAAGACGCCGGGAAGCCCCTTGCCATCGGGCTGGTGGCAGGAAGCGCAATTCGCGGCGTAGAGCTCCTTGCCTTGGTTGAAGAGCGCTTCGTTCACCGGCGCGCCACCCTCGCCCCGGGGCGCTTCGGCCTCGGCCTTCGCGCCACCCACGGCCATCTGGGCCGCGACCTTCTCGGCGGTGGGGCTCACCGCGAAGAAGACCCAGACCAGGGTCAGGACCAGCACGGTGGAGAGGACGTAAAGCCAGGCGGAAGCGCCCGCCGCTTCCTTGGGCTTTTCGTAGTCGCCCACGCGCACGTTGAACCGGACCTGGCCCCGCACCCGCTGACCCTCGTCGATCCCGTCCACGAAGGCGTCGGGGAGGTTGTCCACCTCGAAGGGGAGCTCCCGCTCCTCGCGGCTGCCGTCCTTGAAGACGGTGACGATGCGGAGGCGGTGCGCGCCGTCGGGGAGCGTACGGGTATCGAGTTCCACCTCGAAGGGCGGCTCGGTTAGGACCCGGATCGGCTCCTTGTCCTCGTCGACGTAAACCTCGATCCGCTCGACCTTTGGATTCATAACCCTCCTCCTAGCTCCTTGCCCAAGATAACAAAGGCGCGGGGAGGCCGCACCTTAGGGAAAACTTAGCCAAGGGCGCCCGGGTCAAATGTCCCAGGCGGCCCGGATCCGGGCCCGGCTTTCCGCAAGCTCAGTCCCGCCCCCCCGCACCTCGAAGGTGGCGGTCTCGGGCAGGCGACCGGGCTTTAGGCGGGAGAAGGGGATACCCCCCGCGCCTACCGGGAGGTGCCGGTCCCGGTCCCCCGGGGTGTCGTTGAGGTGGAGGTGGAGGAGCCGGTCCCCGAGCCGGTCGAGGTAGGCCTGGACCCGCTCCTCGCCGCCCTCGACGAAGGCGTGGCTAAAGTCGAGGCAAAAGCCGTATTCCGGAAAGCGCGAAAGCAGCCGGGCGAGCTCCTGTGGCCCTTGGAGGAGGTCCCGCTCGTCGAGGGCGAGGTTTTCGAGCGCCACCGGGAGGGGAAGGGGGCGGAGCGCCGAAAGCGCCTCCTCCAGCCGGGCCCACGCGGCCTCCACCACCAGGGGATGGCGCACCGGCACGCTCCCCGTGTGCAAGACCGCGACCCGTGCCCCCACCCCTTCGGCGAAGGCGAGGCCGTCCCGGGTGCGCTCGAGCGCCACCCGGAAGCTCTTCGGGAAGAGGGAGGCGAGGTTTAAGTCGGCGAACGGGAGGTGAACGGTGAGGGGGACGCCGTAGCGGCGGGAGAGCGCCCGGATCTCCTCCGCTCCGGGAAGCGCGGGCACCGCCTCGAAGAGGTCGAAGGGGAGCTCGAGCCCCATCCCGAGCTCAGCGGCCAGGCGGAAGGCCGCCTCCATATCGAGCTGCTCGGCGTCGAGGGGGCTGAAAAAGAACTTCACCGCGCCTCCAGCGCCTTCCGCTGGGCCTCTTCGAGCGCCACCTTGGGGTCCACCCCGCCCTTCACGCTCTTCTCCAGGGCCTCCTCGAGGTAGACCCGCCAGACCACGAACTCCGGCACCCGCGGCCGGGGCACGGCGTGGGCGAGCTGCTCGAAGGCGGCCTTGCGGTAAGGGTTTTCGGCGTAGAACTTCTCGAGGTAGCGAAGGGCGCTTTTTCGCACCGGCACGTAGTAGCTCGCCTCCACCCAGCGGGCGATGTTCTCGGGGCGCATCAGAAACTTCCAAAACGCCACCGCTCCCGATACCTGCTCGGCGCTCGCCCCCTTTAAGACCACCAGCTGAGCCCCGCCGAAGGGCACCTTACCGCCCGGCTCCCGGGGCACCGGGGCCACCCCCAGGTCGAAGGCGAAGGAGTAGTTCTCGGCCGCCGGCCAGTTGGCGATGGAGGCAAAGACCATCATTCCCTTGGTGCGGACGAAGTCGAGGAGGGCGAACTGGGCCTCGGCGAGCCGGCGCGGGATCAGGGCGCGGGCCCGGGCCATGCGGTGGAGCATCGAAAGCGCCTCGACCGCCTCCTTGGAATCGAAGTTCGGCTTGCCGTCCTCGGTGACCAGGCTCCCGCCCCGGCTCGTCACCATGGCCTCGAAGGTCCAGGACTCGAGCACCGCGATGTACCCCTTCCGCCGCCGGTCGGAGAGTCGCCTCGCCGCCGCCTCGAACTCGGCCCAGTTCCCGGGGGCGGCCACCCCCCGGGCCCGGAAGGCGCTCGCGTTGTAATAGAGCACCGGGGTCGAGGTGTTGAAGGGCAGGCCGTAGCGCCGCCCGTTCATCACCCCGTAGGCCCAGGCCGCGGGGTAGAAGTCGGCGATCGTCTTCTCGTCGAGGCCGAGCCGCCCGTCGAGCGGCACCGCCCGACCCTCGGCCACCAGGCGGGGGAAGAAGGCGATCTCGGCCTGAAAGAGCACCGGCTGGGTGCCGGTTCTCAGGGCGGCGATCAGCCGGGTCTCGGCCTCCCGGTAGTCGCCGACGTAGCGGGGGACCACCCGGTACTCCGCCTGTTCGGCGTTGAAGGCCTCGGCGAAGGCCTCGATCTGGCGCCCGGCGGGCCCGTCCATCGCGTGCCAGAAGGGTATCTCGACCTGGGCCAGGGCAAACCCGAAGAGGAAGACGAGGAAGAAAAGCTTCCGCATGGTTCCTATCCTTTCACGCTTCCCTCGAAGGTTTCCACGATCCTCCGCTCGAAGAGCAGGTAGAGGAGGAAAAGGGGCAGGGTGGAAAGAAGCGCCGCCGCCGAGAGCAGCCCCCAGTCGGCGGGGTAGCGGCGGGCGAGGTCGGCGATCCAGACCTGGAGCGTCCAGTAGCGCTCCCCCACCGCCACCCGGGGAAAGAGGACCAGGTTCCAGTGGGCGGCAAAAGCCAGCACCCCGGCGGCCACCAGGTTGGGAAAGACCAGGGGCGCGACCACCGAGAAAAGGATCCGCCCCTCGCCGGCGCCGTCGATCCGGGCGGCCTCGACCAGGGAATAGGGCAGGGACCGCATCGCCTGGTAGACGAGGAGCACGGTGAAGGGGCTCGCGAAGAAGGGCAAAAGCAGCGCCCAGGGGGTATCGAGCAGCCGGAGCTGGTGCAGGACGCCAAAAAGCGGCACCAGCAAGAGCTCCGCCGGAATCGCCAGGGTGAAGAGGAAGACCGCCCATAGCCGCACCCCGTTCCATAGCGCGTAGGCGGCGAGGAGCGCGGTCAAGACCTGGGCGAGCGCCACCGCCCCGGAGACCCAGAGGGAGAAGAAAAGCCTCGGCCAAAACCCCTCGGGGGCGAGTTTCCTGAGGTTTTCGAGGGTGAACCCGAATCCCGAGAGGACGTCCCCGGAGTAGACGATCTCCGGGGGCAAAAAGGCGGCGTAGGCCATCCAGAAAAAGGGCAGGAGCACGGCGAGGACGATCCCGAAGACGAGCGCGTGCCTCATCGCTCCTCCAAGAGCTTGCCCTGGGCCAGGGCCACCAGCAGGGTGAGGACGAGGAGCACGGCGGTGGCGGCAGCGGCGTAGCCCAGGCGGAAGTTCTCGAACCCGAGCTCGTAGACGAAGTAGCCGAGCACCCGCGTGGCCCCGTAGGGCCCGCCCCGGGTGAGGAGGAAGACGGCGACGTAGGACTGAAGGGCGAGCACCGAGCCCACCACCAAAAGGAAGAGCACCGCCGGGCGCAAAAGCGGGAGGACCACGTAGCGGGTGACCTCGAAGGGCCTCGCCCCGTCCACCCGGGCGGCCTCGACGAGCTCGGAGGGAATCGCCTTCAGGTGGGCGCTCACCACCAAGACCCCGTAGCCGAGGTAGCGCCAGAGGGTAAACGCCACCACCATCGCCATCGCCCAGAAGGGCTCTTGGTCCCAGGCGGGAATGGGCAAAAAGGCGGCGAGCGCCCCGTACTCGGGGGCGAGCAGGGTGTACCAGGCGGTGCTCGCCGCCCCCACGGTAACCAGGCCCGGCAAAAAGAGCGCCCCCTTGACGAACCGCTCGTACGGCTGCCCCTCGATCAAGAAAGCGATCAGGATCGAGAGCAGGAGAAAGCTCGGCAAAACCCAAAGGGCGAAGAGGAAGGTGGCCTTCGCGCTTTGCCAAAAGAGCGGGTCGGAAACGAGCTCGGCGTAGTTTTTCAGCCCCACCGGCTCCGGCGCCCTTAGCCCCGACCAGCGCCAGGTGGAAAAGCGCACCACCTCGAGGAAGGGGTAGAAGAAAAAGACCCCGAGGAACCCGAGCGCGGGCAGGGCAAAAAGCCCGTGCTCGAGCCGGCGGAGCCGGGTACCCCTCACCACAGGTAGAGAAGGGCGGCGTAGAGCCCGAGCCGGTCGTCGGCCCCGAGCTCGAGCGCGAGCGCCTCCGCGGGGTAGGCGCGCACGCCCACCCCCCAGGCGAGCCGGAAGCCCCGGAGGTAGCCGGGGCCGGCCTGGGCGTAAAGGGCTAGGGGTAGGGGGGCGTCGAGCTCGAGCCCGCCAGCGAGCCCAAAGGAAAGGCCGAGGCCTGCCCCAGACGCGTCCTTTACCCCATCGAGCCGCGCGAAACCGCCGACCTCCCCGAAGGCGGGCCCCACCGCCAGGCCGGGGAAGACCAGCACCCCGAGGTTCAGGTAGCCGCGCAGGTCCTTAAAGTCCGGGTCCGCGGCCAGGTAGAGGCTCGCCCCGCTCTCCAGGCCCAGCGGGGCGAAGGGTAGCGCCATCCCCGCCACGACCACCCCGGCCCCGGGGTGGCGGTAGCCGAGACCGAGGGCGTTTTCGGGAAAGGGGGGAGACACGGCGAGACCGATGCCCCAAAGCAAAAGCCCCCAGATGATTCGCTTCATCCCCTTGATGATACCGAACCCCCTTCCATTTCACGGAGGAAGCAAGGGATAGGCTTGAAGCATGGACGACGCCGCCCTCGCCAAGCTCCTCCGGCATGCCCGCACGATCGCCGTGCTCGGGGCCCACAAGGACCCGGCGCGCCCCGCCCACTACGTGCCCGCCTACCTCTACCAAAGGGGCTACCGGATTCTCCCGGTCAACCCGCGCTTTGCCGGGGAGGTCCTCTTCGGCGAACGGGTGCGCGCCGATCTCGGCGAGATCCAGGAAGCGGTGGAGATCCTCGACGTCTTCCGTCGGGGGGAGGCGCTCCTCAGCGAGGTCGAGAAGATCCGATCCCTCGCGCCCGGGGTGGTCTGGCTGCAGCCGGGAGCGGAGCACCCGGGGCTCGAGCACGCGCTCAGGGAGGCCGGCCTCCCGGTGGTGGCGGGGCGCTGCCTGATGGCCGAACACCGGAGGCTCCTGGGTGAGGGCGGCTGATCGCGAGGCGCTCCTTCGCTGGTACCGAAAGCACGCCCGGGACCTCCCCTGGCGCAGGACGCGCGACCCCTGGGCGATCCTGGTCTCGGAGCTCCTTTTGCAGCAGACCCGGGTGATCCAGGCCGAGCCCTACTACCGGCAGATCCTCGCCCGCTTTCCCCGCCCCGAAGACCTGGCGCGGGCCGAGTTCTCCGAGCTCCTCACGCTCTGGCAGGGGGCGGGGTACTACCGGCGGGCCGAGTACCTGCACCGGGCCGCCCGGGAGATCGCCGAACGGGGTTTTCCCCGGAGCTTCGAGGGTCTTCTCGCCCTCCCCGGGGTGGGGCGCTACACCGCCGGGGCGGTGGCCTCGATCGCCTTCGGCGAGCCGGTCCCGGCGGTGGACGGGAACGCGCGGCGGGTGCTCGCCCGCTACTACGCCCTGGAGGATCCGAGCCGGGCTGAGCTCGAGGCCCGGGCGGCGGCGATCCTCGACCGCGAGGACCCGGGCAGCTGGAACCAGGCCTTAATCGAGCTCGGCGCCACCCTCTGCCGCCCGCGGAGCCCGGACTGCGCCGCCTGCCCCCTTCGCGCGGGCTGCCGCGGGAAGTCGGCTCCGGAACGCTACCCCGCTCCCCGTTCCCGAAAGGCGAAAGCGTGGCGGCTCTTCGCCCTGTACCTCGAGGGACCGGGGGGCCCGGTGCTGGAAAAGCGAACCCGCGCGCCCTGGCGCGGGCTTTTTAGCCTTCCCCTGGATGAAAGCCGCGAGCGGCTCCTCGCCCGCTATCGGGTGAGCGAGGCCCGCGCTCTCGGAACGCTCCGCTACGCCCTCAGCCACCGCCGGATCGAGGCAACCCTGCTCCACGCCCGGGGAGCCTGGCCCGGCATCGACCCCCAAAGCGTCCCCCTAAGTACCTTCGCCCGTAGGCTCCTCGAGCTCGCCGAGCAAAAGCTCGCCGAGCCGGAACCCGGCGAGGCTCTCCTCACGGTAGCTCCGGCCGCCGCTGGTGCAGGCACCGACGGCGTAGAGCCCGAAAAGCCGGGGTAGGCGGAAGGTGTTCGGATCCCACTCCCCGTCGGCAAACCGGTAAAACCGCACCCGGTAGCCGGGCGCCCCCCGGAAGGGCGGTGCCTGCTGTTCGGCCGGGGCGAAGGCGAAGCCGTGGGCCTTCAAGTCCTCGAAGAGGTCGTCGTAAGCGGCCTCCCCGAGCCGCCCCGCGGGCTCCTCGATCTGGCCCACGGAGAGCCGGGCCCCGAGGAAGGTCCCCACCGCGAGCACGACCCTTCCGGCGCGATAGGAGGGTCCCTCCCAGGTCCTCACCCCCACCACCCGGCCCTCCTCCACCCAAAGGGCGGTGGCGGTGGCCTGGAGAAGGTGGAGCCGGGGCCGCTCGGCTTCGAGCCGCCACTTGGCCCGGGCGTGGAGCAAAAAGGGGGGCAGCCCCTCGTCGTACACCTCCCCAAAGAGCGTTCCCTCGGCGGGCGGATGGGCCACCGGGGTTACGGGAAGAAAAAGCGAGTCCAGGCTCTGGGTGAGAAGCAGCACCCGCCGTCCGGACCGGGCCAGCCGGTAAGCGACCTCGCTGCCGGCGAAGCCCGCTCCCACCACCAGAACCTCGTAGCCCTCCACCCTGGAGATTTTACTCGCGCACCGGGCCGAGCACCGGCAACCCCGCGGCGAGCCGGAAATAGAGGAACTCCCGCCCGGTGTAAAAAAGCCCCCAGCGCTCCCGCCCGGCCCAAAGGAGAAGGCCATAGGGCGGGCGGAGGAGCGGCTTTCCCGCGGGCTCGAGCACGTTGGTGTAGTAGCGCCGCTCGTCGTAGACGACGAGGATCTCGCCGTCCTCCTCGGACCGGGAAAGCGCCTCCCAGACCACCCTCCGGGCCCCCCGCTCGTCCACCACCTCGGCCACCGCCGGACCGAGCCGGGCGTAGAGGCCGGAAAGCGGTGCCCGGAACTCGCAGAGCACCCCGGCGGGGGCGTGGAGGAGACGGGCGACCGGGTTCTCGTAGACCTGGCCGGCGATGGCCTCGCGCACGAGCTCGAGGGCAAGCGCGTAGCGCGGCGGAACCTCGGGGGAAAAGAGCGCGAGCTCAAGCACCCTTATCCCCTATAAAGAGCCCGGCGAGCCCCCCCGTCAAGAGCCGGACCTTGGGGGTAAAACCCGCCGCCCGCATCATCTCGGCCACCTTCCCGGGCTCGGGAAAGCGCTCCACCGACTCGGGGAGATAGCGGTAGGCCTGGGGATTGCCCGAGAGCAAGCCCCCGATCGCCGGCAGGACCCGGTGGTAGTAAAACCGCACCAGGTGCCCGAACGCCCCCCTCGGCGGCGGGGGAAACTCGAGGATCACCGCCCGCCCGCCGGGGGCGAGCACCCGGTAGAACTCCCGGAGCCCGGCCTCGTAGTCGGCGAAGTTGCGAAAACCGAAGGCCACCGTCAGCGCGTCGAAGCTGCCGTCGGGAAAGGGCATCGCGAGCGCGTCGCCCTCGACCAGGGTAAGCTCCACCCCGGCCCGCGCCGCCTTCTTCCGCGCCCGGCGCAGCATCCGGGGGGCGAAGTCGAGCCCCACCACCTCGGCCTCGGGCGAAAGCCGCTTCAAGAGGATCGCCAGATCCCCGGTTCCGGTGGCCACGTCCAGAATCCGCCCCGGCCCCTTGGCGAGGGCGGCCTCGGCGGCGGCCTCGCGCCAGCGGCGGTCCACACCGAAGGAGAGCAGGCGGTTTAAAAGATCGTAGCGAGGCGCGATCTCGTCGAACATCTCACGTACCCGGCGGGGATTCCGGTGGTTCGGGTCCACGGGCGCATCTTACGGCGGGAACTGGCGTAAAATAACCCCCCGTGAGCCGCGCCCTCATCCCCCTGGCAAGCCTGCTCTTTGCCCTTCTCGCGGCGGTAAGCCCCTGGTTCGTGATCAAGCGCGCCTTCGGGGGTAAGGGGGTGCTCCTCGCCCCCTTCGGTCTGGTCAACCCCGGAGCCACCCGCGTGCCCGAGTTCGATCTGGGCTGGGTCCCGCTGGCGTTTTGGGTCTGGGTGGGGCTCGCCCTTTTCGCGAGCCTCGCTTACCTCTTTCTGAAGGGCCGGACCCGGGCCCGGGCGCTCTATCTCCTCGGGGGGCTTGGGCTTTTGCTCTTCGCCCTGGAGGCTTACGCCTTCTACCGCCAGGTGGCCGAGGTCAACGCCGCCGCCCTCGAGGCCGGCGCCCGGAGGCCGCCCTTGAAGCGCTACTCGCTCTCGCTCGGGCTCTACCTCCAGTTCGCTTACGCCCTTTTCCTCTTCGTTCTCGCGCGGATGCAGACCCCAGGGGGGGCCGGGCTTTTGGTCCGCTACCGCGGGGTGGTGGTCCCGGCGGTGAGCCTTTTGCTCGCGATGGTGGTGGGGGGCGTCTTGGTCTGGCTCCTGCGGCCGATCCCCGGGCTCCGGGAGCCGCTTTCCACCTACGGCTACCTGGTGGCCAAGCTCGACCTCGTCACCTACACCTTCCAGCTCCTCTTCGGCCCGCTGCTCACCCTCCCGGGCCTCTTCCAGTCGGCGCTGATCGCAACGCCCCTGATCTTCACCGGGCTCAGCGTGGCCTTCGGTTTCAAGGCGGGGCTTTTCAACATCGGCGCCCCGGGGCAGCTGATCATGGGGGCGGTCTTCGCCATGTTCGCCGGGCTCTACCTGCCCGGACCCAAGTTCCTGGTGCTTCCGGCGGCGATCGCCGCCGCCGCTTTGGGCGGCGCCCTGTGGGGGGCGATCCCGGGCTGGCTTAAGGCCCGCTTCGGGGCCCACGAGGTGATCAACACGATCATGATGAACTACGTCGCCCTCTCGGTGATGCTGCTGCTGCTTTCGAAGAACGAGTGGTCGTTCTTCGGCCGCACCGTGCACTTCCCCTTCAAGGCCCCGGGCTACGAGCCGAAGAGCCTCGAGATCAGCGAGGCCGCCCGGATCCCGCTTTTCCTGAACCTGCTTGGCTTTAAGGGGGCGGGACCCGGGGAGCTCTCGCTCGCGCTGCCGCTTGCGTTCTTGCTCCTCCTCCTCGGCTACTACCTCTTTTTCAAGAAGCTCGAGCTCGGCCCCCGCGTCCTCGCCTCGCTGGCGGCGGCGATGGCCGGCTACCTGGTCGGCGGGCTGCTTCCCGGCATCCCCGCCCAGGTGGGGGCCGACCTCGCCTCGGTTCGTCTGAATGGCGCCTTCTTGATCGCGCTCTTTTCGGTCGCCTTCTACAACTTCTTCATGTGGCGCACCAAGTATGGCTACGAACTCCGGGCCGTGGGGCTCGCCCCCAAGGCGGCGGAGTACGCCGGGGTCAAGATCGCCCAAAAACTCGTCCTCACCATGGCGATCGCCGGCGCGCTGGCGGGACTCGCCGCCACCCACTACGTGCTCGGCGGTGGCATCGACGAGTACCGCTTCAAGCAGTCGATTCCCTACAACGTCGGTTTCGACGGGATCGCGGTGGCCCTGATGGGGCAGAACACCCCGATCGGGGTCACGCTCGCCGCCGGTCTCTTTGGCGTGCTCCTCACCGGCGGGCTCCAGCTCAACCTGCAGCTCGGGATCAGCCGCGAGCTCGTCTTGGTGCTCGAGGCCCTGATCGTGCTCTTTATCGCCGCCGGCGGCTTCCTGCCCCGCTACTTCACCGACCCCCTGCTCGCCGCCGAGTTCCTAAAACGGCTCGCCCCCACACGGGAAAAGGAGGTGGACTAAGTGGATATCCTCTCCACCGCCTTCCTGGTCGCCCTGATCGCCGGGGCCCTAAGGCAGACCACCCCGCTCCTCTTCACCGCCCTCGGCGGCATGTTCAACGAGCGCTCGGGCGTGGTCAACATCGCGCTCGAGGCGATCATCAACTTCGGCGCCCTGGCGGCGGCGGTGACGGTCCAGCTGGTCGAGGCCCCCTACCTGGCCCAGGACCCCAACGTCCGCATCTGGTGGATTCCCTGGGTAGGGGTCCTGGCGGCGATCGTCGCCGGGGTGATCACCGCCTGGATCCACGCGGTGGTCACGATCCGCTACCGGGCCGACCAGATCGTCTCCGGCACCGCGATCAACATGCTCTCCTTCGGCCTACCCTCGATCGTGCTGCTCTTTCTCTACCAAAACACCACCGCCAGCCAGGAGGTGGTCCACCGCATCCTGCCCATCTCCTCCTACCTCCCCTTCCTGCAGGACTTCTTCGCCACGCCCCTCGGCCGGATCCTGGACCAAAGCCCCCTCGTCTACCTCGCCTTCGTGCTGGTGCCCGTCACCTACTTCGCCCTTTTTAAGACCCCCTGGGGCCTAAGGCTCCGCTCGGTGGGCGAGCACCCCGAAGCCGCCGACTCCCTCGGGATCAACGTCTTCCTGATGCGCTACCAGGGGGTGTTGCTCTCCGGCGTGCTCGCGGGGATCGCCGGCGCCTACCTCTCGATCGACCAGATCAACCAGTTCATCCGGATGATGGCCGCCGGCCGCGGCTTCATCGCGCTCGCCGCCTTGATCTTCGGCAAGTGGCACCCCTTCGGCATCCTCGGGGCCACGCTGCTCTTCGGCTTCGCCGAGGCCTTCCGCATCCAGATCGAGGGGGCCGGGGTGCTGCCCTCGCCGATCCTGCAGGCCTTCCCCTACGTGCTCACCATGCTGGTGCTCGCCGGCTTCATCGGCCGCGCCCGGCCGCCCGCCGCGATCGGCAAGCCCTACGAGAAGTAGCGGTAAGGTAGGGGCGATGCTGGGCAAGGACGCGATAAAGCGGCCGGTGATCACCGCCGGCCCGGAGGCGGCCCCCTACGGGGCCCGCTGGGGAATCAAGGAACACCCCCTGCCCTGCGACGCCAAGGTCCACGAGGCGATGGCCCGCCCGGCACTCCCCGCCGACTCCCTGGACCCGGCGATGCGGGAGGAGAAGATCGGGTGCCTGCCGGTGCTCGAGGGCCAGGAGCCGGTCGGCATTATGACCGGCATCGTCCTCACCGGCACCACCCGGCCGGGCGCGCTTCCCCTCCCCGACCGCCCCGGCGAGTTCACCCGGCGCACCGCCTTCTTCGCCGAAAAAAAGACCAACATCCACCCGGTGGTGGACGGCCGGGCGATGAACGTGCTCCGGGTGGAAACCCTCGAGACCCGCCCCCCGGCCGGGGAGCTCCGTACCCGGAGCTTTGAGTTGATCCGGCCGCCCGAAAAGCCATGATCCCGGTAATCTATTCCCCCCGCTACCTGACCTACGACTTCGGTCCGGACCACCCCTTCACCCCGCGCCGGCTCGAGATGTTAACAAGCCTGCTCGAAGCGCTCGGGGAGCGTCCCTCATGGATCGAGCCCGAACCCGCCTCCCGGGAGGAGGTGCTGAAGGTTCACGCCGAGCGCTTCGTCCGTCGGGTGGAGGCGGCGAGCCGGGGAGAGGGCGGCGCCGAGCTCGCCCATTACGGCCTTGGCACCGGCGACACCCCCGCCTTCCCCGGGATCGACGAGGCCGCCCGCGCCCTCGTCGGGGGCACCCTCGAGGCCGTCCGGCGGGTAGCCACCGGAAAGACCCCCAGGGCGCTTCAGCTTGGCGGCGGGCTCCACCACGCCCAGCGCGACCGGGCCTCGGGCTTTTGCGTCTACAACGATCTCGCGATCGCGATCCGCTGGGCTCTGGACGAAGGCCTCCGGGTGGCTTACGTGGACCTGGACGTCCACCACGGCGACGGCGTTCAGTGGATCTTCTATCACGAGCCCCGGGTGCTCACCGTGAGCCTGCACGAGTCGGGTCGCTACCTCTTCCCCGGTACCGGGGAGGTGCAGGAACTCGGCGGCGGCGACGCGGTTGGCACCAAGCTCAACCTGCCGCTCGAGCCCTTTAGCGGCGACGAGAGCTGGATCGAGGCCTTCGAGGCGGTGGTGCCGGGAGCGCTCGCGCGCTTCCGGCCCGACCTGATCCTGGTCCAGTCGGGCGCCGACGCGCATCACCAGGATCCCCTCGCCGACCTCCTGCTGACCACCCGGGCCTATCGCCACGCGTTTTCCCGCCTGCTCGAGCTCGCCGAGGCCCACGCCGGCGGCCGCATCGTCTTCACCCTGGGGGGCGGCTACTCCCTGGACGCCACCCCCCGGGTCTGGGCGCTGCTTTACTTCCTGTTGCAGGGAAAGGAACCCCCGGAAGAGCTTCCCCCGGCCTGGCGGGAGGCCTGGCGGCAGCGGCTGGGCATCCGCCTGACGGAAACCCTGGAGGACCGCACGCGTCCAGCCGAACCGGACGCGGTCGCGCTCCGCAACCGGGACGCGATCCGCAGGCTGCGCGCGCTCGCGGATCTCTACGCCGGGCGCAGCCGGCCGTCATAGAGCCGGAACCGCCGCCGCGCCCGTTCGGCCACCGCGGGGTCGTGGGTCACCACCAGCAGGGTTCTCCCCTCCCGGTGGAGCCGATCGAAGAGCTCAAGCACCCTTTTCCGGCTCCCGGAATCGAGAAAGGCGGTGGGTTCGTCGGCCAGAAGCACGGGGGGATCGTTGGCGAGCGCCCGGGCCAAGGCAACCCGCTGGCGCTCCCCGCCGGAAAGCCGGAACGCGCGAAAGGAGGCCCGGTTCGATAGCCCCACGAACTCGAGCAGCTCCGCTGCCCTGCGCCGCCATACCCGGCGCGGCCAGGGCCCGTACCGCATGGGAAGGATCACGTTTTCCAGCGCGGTCAGCTCGGGCAGCAGATAACCCCCCTGGAGCACGAAGCCAAACGTCCTGGCCCGCAGCGACGCCCGCTCCCGGCGACCGAACGAGGCGGTGTCCCGGCCCTCGAGCCGGTACATCCCGCCGCTCGTGGACTCCACCAGGCCGATCACCATGAGCAGGGTGGTTTTTCCCGATCCCGAGGGGCCGGTAATCGCCAGGTAGTCGCCCGGGGATACCTTAAGATCCACCCCAGAGAGCGCCGCCACCGGACCCTCGGGGCCCCTGTAAGTGCGGCTGACCCCGGAAAGCTCGATCACAGCGGCCCCTTCTCCACCAACCTCCGGGCCGGATGGGTACCGGCGAGGAGGAACGTCGCCCCGACCCCGGCAACCACCAGCAGCCACGCGAGCGCTCCGGCCAGGGCCCAAGCCGGCGCGCCCCCCAGCCAGCCCCCAAGCAGGGCGCCGATCGCCCCGGGAAGGCCGAATATCCCCATCGAAAGGCGCAACGCCTCGCCCACCCGCGCCCGCGGGCTAGCCCCGAACAGCTCGGAAAGGGCAAGCCGGGCCCGCCATGCGCCGAGCACTTCGCCGCCCAGAAAGACGAGCGCGATCACGCCAAGCAACAAAACCCCCACCAATCCCTGGGTCATGCGGCCGGCCAGCTCCCGGTACTCCGCCAGCCTGGCCTCGCCGGCCTGGGCGACCCGGCGGGCCTTAAAGGGGCGCGCTTCGGGAAAGCGGCGGGAGAGCCAGGTCGCGATCGCCTGAGCATGCAAGCCCGCAGGATCCAAGACCGCAAGGACCACCGCGTGAAACGGCCGCCCCCCCCAGCAAGCCCCCTGGGCGTCCAGCCAGACCCAACCGGGAGGAAGCCGCGGGCTTCCAGGCACTCCCGGCACCCCCGCGGCGCGTCCGGTCACCCGACAGGGGGGGAGGGCGACGGGCCCGAGCGCCAACGAAACCTCCTTGCCGTAGAGATCGGCGTGGGTCTCGGTGACCACCATACCCCGCCCGTCCCCTACCGAGAGTTCGATTCCCACGGTCTCCCAGTACTTCCCGAGGCTCACGATCGTGCCCACCCTTCGCCGCTCGCCGGTTGCGAGCTCGAGCTCGGCGCTGGGAAACCGCGCGACCAGGGCCATGGGAACCTCCGGCCAGCGCCGGACGAGCTCCGCGAGCGTCTCCGCTCCCAGCCGCCGGACCGGCCGCCGGTCTCCGGGATGGAACTCGGGCGCGACCTGGTAAAGGGCGGGCCCCGCTCGCGCGATCCAGGCCTGGATCTCCGTGCGCGCGCGGGAACCCGACGCCAGCGAGAAGGCAAGCGTTCCCAACGCCAGGAAGACGACCGCGCCGGCCAGTCGCGCGGTGGCCCGGCTTCGGGGCAAGGCGGCGGCGGCCCTGAGCGCGTGGTACACGCCGGTCTCCAAAAGTCCCCGGGCCACCGCCGCCGTCACCGACGCAAGGAGTAGAAAACCGACGGCAACGATCGCTCCAACCGCCAGCGGGTCCGCTTCCCCGCCGGCGAGGACGAGGCCGAGCGCCGCCCCGATCAGGTAGGCGAGCCCGGCCCACGCCGCCGGAACCGCCAGCGCCCGGGCGAACAGTCCCGCCGGGTCCGCCCCGAGGAGGAGGAGCAAGAAGCGCCGGGAGGCCCCCCGGCGGACGGCGAGGTAGGCGGCCGCCCCCGCCACCAGCACACCGAAAGCGGCGGCCAGGGCAGCGGTTCCGTATCCCGCCCAGAAAAGCCCCCGGAGCAGGGGATCGCGGAGGCGGGCGCGGTCCGGGTGCAAAAGCGCCGGACCGGGCTCAAGCCTCACCCCCTCCGGAAGCAGGTCCCGCGCCCGCGCCCAGCGCTCGACCCTGCCGGCGAGCGCGCCCGCGGGTCCCCGGGTCCTGAGCGCGAGCGTGAAGACCCGTACCGGAGGGGACCAGGTCGCGAGCATGTCCTCGTCAGCGACCACCAGCCAGGGGCCGGGACCGCGGTAGCTCCCGGTGACCGGCAGGCCCCCGGGCGATCGCCCAAGCGCCCCCGGCTCCGGCCGGAGCGCCCCGCCGACCTCGACCCTGCCGGAGCGCAACGCGATCCCCGCGTATTCCAGATAAGCGGGAGAGACCAGGCGATAACCCTCAGGGGGGCCCTGGCCTACGACGCGCAAAACGCCGCTGGCCCATGCCACCGCCTCCACTCCAGGCGCCTCCCGCAGCGCGGCGAGCGCCTCGGGGGACCAGGCGGGCAGCGCGTATCGCTCCCCGGCCAGGGTCGCCACCAGGTAATTCCCAAGGCCGCGGGCGGCGACCTCCCGGCGCCACGCTTCCCGCGCCCCCGCCCCCTGGCCCGCGGTCCACGCCACCAGCAAACCGGTGACCAGGGCGACCGGGATCAGGAACGCGTGGCGCGCTAGCAGGTGCCGCACTCGCTCGCCCCGGTTTGCCAGGTGTCGTATACCACCGCGCCGTCGCACACCACCCAGTAATGCACCTGCTCGTACCAGCGTCCGAGGGTCTGTCCACCGATGCGCTCGCCCACGCTGCAGCCGTAATGTTCGCTGTAGTAGTGCTGGCACTCGGCAAGCCCCGGGGCGCCCAGCGCCAAGACCCCCAATGGCAGTACCGTCCGAGCAAGCCTCATCGCGATCCTCCTTTCCGCTACCTGGGCACCGGTCCGGTCAGCTCCCGGACCTTGTGCCAAAACGCCGAGAAGTCCGGACGCGTGCCCACGCGCCAGCGCCGGGGCAGCAGGGGGTTGCGGTAGGGATCGTGGAGCACCCGGTCCCCTTCCAAAAGCGCCGCCGCCGGCGCGGTGAAGACCCACCACCACCGTCCCAGATCGTTCTCGTCCATCATCCGGTAACGCACGATCCGCAAGCGCGGGTGCCGCGGAAGCGCCTTCCCGAAGAGCTTGGCCAGGGGATCCCCGCCGGACCGGGAACCGCACACCGGGCCCTCCGCTATCGGTGCCTGCCGCCCAAAGCGCCGGTTCCAGATGCGCACCGCGCGGCAGGCAGCCTCCCCGCTCTCGTCGAGCACCATCACGTTGAGGGCGAGGGCGGGACGCTCGTCGAGAAGACGCGGGGCCTCCCTGATGAGGTCACGGGCAAGCTCGTCGCAGGGCCAGCACCCGGGAAAGAGGTTAACCACGAGCGTGTACCTTTGCCCCCGGATCATCGCGGGCAGCCAGCGAGGCACGGACGCTCCGGGCACGAGTTCGCCCGCGCTCGCGGCCGCGACGCGATCCCAGGCCCCCTCCGAGGCCGCCGCCACCTGCGCCTCAAAGGCGAGCCATCGCCTGAGACCGAAGCCGCCCAGCTTATCCCGCACCTTCCCCGCGCGATCCACGAGGAAGGCGAAGGGACTGCGGTTGACCGCGAGCTCCCCGGCCAGCTCGCGGGCGCGGCTACCGACCGCGAGCCGTGCCGGCGAGAGCCCTCCGAGGCGCCGAACCAGCGTACGCACGTCCGCCTCCGAACTGCGGGGGTCGGCCACGACCACCGATACCCCGGGGTAGTCCCGGGCCCAGGCACGGGCGAGCAGGGCGTGACCGAAGCAGGTCTCGGGGGGTTCGTGGCCGAGTCGGCGGGCAAGGCAGAACCGGGCGGGCACGGGAAAGACGACGACGAGCGCCTGCTGGGAGGACGAAAGGGGAACCCCGAGCTCGACCCGGGTGCCGAGCGGCACGCCGTAGCGGGCCTCCGGGCTGCCCTGACCCCAAGCCCCCCCGAGGACCAGGAGGAGGAAAGCCACCCGATGCCAGCGATTCATTGGAAACAGCCTAGGCTAACCGGACGACCGGCGACCACCCCGAGCCCGGGGGGGGACTCATGCAAACTAGGGCTTCTCCTCTAGGAATCTTGATGCAGGGGCAGCCCGTAGTAAGCGGAGACCAGGGCACTGGTGGTGGGGGCCGCGAGCTTCTCTCGAAGAACGCCGAGGTAGGCGTGCACGGTTCCCGCCGAGATGCCGAGTTCCTGGGCGATCGCCCGGGGCGCCAACCCGGAGACAAGGAGCCGCAGCACCTGACGCTCGCGAGGGGCCAGACCGGAGCGGGGAACCGGTCTGGGAAGCCGTCCCCCCGCGGCCGCCAGCTCCAGCGACGCCCTCAGGAGATGGGGATCGTGGGGCGGGGCGAGCACCCGGCCGGGCCATCGATCGTAGAGGTCTTCCAGGTAGGGAGCCCCCGGGAGAACGGCCAGAATCAGCCCAAAATCTCCGCTGATGTACAGCGCACTGCCCGGAGGAAGATCGAGGAACACGCGCAAACCCGACGGAACCAGCGCCGCGAGCGCGTCCTCCCAGAGCCCGCCCGACGGGCAGTAAACCGGCATAATCCCATCATGCACCCGGAAACCGCGGAAGGTTGTAAGATCCGGTTAACCCTCCCGGTAAAACCGGCTCTTCGGATAGTAGTCGGTGAAGAGGAGCTTTAAAAACGCCGCCGCCGGCACCGCGAGCAGCGCCCCCCAAAGGCCAAACAGTGCGGCCCCGGTGAGGATCGCGAGGATCACCGAGACCGGGTGCAACTCGGTGGTCTTCGAGAGCACCCAGGGGGAGTAGAGGTTGGCCTCGAGCTGGTTCTCGATAACGAAGACGAAGACCGCTCCGAGCACGAAGATCCAGCCCTTGGTAGCGGCAAGGAGCACCGCGAGCAGGAGCGAGACCAGGCCGCCGAGGTAGGGAATCAGGTTGAAGACCGCCCCGATGAACCCAAGGGAAGCGGCCATGGGGATCCCCAAGAGGGCGTACCCCACCCCGAGCGTGAGCCCGGCGAGCGCCGCCACCACCAGCTGCCCCCGGATGTAGCCCCCCACCGCCCGGTCGAGCTTTACCGCGAGCTCCTCGGCAAACCCCCGGTAGGGCCTCGGCACCAGGGCGCGAAAGGTCTCGCCTACCCGGGGGAAGTCGAGCATCAGGTAGGCGGCGACGAGCAGCACCAGCACGAGCTGGAAAAGCCCCCCCACCACCTGGGCCACCCCCGCGACGAGGCCCTTACCCCCGGCGAGCAGGGCTTCGAGCCAGGAGAGGAAGGTCTGGGTGAACTGCCCGAGCAGCGCCCCTAAGTCTCCCGAGGCCTGGCGCAAAAACGCTTCGAGCTCCTCCCCAAGCCCAAGGCTCCGGTCGAGGACCCCCGCGACCCGCCGCAGCCAGGCGAGCAGCCCCTCGACGAGGCTCGGCAGGTCGGCGACGAAGACCGAGAGCTCGGCCACCACCTGGTAGACGAGCACCGAGGCGAGGGCCAGGAAGAGAAAGCCGAAGAGGTAGACGAGGAGCACCCCCGCCCAGCGGGGCACGCGCCGGTGCTCGAGCCAGGTGAGCACCGGGTTCGCGAGGTAGGCGAGGATGTAGGCGGCGACGAAGATCCCCACCACCTCGGCGGCCCGCACCAAGAAGAGGTAGACCAGGTAGAAGAGCCCGAGATAGGCGACCACCCGCACATAGGGGTTTTTCCAGACCTCAAGAAAGGCTTCCCGCATCGCTCACTCCGCGAGATGCACGAAGAAGGCCGAAGCCGCCTTGCGCACCTCCCCGGGTTCCATCCCCTCCCCGAAGTAGGTGCCCTCCCCCACCTCGCCGCGCCAGAGCTCGAAGAGCAGCCGGGCGCCGGCCCGTGTCCCCTCGGCCTCGGAGCCGGTTCCGCTATTGCCCACGTTTCCGATCCAGTCGCCGCGGGCGACCTCCGCCCCCACCTCCACCCAGGGCGCGATCGCGGAGAGGTGGGCGTAGACGCTCACGCGGCCGTCGGGGTGGCGGATCCATACCTCCCGCCCCCGGAGCCGGTCCATCTGCTGTGGGCTCGCCCCCCCGGCCACCGCCGCGATCAGCTCTTCGAACGCCTCCCGGGTGGGTGGGGTCCAGTCGCGGTCGGCCTTGATCACCTCGCCCGGGGCCGCCGCCACCACCCCGGCGCCGTAGACCACCGGGACGCAGGGCTCGTCCCCGGTAAAGACGAAGCCGTAGGAAACCCCGTTGCGATATTTCCGGGGCGCCCCCGGTAGGTGGGCGGGGTTTTTCGGCAGGCAGGCCCCGGGCAGCGGGAGGGCGTAGGCTAGGGCGGCGGGCGCCTCGGGGCCGGGTTCGGGTTCCGGCATCGGGGCGGGTTCGGCGACCACCCCGCGGCCGGCGGCCAGCTCGGCCAGCCGCCGCTCGCTCCGCTGCCAGGCGTAGGTAACGATGGCGGCGTAAAGCAGCGTGAGGAAGAGCAGGTACCAGCCGGGCTTCAGCCGCATGGCCCTATTGTTGCACGGCGTGCGAAAATAAGGGGGTGAAACCCGAGGCCCCGAGCTGCGGCGTGCACGCGTTGCACCCGGACCAGATCGCCCGGGCGCGAGCGGCCATCCCCGACGAGGCGGCGACCCGGCTGGCCTCGGTCCTCCTGAAAGCGATCGCCGACCCCACCCGGCTCAAGATCCTCGCCGCCCTCACCGCCGGGGAGCTTTGCGTATGCGACCTCGCGAGCCTGCTCGCGATGAGCGAGTCGGCGGTGAGCCACCAGCTCCGGGTCCTGCGCCAGGCCAATCTGGTGGCCTGGGAGCGCAAGGGGCGCCAGGTCTTCTACCGCCTCGCCGACGATCACGTGCGCGAGATCCTGGACGCCGCGCTCGAGCACGCAGCCGAATTAGGGGGTTAGTCACCGCCGTGCCGGAGCTAGCAAGGCTTTCCGAGATCGAACTACGCAAAGTCTGGTCACACGAAGAACGAAGTTTTTCATCTTGGCTAGCAGAGAAAGAAAATTTGAACCTGCTTGCTGAAGAGCTTGGAATCGAACTCGAATTGGTGCAGCGTGAAGCACCGGTGGGGGCTTTCGAGGCCGATATTCTCGCGCAAGAGGTTAACACCGGCAAGAAGGTGTTGATTGAGAACCAACTTACCGCCACCGATCACGCGCACTTGGGCAAACTCATAACTTACGCTTCGGGACTGGATGTGGCGGTAATCGTATGGATAGTCGGTGACGTTCGCGAGGAGTATAGGCGCGCGATTGAGTGGCTGAACGAGCACACCGATCAAGAGGTGGGATTTTTCCTAGTCCAGATCAAAGTGTACCAGATAGGAGGCTCGCCTTACGCACCAAAGTTTCACATCGTTGCCCAACCGAACGACTGGGCCCGTACGGTAAAACGGTCTTTTGGTTCCGATAAGATCACTCAGACACAGCTTCTCCAGTACGAATACTGGGCAACGTTTAAAGAGTATGCCCGACACAAAACAACTTCGTTTCAACTGAGAAATCCAGGCCCCCGAAATTATTACGATCTCAGCATTGGCAGTTCCCATGCGCATATCGCCCTTACGGTTAACGTCCCGCGGAAGCGTATTTCAGTGGCGCTTTACATTCCTAAAAATCAATCGATTTTTCAATGTTTACGCAAAGAGAAAGATTCGATCGAGCGCTCCTTGGGAGTACCATTAGAATGGTCTGCTTTGCCCGACAAGCAAGCAAGCCGCATTGAGACCTTTTTATCGGGCAGCATCGAAAATAAGGAGGAATGGCCCCGATTTCACGAGTGGATGTTAAAAACGGCGGAAAAATTTAAAGCCGTTTTTGGGCCGCGCATCAAAGCGTGCTTGCAAGCCACCGGAGAGCATTAGATGCTCGCTT